>Ga0180219_1001398_pt1 | contig 15683 bp, 12 predicted proteins | sample eDN3rd30CBELigMG_FD_151338 | JGI IMG/M metagenome (GOLD analysis project Ga0180219, IMG submission 151338) | Enriched Miracle-Growth compost microbial communities from Emeryville, California, USA - eDNA 3rd pass 30_C BE-Lig MG (version 2)... ...
AACAAAATCAATGACCTATGAATGCTTTAGTGTTATTATTAGTGATGTCGTCCTTGTATTATGCTCCCCTTTTTGCCCAAGAGGATGAAGATAATAGTTTGAGCAAGCAGGTAGATAAATCTAGATTACCAGTACCAAACGAAGAAGAACAGCTGTTCTATCTCCAAAGAGATCCCAATCGGAATACCGTCGTATATACCTTGAACAAAAAAGACGGTCAGCTTGATGAAGAAAATCCGGTAAAAGCTTATTGGATTTTATATGAAGAAGAAGGTGAACGGAAGGAATTATCATATATCCAGCGAAAATTTGCTTACGGTGTAAACGCCAAAAAGTTAGCAGAAAACGAGTATGAAATACACCTAACTTCCTGCAAGAGCATTCCGCTACGCTTGGCATATTGCCCAACAAGTGGCCAATATGAAGCATTCACTGCCATACACAATAAACCCGCAGTTGTTGAAAGGATATTCGTACGCATCAACGGAGGCACTGTATTTAAGCCGCATGTAGACTACATCGAATTAACTTGTAGAGACAGCCAATCAGGGCAATCGTTAACCCGCACGATACCCATGGATTGAGTGCGGGCTCTTTAGGGGTTATAACGCTTGCTCACTTACACACCTAAATCCCAAATTATTGCTCGCACTACTCACCTCACCCTTCCCTCTACTTCCTGCTTTATAACGTTCACAATATTGATCATTACAGAGAAATGAACCACCACGTTGAACACGTTTCACCAATCCAGGTTCGGTAGGATCATAGCTATCGTTGGGGCCCTGAGGATTATTCCTTTCGGAATGTGCGTAAGCATCTGGTCGATAAAAATCCGAACACCATTCCCAAACATTGCCCTCCATATCGTACACCCCATAGGGATTAGCGGCAAAGGTTTTTACAGGTGCAACTCCTACAAAACCATCTTCTGCCGTATTTTTTACAGGAAAATCACCCTGATAAGTATTGGCAACCCATTTGCCATTCGGTTTCAAATCATCTCCCCAATAATACCGCTTCCCTTTCATACCTCCGCGTGCAGCATATTCCCATTCAGCTTCAGTAGGAAGTCGCTTACCAGCCCATTTTGCAAATGCAGCAGCATCTTCATAGCAAACCTGAACAACCGGTTCATTGTCTTTTCCTTCAATACTACTTTGAGAGCCAGTGGGATGTCGCCAAGAAGCGCCAGGTACATATTTCCACCACTGTAAATGATTACCTAAATCCACATGCTCATTTGGTGGAGTAAAAACAGCAGAGCCAGGCACCAATAAATCGCGCGAAACCCCAGGAAAATCTTTGGGATCCAAAGCACGCTCAGCTACGGTAATGTAACCGGTAGCCTCCACAAAGCGGGCAAACTGTGCATTGGTTACTTCATGTTCATCTATCCAGAAATCATGAATAGTAACCGCATGAATAGGTTGTGCATCTTCAAATTCTTTCGAACCCATTTGGAAAGTGCCACCCTTAATAAAAACCATCTTAACGTCGTCCGCTCCTTGTGGTATATCATCAGCCGTCCGTGCTTTCTGAACGGCCGCAGCGCGCGACGGTAAGCCTTCTGAAACACACATAGTAACTGAATCAGCATGATTGGCCTTTTGTTCAGGATGACCATTGCACGCCGTTAATACGGCACTACCAAGAAAAAGGAACTGAAATAACTTGCTTCTATACATATTAATTTAACCTTAACTAACCAAATAATAATAATGCCAGCGCTAAGGTAATCAAGATATTAAACAATTGTGCAATTAAGAAGACCCAAAATGGTCTTTTACTATTTTCTCTGATAAGCTCTTTGAAATTTGTTTCTAAACCGATACTGGTAAAAGCCAATGCAAACCACAATCCCTGTATACTCGAAATATCTCCTTTCACTGCGGCCACCGTATCAGCACTCAATGCAAATGAAAACAACAAAGAAGCAGCCATAAAACCCAGCACAAATTTCGGGAAACGCTCCCAAATAACACCTACGCTCGGTTTTACACCGGGTTTCTGTCCCGCTGGATTATTGGTGTAGGTCCAATACACCGAAATAGCTAGTGCAGCAATGCCCAATAATACATTTTGTGAAAACTTAACAATCGTACTGATCTTTAAAGCTGTTTCACCTACCAATGAACCCGAGGCTACCACAGCTCCAGATGTATCAATGGTGCCGCCAATCCAAGCGCCCGTCACTTCCTCAGAAAAACCAAAATACCGGGCAATATAGGGCATGAAAATCATCATCGGAATGGCCGTGATAAGAACCATAGAAACGACATAAGATAATTTTTTTGAATTGCCTTCGATCGCTCCTGATGTGGCTATGGCTGCCGAAACACCGCAGATAGATACGGCACTAGACAACATCAAACCCAACTCCTCATCAATCTTAAATTTTTTACTCAACCAAAAAGCGAAATACCACACCGAAAGTACCACCACCAACGACTGGATAAGTCCCAATGAACCTGCTTTTAATATATCAGCAAAAATTACCTTTGTACCCAACAACACTAAACCTATCTTCACTAACAATTCCGCAGACAGCGCTTCCTTCAACCACACCGGAATCTTCATCGTATTCCCTACAATCAATCCCACACATAAACTAAATATAACAGCCTCTAACCCCAATTCTTCCATGGTGGCATTACCTGCAAAAAATAACGCCAAAGCAGTTAAAATGAAGATAAGTGGAAATCCATAAACATAAGGTTTCACTTTTCTCCCCGTTAATAGTGCCCCTAAGACTAATACGGCGAAGGCAAAAACAAATTGAATAAGTAATCTTTGAAAGTTCTCTAACGAAAAGACGGTCGATAAACTTTGGCTATCCGTCCATTTATATTGCGGTGCTGCAATATGCAAGCCACTGATAATGGCAAAGATGATTAAAAAGCCTAATACGACTACTGTCCAGTCTTCCGACAAATAATTTTTTTTGGGTAAATTTTGTAACTCGGCCGAAAGCTCTCCCTCTGCTACTGCAGTTGCTTCGCCTTTAAGATGTTCATCCATGATTTAGTATCTGATTAGTAAAAGTCCAAACTTAGATAAAAAATTAAAAAGTAAAAAGTAAAAAATAAAAACCGAGCTCATTGATGCCCTTAAAACAAACAAGACATCAATACCTAAAATTACTACAAGGTGATATGAATTATTGAATAACAAATTTAGTTTCGTGTTCCCTCTTCAACAAGAACAAATCATGCACATTTTATGAATAAATCGTTCGCGCAGTATCTATTTGATGAATAGATCAATACTCATAAATGAAAAATATCCACCAACACTTGTTTAGCAGCATGGTAGCCGCACATGCCGTGCACACCACCGCCCGGTGGTGTGGAAGAAGAACAAATATAAATCCCTTTGGCCGACGTCCGATAAGGTGACCAACGCAACGCAGGTCGGGCAAACAACTGCCCCATGTCCATCGCTCCACCGTTAATATCTCCACCCACATAATTCGGATTATAGGTTTCATAATCCATGGCATTAGTCGTACATTTTGCTACCATGCGGTCTCTAAATCCAGGTGCAAATCGTTCAACCTGTCGTTCTATAGCCTCCGTCATATCTACGGTAGACCCATTGGGTACATGACAGTAAGCCCAAACCACCTGATGGGGTGCTTGTGTACGACTGGTATCAAACAGACTTTGCTGTGCCAGTAGTACAAACGGCTTTTCAGGATGTTTACCATTCCATACAGCCGCCTCTGCGGCTGTTATTTCTTCGAGCGTGTTCCCTAAATGCACCGTTCCTGCTTTACGGCATATTTCAGCAGTGAACGGAACGGGGCCATCTAAAATCCAGTCCATCTTAAATACCCCCATTCCATACCGATAATTTGCCAATTGCCGACGATAAGCAGTAGAAAACCGATGCCCCGCAATTTGCAACAGCTGTTTCGGGCCGATATCAAATAACACTGCTTTGGCCTGCGGCAATTGTTCCAATCGATCTACGGGATAGTTTGTCACAATTTCGCCTCCCAAAGATGTAAAATATGCGGCCAAAGCCCGGGCGATCTGTTGCGAACCGCCTTGGGGAATAGGCCAACCTCCCTGATGCCCAGCAACAGACAATACCCAGGCCACGGCTGCCGTTGTGGCTTTCGACAAAGGTAACATCGCATGCGCGGCCATCCCTCCCCATAAGGCTCGAAGCTTTTCCGATCGGAAACTACGTGCAACTACAGTGGCTGGCTGCAACGCTTTCCACCCAAATTGCAACATATCCAATGGATGTTTAGGCCAATGAAAGGGTGCTAGCACATCATCAACAATCCTAGGCCACATGGCTACTAAAGAATCTAATTGCGCTAGATACGTTTGTTTATCCACGCCAAACTGGCTGGCTGTTTCCCCAACTGAAGGATATAAACCGATCGCACGTCCATCATCTAAAGGATGGGCTACCCCAATTTCAGGATAAATATACTGTAAGCCAAATTCGGCCAAAGGTAATGTCTTAAAAAAGGGCGACTGTATCGCCATGGGATGGATCGCCGAACAGATATCATGGAGATGACCCGGCAATAAAAGTTCTGCCGACCGCAGGCCACCGCCAAGTGTTTCCTTCCCTTCCAACAACAAAACCGCTAACCCTTTTTGTTGTAAAGCGATAGCTGCCGACAAACCATTCGGCCCGCTTCCCACTACTACGGCATCATAACGATCTTTTCGCATAGACGGCTATCGATTATAAGGATATTCATTAATCCATCTAAATCCTCTATTCATTAAACGGAAACTATTCACTTCTCGTTCTTTTAAACGCATATAGATACTATCCTGATTGATTTTACCCTGCAAAATAAGAGAGCCGTTCGTCCGCTGATAATTAAACGCCCTTTTCTCTGTGGTATCTCTATAATTTTTCAACACAATACGGGTGTTTAAGGTGTCTATGGTGCATCCATAGTAACGCAATGTATCATTGGCCATTTTAATTGCTGCATTCTTTTCCCATTCAATAATCAAATTTTTCCATCGTGTATCATCCGTTCTCAGCGCCGGAATAGTATCCGTATTGCGCACAAATAATTCTACTTCATATAAGCCATACAAAGGAGGTTTTTCTCGTTTATCACCATAGGCCTTTTGTCCACGTATCCCACCACTAATTCCGGCAAAAAAGAAGTAACCTATTATCAAAACTTTCAGTGCCAATCGAAGCACCCGCATCCACTTTCTTTTGAATGAAGCAGGCCACCAAGCAGCATCCGTAGGCTTATTCCAGACAAAGAAATGCAACAGTCTTTTTGCATCCGCTGCCAAAAGAAAAATCGACATCAGGAGTAAAACAGAAGAAAACAATTTGACGGGTACATCGAAACAAAGATTAATGACCAAAATATTTAAGGTCACCATCGCTGTCAATAAAGCGCCCAACGTCGCTGTTTTCCGAAATAACAGAAAAAAACCAGCCAAAACCTCGGCAAGGCCTGTAAAAAAGCTAAAACCTTTTGAGTAGCCTACATAAGACCAAGCCAGCCCCATAGGCGATTTATCACCAAACTCCTGAATAAGCGTGGTAAAAGAGGGCGAAGGCATTTGTAAATGAAAGATCTTGATAAAGCCATAAGTAAACATGATCATGGCTAAATAATAACGCACAAATACACCGAGCCAATAATTTAAGTGCTGATAGTGCTGCCTTCTTCTATCCAGGGCCGACCAAACGAGCATGGCCATGAAAGCCAACAATAGATAAACCAAAACAACAACATAATCATAAGTCGTATCCCCACTTCCATTCGTAAACACCGTAATCGGTTTTTCCAATTTCAGCAGATGTTGTGCAAACCAAGGTACAAAAACACGGAATAATCCAGACGTAAATGCACTCAACATATAGAGCACAAAAAAAGAAAAGAAAAAGCGAAAGCACACTTTTTGCATAAAACTCCAAGTAGGTTTGATATCGGTCATGAGGATAAGAATTTCCTAAAGATAATTTTTTTCTCTCATTTCTTAACGCTTATCATTTCATTTCATGTAGATAAAACTGCCATCTTTCTGTTTTCTAATTGCATATCACAGTAAAATTATCTAATTTTGCCTTGCTTATTGAGAAAGACGGAGGGATTAGACCCTACGAAGTCTTGGCAACCTGTGCTTACAAGGTGCTACGTTCTACCTTCTCAAATGAGGGACAGATAAGCGAAAGTCATTTCTAGGCTTTTCTCAATGCAAGCATTCAATTTAACAATAAGGTCTATTTTGGAGATAGACATAGCCTGATAGTGGCAAAAAGCGGCGTATGAGTATTAGAGCAGCACTGAACAAACGCATTTTAATTATTGATGGTGCCATGGGTACCATGATTCAACCTTACGGGTTAAGCGAAGCTGATTTTCGTGGAACCCGTTTTGCAAACCATTCCTGTGAAGTAAAGGGTAATAACGATTTGTTGAATATCACCCAGCCTGAAATTATTCAAGCCATCCACGAAGCTTATTTAGAGGCAGGAGCAGATATCATCGAAACCAACACCTTCAGTTCGCAAGTTATTTCCATGGCCGATTATCAAATGGAATCATTGGTCTACGAACTGAATTATGAAGGTGCCCGTATTGCCAAAACCGCAGCACTCGACTTCACACAACGGAACCCCGACAAACCGCGTTTTGTTGCGGGAGCCATCGGCCCAACCAATCGTACGGCATCCCTATCACCCGATGTAAACGATCCCGGCTATCGAGCCGTAACCTTCAACAACCTGGTGGATGCCTACTATGAGCAGGTTCGTGGGTTAATTGATGGTGGTGCGGATGTATTACTGATCGAAACTATTTTCGATACGTTGAATGCAAAGGCTGCCATTTTTGCCATCATTCAATATGAAAACGAGCTCAAAGCGGCTGGAAAACGACAAGAACCGATCGACATCATGATCTCTGGCACCATCACCGATGCCAGCGGCCGTACCTTATCTGGCCAAACCGTAGAGGCATTTTTAAATTCCATCAACCATGGTAATATCTTAAGTATTGGCCTCAATTGCGCATTAGGAGCCAAAGAAATGCGCCCCCATATTGAGGAACTAGCGCAAAAAGCGGGTTGCTATGTATCTGCGTATCCCAATGCAGGACTACCGAATGAATTTGGTGGTTATGATGAACAGCCTCATGAGACAGCACATTTCATCGAAGATTTTATTGACAGTGGTTTTGTGAATATCGTTGGTGGATGTTGTGGCACAACACCAAACCATATTCGTTGCATTGCAGAAAAAGCTGCTCAGGCTACTCCAAGAAAGGTACCTAGCCCCGAACCATTCCTTCGGCTTAGCGGACTTGAACCGGTTACCTATACACCAGAAAGCGTTTTCATGAACATTGGCGAGCGAACCAATGTGACCGGTTCTCCCAAATTTGCCAAGCTCATTTTAAATGGCAATTTCGAAGCAGCACTATCGGTTGCCCGGCAACAGGTAGAAGGTGGTGCCCAGGTAATCGATGTCAATATGGACGAAGGTATGCTCGATTCAGAAGCTGCTATGACACGATTCCTGAATTTGATCGCTTCCGAACCGGATATTGCCAAACTTCCGATCATGGTCGACTCATCCAAATGGTCGGTCATCGAAGCCGGCCTTAAGTGTCTACAAGGAAAAGGTATCGTGAATTCCATCTCTTTAAAAGAAGGCGAAGCACCCTTTAAAGAACATGCTGAAACCATCTTACATTATGGTGCTGCCGTAGTGGTGATGGCCTTCGATGAAGAAGGCCAGGCCGACAATTATCTACGGCGTACCGAAATTTGTAAACGTTCGTATGATATACTGGTCAATGATGTAGGTTTTCCACCACAAGACATCATTTTCGACCCGAATATCCTGACGGTGGCTACCGGCTTAGAAGAACATAATAACTATGCGGTAGACTTTATTAAAGCAACCAAATGGATCAAAGAAAATTTACCCCTTGCTAAAGTAAGTGGTGGAGTAAGTAATATCTCATTCTCATTCCGTGGCAATAACGTTGTGCGTGAAGCCATGCATGCCGCTTTTCTATACCATGCTATCAAAGCCGGTCTAGACATGGGGATTGTCAACGCTGGTATGCTCGAAGTATATGAAGAGATCGATCCTACCCTACTTCAATATGTAGAAGATGTACTGCTCAATCGTCGTGAAGATGCGACCGAACGCTTAGTAGAATTCGCTGAAACAGTCAAGGGAAAAGACAAGGCTGAAGTAAAAAGCGAAGAGTGGCGAAACGGCCCGGTAGAAGAAAGACTCTCTCATGCACTCGTGAAGGGTATTATCGAATACCTAGATGATGATGTAGAAGAAGCCCGTTTAAAATATCCGAAACCATTAGAAGTGATTGAAGGCCCTCTAATGGATGGTATGAATATCGTTGGCGACCTATTTGGTGCTGGTAAAATGTTCTTACCCCAGGTGGTTAAATCGGCTCGTGTCATGAAAAAAGCCGTTGCTTATTTACTGCCCTTCATAGAAGCAGAAAAAGCAAAAAATCCATCGGCTGCCGACCGGAAGAATGCCGGAAAAATCTTAATGGCTACCGTAAAGGGAGATGTACACGATATCGGCAAAAACATCGTCGGTGTCGTATTGGCATGTAACAATTTTGAAGTCATTGATTTAGGCGTGATGGTTCCCAGTCAACGGATATTGGATGAAGCCCGGAAACAGGAAGTAGATATCATCGGTTTAAGCGGCCTGATCACACCCTCGCTCGATGAAATGGTCCATGTTGCTAAAGAGGCGGAGCGCGAAGGCTTCAAAATACCCATCATGATTGGCGGCGCAACCACCTCCCGTATCCACGCGGCTGTCAAAATAGATCCTTGCTACTCAGGGCCCATTATTCATGTATTAGATGCCTCGAGAAGTGTGACAGTAGCCAGCAATTTAATGAATAATGAAACACGCGATGAGTATACAGCAAATATTCGTGCAGAGTACACGAAAGCACGTGAAAATCATTTAAAAAAACGCGCTGATAAAACATTACTTCCGTTAGAAGAAGCTCGAAAACAACACTTTCAGATAGATTGGTCGACTTACACACCGCCGAAGCCCCGTTTTCTGGGCACCAAGGTATTTGATGATTTTCCATTAGAAGACCTGGTTCCTTATATTGACTGGACACCGTTTTTTCATACTTGGGAGCTTCGGGGCAGTTACCCCAATATCTTAACCGATAAAACGGTAGGTGTAGAAGCAACAAAAGTCTTTGAAGATGCTCAAAAGCTACTGAAAGAGATCATCTCCAAACAACAATTAAAAGCCAAAGGAGTCATTGGTTTCTGGCCAGCAAACAGCCATGGTGATGATATCACTCTCTACACAGATGATACCCGTCGAGAATCGCTGGCCACCATTCATACCATTCGGCAGCAGGCCGAGAAAGCCAAGGGGCAACCGTATTATGCACTGGCTGATTTTATTGCTCCAGAAGGAATTGCCGATTATTGGGGTGGATTCGCTGTTACGACCGGTATCGGGTGCGATGAACTGGTAGCACAGTATGTCAAGAACTATGACGACTATAACAGCATCATGGTAAAAGCCTTAGCCGATCGTTTGGCAGAAGCGTTTGCCGAAAAGATGCATGAATGGGTACGTAAAGAATATTGGGCTTATGCAGCAGACGAAGCCTTGAGTAATCAAGAATTGATTAAAGAACAATATGCCGGTATTCGACCTGCACCTGGTTATCCTGCCTGCCCAGAACACACCGAAAAAATCACTTTGTTCAGCATATTGGAAGCAGAAAAGAACACGACGCTTCATTTAACCGAAAGTCTGGCGATGCATCCAACAGCAGCCGTTAGTGGCTTCTATTTTTCCCATCCCGAATCACGTTATTTTGGTGTCGGCAAAATCGGCAAAGACCAAGTGAGCGACTACGCCCGTCGTAAACAAGTATCGTTTGAAGAAGCAGAGAAATGGTTGGGACCTAATTTGGGGTATTAAGAGTTGCGAGTTATGAGTTGTCAGTTGTGCGTAATTGACCCTTTATCTATCTTTACGGGATGCAAGAAACTATAAAATCTTATACGGAATTAGAAGTTTGGAAGCAAACAAGGCATCTAGCGAAGGAAATTTATCAAGCGACAATAGGGTTCCCAAAAGAGGAAATGTTTGGATTAGCGAGTCAGATGAGACGAAGCGCGGTTTCTATCCCATCTAATATTGCAGAAGGTTGTGGAAGAAATTATACAAAGGACAGTATCCAGTTCTTTTATATTGCAAGAGGATCCTTATATGAATTAGAAACTCAACTTTACATTTCTTTTGATTTGAACTATTTTGATGAGAGCTTATTAAATGATTTACTGTGTCAACTTCAAAATTCGAGAAAATTGTTAAATGGTTTTATCCGTTACTATCAGCAGTTAAAAAGCATAAAGCAGTAGTCTTATCTGGCAACTCGCAACGTGCAACTCGCAACTTAAATTAAAAATGAAAATCACCCATCATATCACCAATGCCAACGGCAAAACCCTTTTTTCATTCGAGCTACTACCACCAATCAAAGGACAGAGCATTCAGGGGATATTCAATACCATCGATCCGTTGATGGAGTTCAATCCACCGTTTATCGATGTAACGTATTTACGTGAAGATTACATTTATAAGCAGCATCCAAGTGGTTTGTTAGAAAAGGTGGCTTATCGGAAGCGTCCAAGCACCGTTGCTACCTGTGCTGCCATTATGAATAAATACAAGGTCGATGCGGTGCCACATCTTATTTGTGGTGGATTCACCAAAGAAGAAACCGAAAATGCACTGATAGACTTACAATTTCTAGGGATAGACAATGTCTTGGTATTGCGTGGCGATGCACGCAAAAGCGATAGTTCATTTATTCCGACTCCCGGAGGCCACGCCTATGCTTCTGAATTGTTAGAACATGTGGTCAACATGAACAAGGGCAAATACTTACATGAATATATGGATCAGAACGAAAAGACTGATTTCTGTATCGGCGTGGCCGGTTATCCCGAAAAACATTTCGAATCACCCAATCTGGAAACAGACTTTAAATATTTAAAGCAAAAAGTCGATATGGGAGCAGACTTCATCGTCACCCAAATGTTTTTTGATGTGAACAAATACAAGGCTTTTGTTGAGAAATGCCGGCAAAATGGTATTACCATTCCCATTATACCCGGATTAAAACCGATCACAACAAGCAAACAGCTCATTAGCCTTCCGAAGGTATTTCACCTGGATATACCGCTCGAACTAAGTGAAGCTATCCAAGCATGTACATCCGAAAAAGATGTGAAAGAAGTCGGTATCGAATGGATGATCAATCAGTGTAAAGAACTCATTGCCGCTGGTGCACCCGTACTCCATTTCTATACCATGGGTAATCCGGAACCTACCAAACGCATCATCCGAGGTGTGTTTGACCTCCTTAGATAGTTACAAAGATATCAGACATAAGTAATGAGATGTTAGATATGAAATGTTCGTATTTTAGTAATTCGTATTTAGATAGGAAGGTCAAACTAACAACTAACAACCAACAACTACTTCTTAACCCTTTCCGTCGTATAATAAGCTAAAACACGATACTCTCCTTGTACCCTACCAAAAATAAAAGCAAAATAACGATCACCCAAAGCACCTCTATCCCCATAAGTGCAATAAAGTTCCAGTAACGTACTTCCTTGATCAATCAATTCTCCGAGTCTCTTATAATAATCTCCACTCGCTGCTACATCAATCTGTTGCACCTGATCTACAGCCACTTGAGGCACTATTTCCCTAACGGTTGCATTAAAAATAATCGTATCATAGGTTGCAAAATCATTTTGCTCAATCCATCCATCGGCTTTCTCTTCATCCGAAAGGTTGTTTACACCATCTACCCAATACAACGTTTGCAGCGGAAAATAACAAATTCGTGTAATCGCTTCCTGATTATGGGCTTCCAGATTACGCTGAAAGCCTTTGTAAAAACTTCTAAATTCCTTGTCTAATTTTTGGGCAAAACCCATTTGGCAAACACTTAATAGCAGCAAACACACCGTAAACACGCTTTTTTGCACTTTATTCATGTAGAGAAACATTTAGTCAAGCCTCTAATTTAGCATAAAAATAAACAAAAAACTCATCGTCCTTGTTCTTCTTAAACAACAACTCATAAAAAATGAAACCGACATGTTTACAATAATCATTAATCACACGGGACAATGATTATTGTAAACATCAAAGGTTCCATCTGACAGATGAAACAATAAAAATAAACAGATGAAACGAAACGCAACAGCCATTTGGCAAGGATCAGGAAAAACAGGTAAAGGGCACCTCACTACCCAGAGCAGTGTATTAGAAGAAACTCCCTACTCATATAAAACCAGGTTTGAAGAAGGCAAGGGTACCAACCCCGAAGAGCTGGTGGCCGCAGCACATGCGGGCTGTTTTACAATGAAACTGGCCTTTAATATTGACGCAGCCGGATTTGAAGCCAATCACTTGGAAACCACTTGTGCTATCGAAATGCAAGAAGGCAGCATTGTACATGCTTACCTCACCGTAAAAGCAAAAATTGACGGTATCCAAAAAACAAAGTTCGACGAATTAGTAACCGATGCAGAGAAGAACTGCCCCATATCGAAGTTATTGAACACGAACATTTCAGTCGACGCTCAATTGGAAGCATAGCCAATCAATCAGCAGCTTTTTGCTCTAATAAGGCTACCAATTGCTTTTCTTCTTGGTAGCCTTGTAAAGTCTGCATGAATTGCCCATCTTGATAAAGTTGAAATACGGGGATTTCTGCAACTTTTAAATCGCTTATCAAGTTTTGAGCTTCCTCTACATTAACCCGATAAATGAATACTTTATCCTGATACTGTTCCGTTAACTTCAATAAAGTTGGTTCCATTTGTTTACAGGGCAAGCACCAATCAGCATAAAAGTCCACTAATACAACAGGATGTTCAGCCAAAACTTTTTCAAAATCAGCTTTCGTAATGGCATTGCTGTTCACGGCAACCGTTGGAGTTGTAACTGGTAAGTTTGCCTGCTTCCAAGCCATGATGCCTCCCTTTAAGTCGTATACTTTCGTAAAGCCAAGATCTTTTAGGGCTGTAGCCGCTTTGGCACTACGTCCTCCACTCAAACAGTAAACAAACACCGGTTTCTCCCGATCCAGATTGGCCAAATGCGCTTCAAATTGTTTATTCTTTATATTTACATTTGTCGCGCCTGCAAGGTGTCCACCCGCATATTCCTCGGGCGTACGCACATCAATCAACTGCATGTGATCTTTGGGTTGCTTTTCCAATTCCGACTGAAATTGTCCGGCTGTCAGCAATTCAGCCTGCTGAGAACTGCCCCCACAAGCGGACAAACACAAAACCGCCACACAAGCTATTAACACATAGGTAATATGTCTTTTAAATGGCATCATCGTATACTTCATCGCACAAAGATAGTACTATGTGTTTAAAAGTACTTAGCTAGCTAACCTTTTGATGCGGCATTACTTTTAATTTTTACTTTTTATTTTTTAATTTCTACTTTTACTAACATGTTCAAAAACAAAACGGTTTTTCTATCTTTCTTTATGCTCGTTTTGGCGTCGGTTGTTGCCGCTCAAGACCTTCAGATTCGGGTGCAGATTTTATCACCTCAGGTACAGTCTACCAACAAACGAGCTTTTGATGTATTACAACAAGCCATTACTGATTTTCTGAACAATAAAAAATGGAGCGAAAATAATACGGCACCAGAAGAGCGAATAGAAGGCAGCTTGGTTATCACAGTAAAAGATTGGGATGGTAGCAGTCGTTACGAGGCCGAAGCCCAACTCATTTCAACTCGGCCCGTCTTTCATACAGCTTATAACAGCACGGTGTTGAGTTTAACCGATCGCCATTTTGATTTCAATTATACCGAAGGCGAGCCATTAGACTTTTCGAATCAGCAATACACCAATAATTTAACATCCTTATTAGCCTATTATGCATATATCATCGTCGGTATAGATGCAGATACCTTTAGCCCTAACGGGGGCACACCATACTTCACCTCCGCCCAGCAGGTGGTCAACAATGCGCAATCAACCAATTTTACGGGATGGAAATCCATTGAGGGGATGGACAATCGCTTTTGGCTAGTAAGCAATTTGCTCGATAAAAACTTTCAACCTTTACGAAATTTCTCTTATAAATACCACTTACAGGTGCTCGATAAAATGGCTGATCGTCCGAATCCAGCCCGCAGTACCTTACTTAACATACTACCAACACTCACGCAAATCGATCGCATGACGCCGGGTGCTGTATATAATCAAGTTTTCTTCACCGCAAAATCTGACGAGTTGGTGGGTTTATTAAGTGGCCTACCTAAAACAGATCGTGTCAAAGCCATCCAAGTGTTGAGTGAAGCTGACCCTGCTAATATCAATAAATACGATACACTGAAGAGCCTTTAATCCGTATAAAGAAAGAATATGCTGAACCGTTTATTGATAAAAAACTATGCTTTGATTGATCAGCTCGATATTAATCTATCAGCTGGATTGAACATGCTAACTGGCGAAACCGGTGCGGGTAAATCCATTATCCTAGGGGCCTTGTCGCTCATTTTAGGACAACGCGCCGAAAGTAAATATTTCTTTAATCAAGAAAAGAAATGTGTTATCGAAGGCTTTTTTGATATCAAAGACTACCTGTTGAAAGACTATTTCGACGAGTTTGACCTCGACTACGAAGACGAAACGATTTTGCGTAGGGAAATTACGGCCGATGGCAAATCACGCGCCTTTATCAACGATACACCAGTTAACCTGTCTATACTAAAAGGATTGGGCGAACGCCTCATTGCTATCCATTCGCAACATGCCACATTAGAGATCAATACGGAAGAATTTCAGTTTATGACCCTAGACAGTGTAGGCAACAATACGGCACTTTTAGCACAGTATCAAGAAACGTTCAAGCAATACAAAGAAACACATAAACAGCTGATCGCATTAGAAGAAGAGATGAAACAGGCACAAACAGAGGCCGACTATCATCAGTTTCTGTTCGATGAACTTGCTTCTGCCAAACTAGCCATTGATGAGCAAGAAGAGCTCGAACAAGAACAGAATCAATTAAGCCATGCCGAGGAAATCAAACGGTCACTTTTGAGTGCCCATTTTTTATTGAGTGAACAAGACCAACCGATTATCCAAGCCTTAAAAGAAGCCTTACAGCAAATACAACAGGCAGAACGTTTCGTGCCGCATCTGAAAGAATTAACAGAACGTCTGCAAAGCAGTTTGATCGAAATCAAAGATATTGCCGAAGAAATTGAACAAACCGAACGAGGTGTTTTGTTTGATGAAGAGCGATTGATCGTGGTAAACGACCGACTGAGTTTACTTTTTCAGCTACAACAAAAGCATCACGTCAGTCAAGTGGCGGATCTCATTCAAATACGGGAAGAGATCAATACCAAATTGGCTAAACAAGCAAGTAACGACGAAGAGCTAACGCAGTTAACCATCCGCTATCAACAGCTCGAACAAGCATGCCAAGATCTTGCAGCACAATTACACCAAAGTCGGGAAAAAGCCATCCCTATTGTTCAAAAGGAAGTTACCCATGTACTTCATGAAGTAGGCATGCCCAACAGCACCTTGCAGATTCAGCTCGCACCAGCTAGCCAGCTTCGTGCATTAGGTAGTGACA
>Ga0180219_1001400_pt1 | contig 15659 bp, 16 predicted proteins | sample eDN3rd30CBELigMG_FD_151338 | JGI IMG/M metagenome (GOLD analysis project Ga0180219, IMG submission 151338) | Enriched Miracle-Growth compost microbial communities from Emeryville, California, USA - eDNA 3rd pass 30_C BE-Lig MG (version 2)... ...
CGGGGCCTCCATGTACGCGAGCACATGCTCACGCTTCTGCTGCGTCGAGAACGACCTCGACACAACCGTCGCAACTGTCATCGCGAACCTCCTCAAGAATGGTTCACAAACAGACTGCCACCCAGGGCCGGGCCGTTGACCAGGCTTTTCAGCCGAGGCTTCTCAGAAAACTTCTAGAAGTCCCAGTCGTCGTCCTCGGTGGCTTCGGCCTTGCCCATGACGTACGACGAGCCCGACCCGCTGAAGAAGTCGTGGTTCTCGTCGGCGTTCGGCGACAGCGCCGACAGGATGGCCGGGTTCACGTCGGTGACGGTCGCCGGGAACATCGCCTCGTAGCCGAGGTTCATGAGCGCCTTGTTGGCGTTGTAGTGCAGGAACTTCTTGACGTCTTCGGTCAGCCCGACGCCGTCGTAGAGGTCCTGCGTGTACTGCACCTCGTTGTCGTAGAGCTCGAACAGCAGCGAGAAGGTGTAGTCCTTGAGCTCCTGGCGGCGCTCCTCGGTCTCCTTCTCGAGCCCCTTCTGGAACTTGTAGCCGATGTAGTAGCCGTGCACGGCCTCATCGCGGATGATCAGCCGGATGATGTCGGCCGTGTTCGTCAGCTTTGCCTTCGACGAGAAGTACATCGGCAGGTAGAAGCCCGAGTAGAACAGGAACGACTCGAGCAGCGTCGAGGCCACCTTGCGCTTGAGCGGGTCATCGCCACGGTAGTACTCCATGATGATGTGCGCCTTGCGCTGCAGGTTCGGGTTCTCGGTCGACCACCGGAACGCGTCATCGATCTCCTTCGTCGACGCGAGGGTCGAGAAGATCGAGGAGTAGCTCTTGGCGTGCACCGACTCCATGAACGCGATGTTCGTGTAGACCGCCTCTTCGTGCGGCGTCACCGCATCGGGGATCAACGACACGGCGCCGACCGTGCCCTGGATCGTGTCGAGCAGCGTGAGCCCGGTGAACACCCGCATGGTCAGCAGCTGCTCGTCAGGCGTCAGCGTGTTCCACGACTGCACGTCATTCGAGAGCGGCACCTTCTCGGGCAACCAGAAGTTGCCGGTCAGACGGTGCCAGACCTCGAGGTCTTTCTCGTCCTCGATGCGGTTCCAGTTGATCGCCTGGACGGATTCCAGGAGCTTGAGCGGTTCGGGGGTCATTTCTCTTTCTCTTTCACGGATGCCGGGGGCCCGGGTGTCGTTTCGACTCGCTTCGCTCGCTCAACGACCGTGGTGCCGCACGTCGAGTGGCGCCAATTCATAGGAATCTCATAGCATACAGCTGACGCAGCCATCCACCTCGGTGCCCTCGAGGGCCATCTGCCGCACGCGGATGTAGTAGAGCGTCTTGATGCCCTTGCGCCACGCGTAGATCTGCGCCTTGTTCACATCGCGGGTGGTCGCCGTGTCCTTGAAGAACAGCGTCAGGCTCAGACCCTGGTCGACATGCTGGGTGGCCGCCGCGTAGGTGTCGATGATCTTCTCGGGACCGATCTCGTACGCGTCGCGGTAGTACTCCAGGTTCTCGTTCGTCATGAACGGCGCCGGGTAGTAGACGCGGCCGAGCTTGCCTTCCTTGCGGATCTCGATCTTCGACACGATCGGGTGGATCGAGCTCGTCGAGTTGTTGATGTACGAGATCGAGCCCGTCGGCGGCACGGCCTGCAGGTTCTGGTTGTAGATGCCGTGCGCCATGACCGAGGCCTTGAGCTCTGCCCAGTCCTCACGGGTCGGCACCTGGTGGCCGGCGAACATCGCCGCGACCTTCTCGGTGGCGGGCAGCCAGTCGTTCTCCACGTACTTGTCGAAGAACGCGCCCGAGGCGTAGGTCGAGTCCTCGAACCCGTCGAAGGTCTCACCGCGCTCGATGGCGATCTTGTTCGACGCGCGCAGCGCGTGGTACAGGACCGTCGCGAAGTAGACGTTGGTGAAGTCGAGGCCCTCGTCCGAGCCGTAGTGCACGTGCTCGCGTGCGAGGTACCCGTGCAGGTTCATCTGCCCGAGGCCGATCGCGTGCGAGCGGTCGTTGCCGTCTTCGATCGAACGGACCGACGCGATGTGGCTCTGGTTGCTGACCGCGGTCAGGCCCCGGATCGCGGTCTCGACGCTCTTGGCGAGGTCGCCGCCGTCCATCGCCAGCGCGATGTTCATCGAGCCGAGGTTGCACGAGATGTCCTTGCCGATCTCGTTGTACGACAGGTCGTCGTTGTACGTGGTCGGCGTGTTGACCTGCAGGATCTCGCTGCACAGGTTCGACATGTTGATCCGGCCCTTGATGGGGTTGGCCCGGTTCACCGTGTCTTCGAACATGATGTACGGGTAGCCCGACTCGAACTGGATCTCGGCAAGGGTCTGGAAGAACTCGCGCGCGTTGATCTTCGTCTTCTTGATGCGCGGGTCGTCGACCATCTCGCGGTACTTCTCGGTGACCGAGATGTCGCCGAACGGCACGCCGTACACGCGCTCGACGTCGTACGGGCTGAACAGGTACATGTCTTCGCCGGTCTTGGCCAGCTCGAACGTGATGTCGGGCACCACGACGCCCAGCGACAGCGTCTTGATGCGGATCTTCTCGTCGGCGTTCTCACGCTTGGTGTCGAGGAACCGCATAATGTCGGGGTGGTGCGCGTTCAGGTACACGGCGCCGGCGCCCTGACGGGCCCCCAGCTGGTTCGCGTAGCTGAAGCTGTCTTCGAGCAGCTTCATGACCGGGATGATGCCGGAAGACTGGTTCTCGATCTGCTTGATCGGCGCGCCCGACTCGCGGATGTTGCTCAGCAGCAGTGCCACGCCGCCGCCGCGCTTGGAGAGCTGCAGCGCCGAGTTGATGCCGCGCGCGATCGACTCCATGTTGTCTTCGATGCGCAGGAGGAAGCAGCTGACCAGCTCGCCGCGCTGCGCCTTGCCGGTGTTCAGGAACGTCGGCGTCGCCGGCTGGAAGCGCCCCGAGATGACCTCGTCGACGAGGTCGCGCGCGGTCTGCTGGTCGCCGTCGGCCAGTCCCAGTGCGGTCATGACGACGCGGTCTTCGAAGCGCTCGAGGTAGCGCTTGCCGTCGAACGTCTTCAGCGTGTAGCTCGTGTAGTACTTGAACGCGCCCAGGAACGTCTCGAAGCGGAACTTCGCCGCGTAGGCACGGTCGTTGAGCTCCTGGATGAAGTCGAACGGATACTTGTCGAGCACGCTCTTCTCGTAGTACTGCTTCTCGACGAGGTAGTCGAGCCGCTCCTTAAGGGAGTGGAAGAACACCGTGTTCTGGTTGACGTGCTGCAGGAAGTACTCCCGCGCCGCACGCTTGTCGGCGTCGAACTGGATCTTGCCGTCGGCGTCGTACAGGTTGAGCATCGCGTTGAGGGCGTGGTAATCCATGCCGTCGAAACGCGCCTCGGTCTTGAAGGATGCCGTCTCGGTCACTGCAGCTTCCACCATCGTTCCAATCCATCGCTCACGCGGGCGACGTCCTCGGGCGTGCCGAACAATTCGAGCCGATACAGGTGCGGCACGTTGCACTTGCGGCTGATGACTTCTCCGGCCAGGCAGTACGCCTGTCCGAAGTTGGTGTTGCCCGCGGAGATGACCCCGCGGATCCACCGGCGGTTGTCCTCATCGTTGAGGAACTTGATGACTTGTTTGGGCACGGAGCCCTTCTCGACGCCGCGGCCCTGGCCGCCGCCGTACGTCGGCGTCACGAGCACGAACGGCTCGTCGACGTGCAGCGGCGGCTCGGCGGCGTGCGGCCCCATATGCAAGGGGATGCGGCGGGCCGGCAGACCCAGCTTCTCTACGAATCGCGCCGTGTTGCCCGACACGCTGGAGAAGTAGACCAGCAGCGGCGCGGCCACTGCGGTGTGCATGATCAGGCCAGGCGGGCGGCGAGCTCGTCGATCTTGTCGGGACGGAAGCCCGACCAGTGCCCCTCGTCGGTGATGACGACAGGCGCCTGCAGGTACCCGAGGGCCTTCACCTGCTCGAGGGCCGTCGGGTCCTCGCTGAGGTCGTGCACTTCGTATTCGATGCCCTTCGCATCCAGTGCCCGGTAGGTCGCGTTGCACTGTACGCAGGACGGCTTCGTGTAGACGGTGATCGCCATTTCGACCGTGTCTCCCCTCGTCATTCGATCTGTCTTCGCCGGTGGTCCCCCCGCCGGTCACCCAATACTACATATGGGTACCGACACTGGGAAGCACCACAAGGGATAGTAGTTACATCCGTGTAGTTTTCCACCGCCCTCCCCATGTACAACACAGCTTGTCCACCGTTTCATCCACAGGTCGGCGACTTCTCACCCCCTCGGAAAAGGCCAGGAATCCGCGCCTTTCTCCAAGAGCGTGAGAAGTCCTCCACAGGCGCGAGGCTACGCGCGGGTTCCGACATCCGATTTGCTGTGGACAACCGTCGTCGGCGTGTCGCGGCGTGTCGCGCTCCCCCGGGCGACCAGCACGACCAGCGGCGCCCACAGCGCGACGAGCGAGAGCAGCTGCACGATGCCCGCGATCGGCCCGCCGAACAGATTCGCCCCCGCGGTGACGACCGCTGCCAGCGGCACCCAGACCGGCACGGCGCGCCCGATCCGCAGCCCCACGGTGAGGATGATCGGCCCCAGCGAGTAGCCGACCAGGAACACGAGCAGCAGGACGTTGCCGACCGGCTCCGCCTCCCCCGCCCGCAGCATCGCCGCCGCCCCGTCATCGGGCAGGCCGGCTGCGGCCACGGCGCCGTAGAGCGAGAAGAAGGCGGCCAGATGCCCGATGCCGGCGGCGAGCCCGAGCCCGGTGACCAGGGCGCCGATGCGCGTGACGAGCCGACCGCGCGACCCGCCCGACGCGCCGACCGCCGGGAGACCTGCGATCCAGACGAGCGGCCCGAACGCCGCCAGCAGGCCGATCGCGAGCCACGCGGTCGGGAACTGCTCGGCGGCGTCGACCGCCGTCGGCTGCGTGCCCGTGGGCTGCAGCATCCACTGCCAGACGGTCGTGACGACGAGACTCAGTGGTCCTGCCACGAGGGCCGTCGCGGCGACGGCCCGATCGAAGTGCGTGGTCATGGGATTCTCCTCTCGGCGCGGTGTGCGCCCCAGGCCGCATCGTGTCGCGCCGGGCCCGGCCACCGCGTCGCCGCACGGGGCGATTCCCGTCGTCCGGACGGCTGATCGCTGTCGCCCGCACGGGGGACGCGCAAGGGCCTCGGGATCAATAGAGTGACGTCATGCGCCGGGCCTTCGCGCGATGGCGGCGTCGCACGCTGTGGGGTCTGCCCGCACCCGACGTCTCGCTGGCGCTCGCCCTGCTGGCGGTCGCGGTGGCGAGCGTGGTCACCGGCAACCCCGACGAAGGGCCGCTCGCGCTCACCCTGCCGGTGGCCGTCGCCATGACGGCGGCCCTCGCCTGGCGGCGCCGCAGCCCACTGGTCCCGGTGGCGGTCGTGATCGTGGCCGGACTCGTGCAGACGCTGCTGTCGACCTCTCCCGGCTCGCTGTGGTCGTTGGTGGTGGATGCCGTGGCCCTGTACTCCGCGGCGGCGTACCTGTCGGAGGGGCTCGCGGCCCTGACCGGCGCGGTGTTCGTCGCGGCGTTGCTGGCGCAGGAGCGGATCGACAACGGGGTGGACTACGTGTTCATCCTTCTGCTGTTCGGCGGGGTCTGGCTGCTCGGCCGCGCCAGCGCGCAGTGGCGCGGCCGCCTCACCGCGGCCGAGCGACGCCAGCGCGAGGCGGCCCGGCTCGCGGTCGCCGAGGAGCGCGTGCGCATCGCCCGCGACCTGCACGACGTCGTCGCGCACAGCCTGAGCGTGATCGCGGTGCAGTCCGACGCGGCCGAGGCGGCGCTGGGCGTCGCGCCCGAGCGGGCGCTCGCCCCCGTGCAAGCGGTGCGCACCACCGCGCGCGAGGCCCTCGCCGACATCCGCCGCATGCTCGACGTGCTGCGCACCGACGACGACGAGCTGCCCGGGGTCGACTCCCCCGGCGTCTCGGCGATCTCGGGCCTCGTCGACGCAGCACGAGGCGCGGGCACGCCCGTGACGGTCGACGTGCGGCTGACGACCGCTCCGGTGCCGCCCGGCGTCGACCTCGCCGCCTACCGCATCGTGCAGGAGAGCCTGACCAACGCCCGCCGGCACGCACCCGGGGCCGCGGTGACCGTCGCGATCACGCAGCACGCGCGGGCGCTGGACGTGCGGGTGACGTCGGCCGCGGCATCCATTCCTCCCATCACCACCCACGACGGGGACGGTTACGGGATCAGCGGCATGCGGGAGAGGGCGCTCTCGCTCGGCGGCTCCCTCGACGCCGGCCCCGCGCCCGACGGCGGGTTCGTCGTGCGTGCGATGCTGCCGCTGTCGGCCGAGCGCCGGGAGACGTCATGATCCGCGTCCTCATCGCCGACGACCAGGAGCTCGTGCGCACCGGCTTCCGCCTCATCCTCGATCTGGAGGACGACATGGAGGTCGTCGGCGAAGCCGCCGACGGCGCCGACTGCGTGCGCGTGGCCGCCCACGCCGACCCCGACGTGATCCTGATGGACGTGCGGATGCCGCGCCTCGACGGCATCGCCGCGACCCGCGAGCTGACCGCGACCGGCAGCCGCGCCCGCGTGCTCGTGCTCACGACCTTCGACCTCGACGAATACGTCTACGAGGCGCTGCGGGCGGGCGCCGCCGGGTTCCTGCTGAAGGACGCGCCGCGCGAGCAGCTGGTCGCGGCGATCCGGCAGGCGGCGGCCGGCGATGCCCTTCTCGCCCCGGCGATCACCCGTCGTCTCGTCGAGCGCTTCGTGGGCACCGGGCCCGTGGATGAGACCCTGCGGTCGCGCGTCGAGGCGCTGAGCGCCCGCGAACGCGAGGTGCTCGCCCTGGTCGCCCGCGGCATGTCGAATGCCGAGATCGCCCGCGAACTGTTCATCGGCGATGCCACGGTGAAGACGCACATCGCCCGGATGCTCGCCAAGCTCGGTGCGCGCGACCGGGTGCAGGCGGTGGTCATCGCGTACGAGAGCCGGTTCGTGTCACCGCGCGGGTGACGCGGACGGGTACCGTTGTTCCGTGGCGGGATATCGCGATCTGCTGCGCACACCGGGGGTCGGGCGCATCATCGCCGCGCAGCTGACGGCGCGGTTCCCTTCGGGCATGACCAGCCTGGCGATCCTGCTGCACATCGAGCACCTCACCGGCTCGTACGGCGCGGCGGGTCTCGTGCTGGCCGCGGCCTCGATCGGACAGGCGATCGCCGGCCCGATCACGAGCCGCTGGATGGGCGCGTGGGGCATGCGTCAGGTGCTGGCCCTGACGACGCTCGTGTGCGCGGCATCCATCACCGGAATCGCCGTGCTCGAGGTGCCGCTGCCGGTGTTCATGGTGCTCGGGATGGTCGCGGGCCTGTCGACCCCGCCGGTGCAGCCGGCGGTGCGCACGATCTACCCGAAGATGGTCAACTCCCGGCAGCTGAACCCGCTGTTCTCGCTGGACGCGTCGTTGCAGGAGATCATCTGGATCCTCGCTCCAGTGGTCGTCACGTTCGTCTCGACGCAGATCTCGACGGTGGTCGGCCTGATGCTGATCGTCGTGATCCTGCTCGGCGGCTGCGCCTGGTTCATCGCCTCGCCCGAGCTGGGCCGGGTGCGCATCCCCCGCAGCAAGCGGCGCTTCGGCAAGGTGCTCACCCGCCCGGCGGTGCTGCTGTGCACGCTGGTCGGCTTCCTCCTGATCGGCGCGTGTGCGGCGGTCGAGGCGGGCGTCGTGGCGACCTTCGGCGAGGGCGGCATCGAGGCCGGTGTCGTGCTGGCGGTCTTCTCCCTGGGCAGCCTCGTCGGCGGCCTCGCCTCGGGCGGCATCCCGATCGGACGCTGGGCGATGGCCCGACGCATGGGCATCGTCACCCTGGGCCTCGTGGTCACCACGATCTCGCTGAACGTGTGGTGGGTCGGCGGGTCACTGCTGATCGCCGGCATCGGCGTGGCGCCGGTGTTCGCCGCGGTCTCGGCGATGACGACCGCAAGCGTGAAGTTCAGCGACACCGCCGAGGCGTTCGGCTGGGTCAACATGGGCCAGCTGATCGGTGCCGCCGCCGGGTCTGCGGTGGCGGGGTTCCTCATCGACGGGATGGGCCCGGTCGGCGCCTACTGGACGGCCGCGATCTTCGCCGCCGTGGGTGTGCTGGTCGCGGTCGTGTTCCGCCGGGGATTCCCCGATCTGCGTGGGCGCGATCCGAGCCCGCTGCCCGACACGACGACGATCCCGATCCAGATCATCTGAGACCGCTCAGTCGGTCACCCGATGCAGCAGCGCCAGGAGCGCGAGGGCGTACGAGTCGGACGGCTCGGGGTGGGCGAACACCATCCGCCCGCCGGCGATCTCGACCTCCACCTCGTAGGTGTCGGGCAGGCGCCGCAGTGCGCGGAACGTGCCGCGCAGCAGTTCGCGCAGCTGCTCTTCGGACGGCAGCCACAGGGCGTCCTCCTGGGCGACGGAGTCGAGCGCCCACTCGGTCGTGCCGTTGAAGGCGAGGATGCCGCCGGTCGAGAAGTTGCGGGCCTCGATCGTCATGTCGCTGACGGTGAAGACATCGGCCTCGAACTCGGGCTCGTCGAGCTGGAACCGGTCGCCCGACTGCGGGTGCCACACCAGCCCCGCTGCGCGCAGCGCACGCGCCCGCTCGGTCGAGATCATCAGCGGTTGCCGACGTCGTACGCCTTCAGCAGCTCGGCGACGGCCTGCTCGCGCTGGTCTCCGCCGTGCTCGAACATGTGCGTCACGTGCGTGCGCAGATGGTTCTCGAGCAGCAGCTTGTCGAGAGACTCGAGTGCCTTCTGGATCGCGCGGGACTGCGCGATCATGTCCATGCAGTAGTCCTCGTTCTCGATCATCTTGGCGAGTCCGCGCACCTGGCCCTCGATGATCGCCGTACGATGCAGCGCCCGCTTCTTGATGTCTTCGATCACGCCGCAAGGCTACCCGGGCACAGCCGGGAACAACATGGCAGGATGACGCCATGGCGCGCACCCCGACCGCACTGCTGAGCCCCGCCGACCAGGAGCGACGCAGAGGACTGCGTCGGATGAAGGCGATAGCACTGGGCGCACTCATCTTCCTCGCGGTCGTGTTCGCCGTCTCGTTCGCGCTGGAAGAGCAGCTGCCCGCCCTCTCGTACGTGCGCGCCGCGGCCGAGGGCGGCATGGTCGGCGCCCTCGCCGACTGGTTCGCGGTGACGGCGCTGTTCCGGCATCCGCTCGGCCTGCCCATCCCGCACACGGCGATCATCCCCACGCGCAAGGATGAGATCGGCCGCACGCTCGGCGAGTTCGTCGAGACGAACTTCCTCTCCGCCGAGGTCGTACGCGCCAAGCTCGCCTCGACGTCCATCGCACGCCGTCTGGGAGCCTGGCTGGCCGAGCCCGCCCACGCCGAGCGGGTGACGGAAGAGGCCGCGAACATGGCGTCGGGGGTACTGCGCGCCCTCAGCGATGCCGACGTGCAGGACGTCATCGAAGACCTGGCCCGCGAGCACCTGGTCTCGCCCGAGTGGGGGCCGCCCGCCGGAGCGTGGCTGCAGAGGGTGACGGATGCCGGGGCCCACCGCCCCGCGGTCGACCTGGCCGTCGACTCGCTCTCGACGTGGCTGCAGGCGAACCGCGCGGCCTTCGAGGGCCTGGTGTCGCGCCGGCTGCCCGGCTGGGTGCCGCGCATCGCCCACCGGTTCGTGGACGACACCGTCTACCACGAGGCGATGAAGTTCGTGCAGGCTGTGCAGGCCGACCCGCAGCATCCCGCCCGCATCGCCGTCGACGGGTACCTCGGCCGCCTCGCCGACCGCCTGCAGCACGACCCGGCCATGATCGGCCGCGTCGAAGACGCCAAATCGGCCGTGTTCGACAGCCCGCGCGTGCGCGAGCTCGCCGCCCGCGCCTGGGGCACCGCGAAGTCCGGACTGCTGACGGCGCTGGCCGATCCCACGAGTGGACTGCGCGTGCGCGCTTCCGCGGCCCTGGGCGAGGTCGGCGACCGGCTGCAGACCGAACCGGCGCTGCAGCAGCGCGTGGACGGCTGGGTCGCGGACGCCGCCGCGTTCCTCGTGGATCGGTACCGGCACGACATCGCGTCGATCATCACGGACACGATCGAGCGGTGGGATGCCGCGGAGACCACCGAGAAGATCGAGCTCATGGTGGGGCGCGACCTGCAGTACATCCGGCTGAACGGCACCGTGATCGGCGCGATCGCGGGCGCGGCCATTTTCACAGTCGCGCACCTCATCGCGTCGCTTTGAGCGGCGCTACGCTGGCGTCGTGTCCACCAGAGATCAGCTTCTGTTCACGTACGGCACGCTGCGGGACGACGACGTGCAGCTCGACACCTTCGGCCGCCTCGTCGACGGCGACGACGACGAGCTCGTCGGCTACGTGCTCGGTGATGCCCCGATCGACGACCCGCGGGTCATCGAGCTCTCGCGGTCGGCGCTGCACACCATCGCGATCGCGACGGGGAACGACGCCGACCGGGTGCCCGGCACCGCGCTGTGGATCAGCGAGGACGAACTGGCCTCGGCCGACGACTACGAGGTCGCGATCTATCGTCGCGTGCAGGCGCGGCTGGCCAGCGGCCGCACCGCGTGGACGTACGTGAGCGCATGAGCACCGCACCCGCCGATTCCGTCGCCGTGCTCGGCGCGGGCCGCGCGCCCGCCGAGTGGATGCCGTTCGCCACCGCCCAGACGAGCCTGGGCGGGAGCGACGTCACCGTCGTGCAGGCCGTGCACGACAGCTGGGAGCTGCGCATCGTCCGGGTCGATGTCGAGGGCATCTCCCCCGGCGTGCGCTTCACCGCGCCCGCACTGCCGGCCGCCGATCCCGAGGCGCTGTGGGTGACCGAACTGCACCAGGGTGTCGACCTGTGCGCAGGCCGCGGCACCGACGCCGAAGAGCACTCCGAGGTGCGCATGATGGTGCCCTGGGACGGCGAGGTGACCCTCGTCGACGCCCCCGCGCAGCAGATGATGCCGCAGGTGACCGTGCACGACATCCCGGGCGGCTACCCGGTGATCATCGCGGTGCGGCGCGGCCCCGAGCCGCCGCCGGTGCCGCAGGTGGACGAGGGCCAGATCGGCGAGGACGGGAAGCCGATCCGCCTCCGCCGCACCGGTTCGCTGATCCCCGAGATCGAGATCGCACCCGACGGTGACGGCGGGCATGACGTCTCCGTGCGCTGGCCCGACAAGGTGCGCGAGGTCGTGGCGGTGCCCGGGCGCTGAATCTCAGAGGCGCGCGCCGTCCTTGTACACCGCGTGCACGAGGGGCACGCCGGGGCGGTAGGCCAGATGCGTGCGGCTGGGCGCATCGAGCAGCACGAGGTCGGCACGTGCGCCCGGGGCGAGGCGGCCGATGTCATCGCGCCGGAGCGCCGCCGCTCCTCCGGCAGTGGCCGCCCAGACCGCCTCCGGCACCGTCATCCCCATCTCCCGCACCGCGAGCGCGATCATGAGCGGCATCGAGCTGGTGAAGCTGGTCCCGGGGTTGCAGTCGCTGGCGAGCGCCACCGTGACGCCCGCGTCGATGAGCCGCCGCGCATCGGGATAGGGATGGCGCGTCGAGAACTCGACGCCCGGCAGCAGGGTCGCGACCGTGCTCGAGCCGGCGAGCGCCGCGACGTCGTCGTCGCTCAGGTAGGTGCAGTGATCGACGGATGCCGCACCCAGCGACACCGCGAGCCGCACGCCGTCGCCCGGGCCGAGCTGGTTGCCGTGCACCCGCGGGACGAGGCCCCGGGTCATGCCCGCCTCGAGCACCTGCCGTGACTCGGCGGCGGTGAAGGCACCCGTCTCGCAGAACACGTCGACCCACTTGGCGTGCGGCGCGCAGGCCGCGAGCATGGGGCCGGCGACCAGCTCGACGTACTCATCGCGCGCGTCGGCGTACTCCGCAGCCACGACGTGTGCGCCCAGGAACGTCACCTCGGGCGTGACCTCGGCCGCCAGCCGCGCCAACCGCGTCTCGTCGTGCACGGTCAGGCCGTACCCGGTCTTGATCTCGAACGTGGTCGTGCCCTGCGCGTGCAGCTCCGCGACGAACCCGGCCAGGCGGCGGCGCAGCTCGTCGTCGCTCGCGGCACGCGTCGCGGCGACCGTCGTGCGTATGCCGCCGGCAGCATACGGCTGCCCCGCCATGCGCGCGGCGAACTCATCGGCGCGGTCGCCGCCGAACACGAGGTGCGTGTGGCTGTCGACGAAGCCCGGGAGGACGGCGCGGCCCGCGGCATCCACCATCTGTTCGACGACGGGGGCGGATGCCGCGGGCCCCACCCACGCGACGCGGGAGCCCTCGATCAGCACGGCGGCGTCACGCAGCGTGCCGCACGGGTCGTCGGAGGCTGCGACGTTCGTCGTCAACTCGCCGATGTTCGTGATGAGCGTCGCGGTCATGCCTGCGCCTCTCGGTTCATGCGGGCCTTCGGGTCACGGTACCGCCGACGATGGTCGCTGTGACATCCGCCGCGCGGGCCACGAGCGGCAGCTGCAGCGGGTCGGCGCCGCGGGTGCGGGCGGTCCGGGCATCCACCGCGACCGCATCGAACGGGTCGCCGACGCGCAGCCCCGGCGCAGCGTGCCCGCGCGATGTCTCTCCGCCCAGCCCGAGCGCACGCGCCCCGCCGGCAGAACCCGCGTGCCACAGCTGCTCGGGCGTGAAGATCCCGCGCCGCTGTGCGCGCAGCCGCTGATCGAGCTCGAGGCGCGCGACCTCTTCGAAGGGGTCGATGACGGCGTGCTGATCCGATCCGATCGCGAGCGTCACCCCCGCGTCGCGCAGCTCGGGTGCGGGCCCGATGCCGTCGCCGAGATCGGCCTCGGTCGTCGGGCACATGACGACCGACGCGCCCGCAGAACCGAGCAGCGCGACGTCGTCGGCGGTCAGGTGCGTCGCATGCACGGCGGCGAGCGTCGGGCGCAGCAGGCCGTGCTCGGCCAGCAGTCGTGTGGGGGTGAGTCCGTAGGCGGCGACGCACGCGTCGTTCTCGGCGGTCTGCTCCGACACGTGCACGTGCAGCGGCACATCGGCGGGCAGCCCGCGGCCGATCACCCCGAGGTCATCGGGCGTCACCGCACGCACCGAGTGCACCGCGGCGCCGACCGTCACCAGGTCGCTGTATCCGGCGAGCACCTCGCGCAGCGCGTGCCAGCGCTCCAGCCACGCGTGAGCGTCGGCGTCGCCGAAGCGCCGCTGGCGGTCGGAGAGCGGCTCCCCCACTCCCCCGCGCAGATAGCAGGTGTCCAGCAGCACGAGCCGGATGCCGACGGCCACCGCGGCCTCGGCGAGAGCCCGCTCCATCGCGTGGTCGGGGTACGGCGTGCCGTCGGGCCGGTGGTGCACGTAGTGGAACTCGCCGACGGCGGTGTATCCGGCATCCCGCATCTCGGTGAACACCTGCGCGGCCAGCGCACGGTACGTCTCGGGAGTGAGTGCCCCGGCCTCGCGGTACATGCGCTCGCGCCAGACCCAGAAGTCGCCGCCCTCATCGTGCGTGCGCCCGCGCAGCAGCCGATGGAACGCATGCGAGTGCACGTTGACGAAGCCCGGCACGACGACATCGAGCGCGAGGTCGTCCGAACCCGCCGGCACCCCCGACGCGATCTCGGCGATGACACCGTCACGCGCCGTGATCCGCACGTCGGCCGCGAACGCGCCGTCGACGAGCGCCGCGTGGGCGTGCACAGCGGCCACCGCGGTCATGCCGCCCCCGCCAGCCCGCGCAGCGTCGCGGCGAGCGCCCGAGCGCCGGCCTCGCAGTCCTCGTCGCGGGCCCCCTCGCCCGGCGCGTGCGAGACGCCGGTCGGATTGCGCACGAACAGCATCGCGGTCGGGACCACGGACGACAGGATGCCGGCATCGTGCCCCGCCCCGGTGGGGATCGAAGGCACCGCGCCGAACCCCGGCCGCAGCGCCGCCGCTACCCGGGCCGTCAGGGCGGCGTCGAAGTCGACGCGCGAGGTGAACGACTCCTCGTGCACGACGAGGGTGCATCCCTCCGCCTCGACACCCGCGCGCGCCCCGGCGAGCACCGCGTCGAACAGCGCGCGCACGTCCTCGTCGTGGTCGGCGCGCAGATCGAGCCAGGCGACCACGCGCGAGGCGATGACGTTGGTGCCGCCGGGGACGACCTGCACCTTGCCGATCGTGCCGCGTGCCGGCGGGCGGGCGCGCGCGGCCTCCTGCACGGCGAGCACCGCGCGGGCCGCGGCCACGACGGGGTCGGCGCGCTGGTCCATGGTCGTGGTGCCGGCGTGGTTGCCCTCACCGGTGATCTCCAGGCGCCAGCGGCCGTGCGGGATGATCGCCGACGCGGTCGAGACCGGAATGCCGCGGTCCTCGAGATCGCGCCCCTGTTCGACGTGCAGCTCGATGAACGCCGCCAGCCGCGCGACGCGGTCGGGGTCGGGGCCGACGGCGGCGACATCACGCCCGGACGCGCGCCACGCGTCTTCGAGGGTGAGGCCCGCGGCATCCGCCCTCACCAGCGCCGCCGCGGGCTCGACAGCTCCGGTCAGCAGCCGCGTCCCCAGGCACGGCAGGCCGAACCGCGAGCCCTCCTCCTCGGCGAACGCGCACACCGCGACCGGGCGCGCGGGCGTGAAGCCCTCGGCCTGCAGCTGCGCCACCGCCTCGAACGCGGCCGCGATCCCCAGCGGCCCGTCGTATGCGCCGCCGCCGGGCACCGAGTCCAGGTGGCTCCCGGTCGCCACCGCGCCGTCACCCGGCGCTCCCCACCACGCCCAGAGGTTCGCGTCACCGTCCTCCTCGACCGCCAGCCCCAGGGCCGACGCGCTACGACGGAACCAGTCGCGCAGCGACGCATCGGTCGCATCGAACAGGTGCCGCGAGTAGCCGCCGCGGTCGGCATCCCGCCCGATGTCGGCGATCTCGGCGAGGCGCTCGGTGACGCTCACCGGTCAGCCCTCCGGCAGCATCGGGATCTTCAGTCCCCGCTCGCGGGCGACCTCGCGGGCGTGCTCGTAGCCGGCGTCGACGTGCCGCATCACGCCCGAGCCCGGGTCGTTGGTCAGCACCCGCTCGAGCTTCTCGGCCGCGAGCGCCGAGCCGTCGGCCACGGTGACCTGCCCCGCGTGGATCGACCGGCCGATCCCGACGCCGCCGCCGTGGTGGATCGAGACCCACGACGCGCCCGACGAGGTGTTCAGCAACGCGTTCAGCAGCGGCCAGTCGGCGATGGCGTCCGAGCCGTCCTTCATGGCCTCGGTCTCGCGGTACGGCGAGGCGACCGAGCCCGAGTCGAGGTGGTCGCGCCCGATCACGATCGGCGCCGACAGCTCGCCGGAGGCGACCATCTCGTTGAACTTCAGCCCGGCCAGGTGCCGCTCCTTGTACCCGAGCCAGCAGATGCGGGCCGGCAGCCCTTCGAAGTGCACCTTGTCCGCAGCCTTATCGAGCCAGCGGTGCAGCGGCTTGTCGTCGGGGAACAGCTCGGCGATCGCCCGGTCGGTCTTGTAGATGTCCTCCGGATCGCCGGAGAGCGCCGCCCAGCGGAACGGGCCGCGCCCCTCCTCGAACTGCGGGCGGATGTACGCCGGCACGAATCCCGGGAACGCGAACGCACGCTCGCATCCGCCCAGTTCCGCCTCGGCGCGGATCGAGTTGCCGTAGTCGAACACGGCGGCACCGGCATCCAGGA
>Ga0180219_1001404_pt1 | contig 15638 bp, 13 predicted proteins | sample eDN3rd30CBELigMG_FD_151338 | JGI IMG/M metagenome (GOLD analysis project Ga0180219, IMG submission 151338) | Enriched Miracle-Growth compost microbial communities from Emeryville, California, USA - eDNA 3rd pass 30_C BE-Lig MG (version 2)... ...
AAGGCCATTCACGACGTCTTCCGTCCCATAGTGGAGGCGCGTTTCGAAGGATTCCACCAGCGCGGGGACGCGCCGCATCGCGATATCCTCCAGTCGCTGATAGAGGCAAAGCATCCCGAAACCGGCGCGCCCTTCACCCTGCAACAGGTGATGGATCAGGTCTCGACCGTCTTTCTCGCGGGCCATGAAACATCGGCCAGCACGATGACATGGGCGCTCTACATGCTCGCCGAATGTCCGCATATCCAGAACCTAGCCCGCGCCGAGGTGCAGGACGTGGCCGGCGGCCAGCCGCTCGCCGCCGGGATGCTCAAGGACATGGGCGCGGTGCGGAACATCTTCCGCGAGACGTTGCGTCTCTATCCGCCGGTGGCCTTCTTCCCGCGCGAGGTGCCGTGTCCCATGGACATGCGCGACAAGCATCTGGAGGAAGGAGCGATGCTGGTCGTCGCTCCCTGGCTCACTCAGCGTAACAAGGACAATTGGGCCTGTCCCCATGCCTTCGATCCTGAACGCTTCGACGATCCGGCCAATGCGGAGATGGCGAAACAGGCATGGTTCCCCTTCGGCCGGGGGCCGCGCGTCTGCGTCGGCGCGGGCTTTGCCCAGCAGGAGGTGATGACGGTGATCGCATCCACGCTGCGTCGTTACCGCCTGTCGGTGCCGCAGGGGTTCAGGCCGGAACCGATCAGCCGCCTGACGATCCGGCCGAGAACGGGGATGAAGCTGATGTTTGAGGACATGAAGGGCTGAAGGGGCTATTTCCGTCAGGCGCCGAAGCAAAAATGCTGGCCTGTTCCGCGCGAGCGGCTAAGCTGCCGGTCCATAAAGAGCAGGAGAGCGCGCAATGATGGTGATGTTCGTGGGTGCGGATCGCACCGAAACCGCTGTCAACGCCGGTCAGGTCACGTTCGTTTCTTCCGTTACCGAGGGAACACGCATCCGCTTTGGCGAAGGACGCAGCGTCACGGTCACCGAACCGATTGCGGAAGTGATGGACAGATTGAACAAGGCGCTGCTGCCGCACGAATAGATATTACCATTCTGCGCGGCGGGGCAGGGCCGTTATTGCAGGTTATTCCCCCTCCAGTGCCCGCGAAAAATAGACCATCTGCATCGCTTGCAAGCGCGCGCCCTGTTCGATGTCGGCGTCACCTGAATGGCCGCCGGCGGTATCTTCATAGAACAGATAGGGTAGTCCATATTCCTTGAGTCGCGCTGCGAACTTGCGCGCATGTTGCGGGCCGACGCGGTCGTCCTTGGTCGTGGTCCAGATATATGGCATGGGATATTTCACTCCTTTGCGGATGTTGGCATAGGGTGAAATCTTCTCCAGAAACGCTTTTTCCTCCGGCACTGCCACGCTGCCATATTCGTCCACCCAGGAAGCGCCCGCCGCGATTTGTTCGTAACGAATCATATCCAACAGCGGCACCTGGATGGTGACAGCGTTCCAGAGATCGGGGTGCTGGTTGAACTCTACTCCCATCAGCAATCCACCATTGGACCCGCCATAAATCCCGAACCGCCGGGGTGAAGAAAATCCGCGCGCGAAAATATCCTTCGCTACCGCCGTGAAGTCGTCATAGATGATCTGCCGCTTCGTCTTGCGGCCCGCCTCATGCCAGGCCGGGCCGAACTCCCCGCCGCCACGAATATTGGCGAGCACGAAGCTATTCCCCCGCTCCAGCCACAGCTTGCCGGTGGTCGCTGCATAGCTGGGCGTCATCGACACTTCGAACCCGCCATAGGCCGTCATGATGGCTGGTGTGGAGCCATCCTTGCTCGCGTCCTTCCGCCGGACGATGAAATAGGGGATTTTCGTCCCATCGGTGGAGGCTGCCTCATATTGCTCCACTATCAGTCCTGATGTGTCGAAGCGCGCAGGCATCGCCTTAACCTGCACAGGCTTCGGGTCCGTCGCATCCAGCGCCCACAGCGTCGTCGGTGCGAGGAACCCCGCTACCGCCAGATAAGCCTTGTTGCTCTTGTCCGTCGCCGTCGCGATGCCGATGGTCGCATTGTCGGGCAGGGAGACCGGCTGCGAGGTCCAGCCTTTGTCGTCCGGCGCCAGCACTCGCACGCGCCCGCGCACATTGTCATTGATCGACAGGATCACGCGATCCTTTGTCGTCGCCACTCCATCGAGGGACTGCCGGGCATTGGGCGCGAAGAGGATAGCGGGCTTCAACGCCTCGCCACTCTCCAGAGCCTTGAGCGGCACCGCCGCAAGCGACCCGGCAGGCACGGTCACGCCGCCGCTCGTCCAGTTCTCGCCGGTCTGGATCAGCACCTGTCCCGCGACCATGCCTTGCAGGTTGCTTCGGGTTGGCAACGGTAGTTTCTTCGGCCCTTGCGCCGTCAGCAGGAACGTCTCGTTCCCGAAAAAGGTTACGCCGCGATAGAGGAAGGCTGCCCGGTTTCCCTGCCCATCGGACAGCACCATCGGATAGACGCCCACCTGATCTGACGCTTCCCCGCGATAGATTTCCTTCGCCGCCACCAGAGGCTCTCCGCGCCTCACCCCCTTGAGCACGAAGGGATAGCCCGAAGCCGTCATCGTCCCCTCGCCCCAATCGCGGGCCAGCAGCACCGTATCGCCGTCCAGCCATGCCTCATTCTGCTTCGAGGTTGGAATATCGAACCCGCCCGGCACGAACTGCCCGGTGGTGAGATCGAACTCCCGCAGGGTGACGGCATCCTCGCCCCCGTCCGATAGATTGATGAGCGCCCGCTTTTCATCCGGGTCGAGCAGGGTGGCGCCTTTCCAGACCCACTTCTTCCCCTCGGCCTTCGACAGCGCATCCAGATCCAGCACGGTTATCCATCGCGGCGCGTCGGAGGCATAGTCCGCTTCGCTGGTGAACCGCCACACGCCCTGTGGATGTTCGGTATCGCGCCAGAAGTTGAACACGCGCCCGTCTATCAGCATCGGCATGGCGATGCGGTCCTTGGCTGAAGCGATGGCGAGCGCGTCCTGATAATAGCCTGCATAGCGCGGATCGCCCTGCAGCGTGGCGACGGTGGCCTTGTTCTCTGCCTCCACCCACTGCATGGCGCGCGGTCCGGTCCAGTCCTCCAGCCAGACATGGGGATCGTCGGCCGGGGCCGAAGCGGTGGAGGGGGACGGCGCACCCGCGCCGGTCAGCAAAGCCGCACAAACCAAGCTCATCATCCTTTTCATGCAACTATTCCCTGATGCGCCGGATCATGTCCTGCGCGCCGTTCCGCTGCGCCAGATAGCGCCGCCGTAGCACTACCCCGATAACCAGCAGCGGCATCGCCGTCAGCATCATCGCCCCGCCCAGAAAGGGCGGCCACAGTCCGAACAGGCTGTTGATGCCCAGCGCCGACGGCGACATCACCAGCAGGAATCCACCCGTCAGCAGCCATAACCCGTAGCGGCGCGGCCTGACGGCGATCATCCGCATTTCGTGGCGATAGGCCTTGCGTCCGGCTTTGGTGGACAGGTCGGGATTCTTCATTGCTTCTGACAGTGCGGCAAAGTCCCTGCCCTTGTCCAGCATCCTGTCCAGTAGGATGAACCGACGGGCATGGGGCTTTCGCTCCGACGCGCGATCGGCTATCGCTGGCCCATCCCCGGGGGACCGCTCACAGGCGGTTGAGAGGCGGCTGACGTGGCCGCGACCCGCTGAACCTGATCCGGATAAGACCGGCGTAGGGAGGGAACGGCTTGTCACTGGCAGTCCGCGCCCCATCCTTCGCCCATGAGAGGAAGAGAAGGACGGCACGACATGGACACTATCTCCATCCTGACCCTGCGCCTCGCCGAAGCGATCGGCCTTTACCTGATCCTGATCGGCATCAGCGGCCTTGCCTCGCCCCAACGATGGCGCGGCGCGATGGAGGAACTGGACCGCTCGCCTGGCCTCACCCTTATCACCGGCCTCGTCGCCTTCGCGCTGGGCGCGACCATCGTCATGGTCCACCGCGCTTTCGCCGACCCCTTGGGCATCATCGTCACGCTGGTCGGCTATGTCGCGCTCATCAAGGGCGCGCTGCTGATCGCCGTGCCCGCACCACTCGTGAAGCTGGGCCACTGGTCTTTCCGCTTCACTCGTGCCTGGGCGGCCTTCGCGCTGATTCTGGGCATCCTTCTTTTTTACGCAGGCCTTACCGGCCGCGCGACGGTCATCGCCTGAAAGGAACTGATATGGCTGATATTCCTGCTCGCACAGAGATGCGCGTCACCACTGGCCCGATCCGTGGATCGCGCAAGATTCATGTCGGCCCGCTCAAGGTCGCCATGCGGGAAATCGACCTGGAACCGGGCAGCGGCGAGCCGCCCGTCCGCGTCTACGACACGTCCGGTCCCTATACCGACCCGCAAGCCCGCATCGACATCATGGCGGGCCTTCCCGCGCTACGCCGCGACTGGATTATAGGCCGGGGCGATGTGGAGGAATATGACGCCCGCGAGATCAGGCCCGAAGACAACGGCCTCAAGGGCCCCGACCGTTCGGGCGGCGTCCAGCCCTTCCCCAATCTCGTCAAGCGGCCCCTGCGCGCGAAGCCGGGCGCGAACGTCTCCCAGATGCACTATGCCCGCCGCGGCATCATCACGCCGGAGATGGAATATGTGGCCGAGCGTGAGAATCTGGGCCGTGCCCGCCTCGCCGAATATGTGCGCGACGGACAGGATTGGGGCGCGGAAATCCCCGACTATGTGACGCCCGAATTCGTCCGCGATGAAGTCGCGCGCGGCCGCGCCATCATCCCGTCCAACATCAACCACCCGGAATCCGAGCCGATGGCGATCGGCCGTAACTTCCTGGTGAAGATCAACGCCAATATCGGCAACAGCGCCGTCGCCTCCGACGTGGCGGCCGAAGTCGACAAGCTCGTCTGGTCGATCCGCTGGGGAGCGGACACGGTGATGGACCTCTCCACAGGCCGCAACATCCACGACACCCGCGAATGGATCATCCGCAACTCGCCGGTGCCCATCGGCACGGTGCCCATCTACCAGGCGCTGGAAAAGGTCGGCGGCATCGCCGAGGACCTGACCTGGGACATCTTCCGCGACACCCTGATCGAGCAGGCCGAGCAGGGCGTCGATTATTTCACCATCCATGCGGGCGTGCGCCTGCCCTATATTCCGATGACGGCGAAGCGCGTCACCGGCATCGTCTCGCGCGGCGGGTCGATCATGGCGAAATGGTGCCTCGCCCATCATCGCGAGAGCTTCCTCTACGAGCATTTCGACGAGATCACGGAGATCATGAAGGCCTACGACATCGCCTATTCGCTGGGCGACGGCCTGCGCCCCGGCTCCATCGCCGACGCCAATGACGAAGCCCAGTTCGCCGAACTCTACACGCTGGGCGAACTGACGAAGCGCGCCTGGGAACAGGATGTGCAGGTGATGATCGAAGGGCCGGGCCATGTGCCGATGCACAAGATCAAGCAGAATATGGACAAGCAATTGGAAGCGTGCGGCGAAGCGCCCTTCTACACGCTTGGCCCCCTCACCACCGACATCGCGCCGGGCTACGACCATATCACCTCAGGCATCGGCGCGGCGATGATCGGCTGGTATGGCACGGCGATGCTCTGCTACGTCACGCCCAAGGAGCATCTGGGCCTGCCCGACCGCGACGACGTGAAGGTGGGCGTGGTGACGTATAAGCTCGCCGCCCATGCCGCCGACCTGGCAAAGGGCCATCCCGCCGCCAAGGTCCGCGACGATGCGCTGTCCCGCGCTCGCTTCGAATTCCGCTGGCGCGACCAGTTCAACCTGTCGCTCGATCCCGACACGGCCGAGCAATATCACGACCAGACGCTTCCGGCGGAAGGGGCGAAGTCAGCCCATTTCTGCTCCATGTGCGGCCCCAAATTCTGCTCGATGAAGATCACGCAGGAAGTGCGCGACTTCGCGGCAAAGCAGAACCAGCCCGCCACCGCCTTCATCGCGGCGGAAGAAGCGGAAAAGGGCATGAAGGAAATGAGCGAAATCTTCCGCGAAACCGGAAGCGAGCTTTATATGGGTGCTGGCGGGCGGGAGCATGATTGAGTGGGAAAGGGGGCCTTGGGAGGCGCCCTTTTTAGATAGGCAACCCATAGATGGTTTGCTCGATGCTGCGGCTTATGTTACAACTGCCGTATGAACATTCCGCTCAAGATCACCAAGGTCGGCAACAGCGCCGGAGTCATCCTGCCCAAGGAGTTGCTGGCGCAGCTTCGGGTAGGATTGGGCGATACGCTCTACCTTACCGAAGCACCCGACGGCGTGCGCCTCACGGCGGCCGATCCGGACTTCGAAACGAAGATGGCGCTGGCCGAACAGATCATGCGCGAAGATCGCGACATCCTGCGCGTTCTCGCCAAATAATCGCGCATGGGTGAAACGGGGACCGGCCGGCTGGAGCCGGTATGGATCGAAAAGGCCGTAGCGCTTGCGATCCACGACCGGCAATTGGCCGAACATGGCGGCAGTGTTGGAACGCGCGACGAGGGAATGCTGGAATCCGCCTTGGCGCGACCGGTCCATCAATGGACCTACGGTGAGGAGGACCGCTGCCATCTTGCCGCCGCCTATGCCTTTGGCATTGCCCGTAATCATCCGTTCGTGGACGGGAACAAGCGCACCGGCTGGGTATTGGCGCGCCTGTTCCTTGCGCTCAATCGGATCGAATTGCGCTTCGAGGCCGCCGCCGCGATCAAGGCCATGCTGGAACTCGCCGCAGGCAACCTTTCGCAGAAGGAGCTGGCCGACTGGTTCCGCGCCCATCTCCTCTCGCCTTGACGCCTCAATCCCTCTTGCCTCGCGCGTCGTAAAACCGCACCATCGCGCCAGCGATACGACAGGGGAGACGTTATGACCCGCAGCACGATCCTCGCCGGACTTCTGGCCGCCGCCGCTTTGCTCGCCGGTTGTTCGAGCGAACGCAAAGAGGCGCCCGAAAATGCAGCCGCGAACGTTATGAACGCCGCTGAAGCGGTCGACAACGCCGGTAACGCATCCGCCAATGAAAGCGCGGCGGTCCCGGCGGCGGACGCCTTCTCCCGCTATGTCGGCAAATATCCCTTCGACAAGGTCGGCGCGCATAGCTGGAACGACGATCCCGCCGTCAAATCCGCGATCGAAACGGCGGTTTCGGACGCCAAGGTCCGCAAATGGGTGCTCGCCGCCGAAGGGCCGTCCAGCCCGATCGAGATGATCGACGGCAAGGTCGCGGCCTGGACCTGCGAAACCCACAATTGCGGCCCGCATCAATGGGTGACGCTGATCGACCCCAAGACCGGCGCGGCGCAGGTCTGCTATTTCGACGAGGCGGTCGCCCCCGACAAGACACGCTGGTTCAAGAACGGCAAGGAGGAAAGCCGCGCGGGCAAATGTCCCGAAGGGCAGGGCTGACGCGCGAAATCCGCGTCTCGTAAGATTTCTCCATGCCCCAAATGAGCGTTCCGACTGGATCGGCGCGCATTTCACCCTAAATAGCAGTTGATGCCGCCTTCTTCCCCCGACAGCGCCACGCCCATTCCACCCGTCTGGGCCACGCTGCGCCGGTTCCTCCCCTATCTCTGGCCTGCCGACGCGCCCGCGCTGCGCCGCCGGGTCGCCATCGCCATGGTGCTGGTGCTGCTCGCCAAGCTGGTGGGCCTCGCCATGCCCTTCGCCTATAAGGCCGCGATCGACCGGATGGCGCCGGGCATGGAACCCGCCGCCACCCTCGCCATTGCGCTGGTCGCCGCCTATGCGGGCGCGCGCTTCGCCAGCGTCCTGTTCGACAACCTCCGCAACGCCGTGTTCGAGCGTGTGGGGCAGGAGGCGGGCCGCCGTCTTTCCGACGATGTGTTCGTCCACCTCCATCGCCTTTCGCTGCGCTTCCATCTCGACCGCCGCACCGGGGCCGTTACGAAGATCGTGGAACGCGGCACGAAAAGCATCGACACGATGCTCTATTTCCTCCTCTTCAACATCGCCCCCACGGTGCTGGAACTGGCGGCGGTCTGCATCATCTTCTTCGTGAAGTTCGGCCTCGGCCTCGTCGTCGCGACGCTGGTGATGGTCACACTCTATATCTGGTTCACCCGCACGATCACCGAATGGCGCAACCAGCTTCGCCGCGACATGGTGGACCTCGACACCAATGCGGTCGCCCATGCCGTGGACAGCCTGCTGAATTTCGAGACGGTCAAATATTTCGGCGCCGAAGACCGCGAAGCCGCCCGCTACGCCCGCGCCATGCGCCGCTACGCCAATGCGGCGGTCAAGAGCGAGAACAGCCTCGCCTGGCTCAATGTCGGCCAGTCGCTCATCACCAACCTGATGATGGCGGGGGCGATGGGCTATACCGTCTGGGGCTGGAGCAAGGGCCAGTTCACCACCGGCGACGTGGTGCTGGTGAACACGCTGCTGAGCCAGCTCTTCCGCCCGCTCGACCTGCTCGGCATGGTCTACCGCACGATCCGGCAGGGCCTGATCGACATGGAGGCGATGTACAAGCTGATCGACACGCAGGCGGAGATCGCCGACGCGCCCGGCGCGCCGATGCTGCATGTGGAGGCGGGAGAAGTCCGCTTCGACCATGTCCGCTTCGGCTACGACCCGGAACGGGAGATATTGCACGGCGTCAGCTTCACCGTTCCCGCCGGGCATACGCTGGCCATCGTCGGGCCTTCGGGCGCGGGCAAGTCCACCATCGCGCGGCTGCTCTTCCGCTTCTACGACATTCAGGGCGGGCGCATCCGCATCGACGGGCAGGATATCGCGCAGGTGACGCAGCACTCCTTGCGCGCCTCCATCGGCATCGTGCCGCAGGACATGGTGCTGTTCAACGACACGGTCGGCTATAATATCGGCTATGGCCGCGAGGGCGCCACGCAGGAAGAGATCGAGGCGGCGGCGAAGGCGGCTTCCATCCACGACTTCATCATGAGCCTGCCGCAGGGCTACGAAACCCGCGTCGGCGAACGGGGCCTCAAGCTGTCGGGCGGGGAGAAGCAGCGCGTCGCCATCGCCCGCACGCTGCTCAAAGATCCGCCGGTGCTGGTGCTGGACGAGGCGACCAGCGCGCTCGACAGCCGGACGGAGACGGAGATTCAGGAGGTGCTGCGCTCCATTTCCCGCCGCCGCACCACGTTGATCGTCGCGCATCGGCTCTCAACGGTGGTCGACGCGGAGGAGATCATCGTGCTGGATCAGGGCCGAATCGTCGAGCGTGGCCGCCATGCCGATCTGGTCCGTGCCGATGGCCTCTATGCCGCCATGTGGGCGCGGCAGGCATCCGAGCGGGAGGATATGGACATGGAGCCGGTCATCGAAGACAGTTTTTCCGCCACCGCGCCCTAATCGAGGAAGCGCGCCGCGACCTCCGGCGGCACCCGCAGGATGCGGCCCGTTGCCTTGTCGATGATCGCCCAGGTGGATTTGGCCGATACCTTGACCTTGCCGTCCGGGCCGGTGAACTCCATCAGCCGGTCGAAGCGCGCGCCGCGCGGTCCCTGGGGAATCCAGGTGCGGACGGTGACGGCCTCGCCCTCCTTCACATTGCCGCGATAGTCGATTTCATGCCGGGTCACGACCCAGACATAGGCGTCGAGATGGGCGGGATCGGCATCGCGCATCCAATGCTCGGTCGCGACCTGTTCCATCCACCGCACCCAGACCGCGTTGTTCACATGGCCGAGTATATCGATATGCTCTGGAAGCGCGGTGAGGGTGGTAGTGTAGCTAGTCGCCATCAGTCCGCCATGCCCAGTTGCCAGAGGATGAAGGCGAATTCCTCCGCCGTCTCATGCAGGCTTTCGAAGCGGCCCGATTTGCCGCCATGGCCCGCGCCCATGTTGGTCTTGAGGATCAGGATATTGCTGTCCGTCTTCGTAGCGCGCAGCTTCGCCACCCACTTCGCCGGTTCCCAATAGGTGACGCGCGGGTCGTTGAGGCCCGCCGTCACCATCAGCGGCGGATAGTCCTGCGCGCGGACATTGCCATAGGGATCATAGGCGCGGATCGTCTCGAACGCGGCCTTGTCCTCGATCGGGTTTCCCCATTCGGGCCATTCGCCCGGCGTCAGCGGCAAGGTCTCGTCCAGCATGGTGTTGAGCACGTCCACGAAAGGCACATGCGCCACCACCGCGCCCCACAGGTCCGGGTCGCTGTTCATGACCGCGCCCATCAGTTCGCCGCCCGCCGATCCGCCGGAAATGCTGATCCGGCCCTTGGACGTATAGCCGCGTTCGATCAGGCCCTTCGCCACGTCCACGAAATCGGTGAACGTGTTGGTCCGCTTGTCGAGCTTTCCGTCCAGATACCATTGCTGCCCCAGATCGTCCCCGCCCCGGATATGCGCCAGCGCAAAAGCGAAGCCGCGGTCCAGCAGCGAGAGCCGCGTGGTCGAGAAACCCGGCTCCATCGCGATGCCATAAGCGCCATAACCATAAAGATGCAGCGGCGCGCTGCCGTCGCGGGGCAGGTCCTTGGGATAGACAATGGAAACGGGGATCGGCGTCCCGTCCCGCGCCGCCATCATCAGCCGCTCGGTCTCATAACGGGTCGCGTCATAGCCGGACGGGATTTCCTGAACCTTCAGCACCTCCAGCTCGCCCGTCGCCAGATGATAGTCGTAAATGGTGTCGGGCGTGACCATCGATTCATAGCCGATCCGCAGCTTGGTCACATCATATTCGGGATTGTCGTCCAGCGACGCCGAATAGCTGGCTTCGGGGAAGGGGATGCGTTTCGCCCGGTGAGTGGCGTAGTCGCGCAGTTCGATCTGATCGAGGCCGTCCTGCCGCCCCTCTGTGACGTAGAAGCCCTTGAACAGCGTGAAATCGGTCAGGTAGAAATGATCGTCCGGTCCGATCACTTCCTCCCACTGATCGGGCGTTTCCAGCGATGCCTTCACCAGCCGGAAGTTGGGATGGGCGTCATTGGTGCGGATGTAGAGCGTGCCGTCATGCTCATCGACTTCATATTCGCGCCCCGGTTTGCGCGCTGACACCAGCAGCGGCTGCGCGGCCGGATTGTCGGCGGGGAGCAGCCACACCTCGGTCGTCACATGGTCGCCGGTCGCGATGACGATCCACTTTTCCGATGACGTAAGGCCCACCGACACGCGGAAGCCCTCGTCATCCTCGTGGAACAGCTCGACGTCGCTTTCCACGCTCTGCCCCAGCCAGTGCAGCCGCGCATTGTCCGTCCGCCAATTCTCGTTGGCGAGGCCGTAGAGCAGCCCCTTGCTGTCGCTCGTCCACACCAGCGCGGACAGGGTGCCGGGGATCACCTCCGGCAGCAGTTCGCCGGTCGCCAGATCCTTGATCCGCGCCTCGAACCTTTCCGATCCGTTATTGTCGATGGCATAAGCGAGGTAGCGCCCGTCCGGGCTGACCGACATCGCGCCCAGCCGGAAATAATCATGCCCCTCCGCCAGCGCGGGTTCGTCGAGGATCAACTGGTCAGCGCCGCCCGCGACGGGCCTGCGATACCATTTGCGATATTGCGCCCCGACCTCGAACGCGCGCCAGTAGACATGGTCGCCGTCCTTTTGCGGCACCGAACTGTCGTCTTCCTTGATGCGGCCTTTCATTTCCGTGAAAAGGGCATCGGTCAGCGCCTTGCGCGGGGCCATGGCCTGCTCGAACCAGCCATTCTCCGCTTCCAGATAGGCCAGGACATCCTTGTCCTGCACATCGGGATAGCCCGGATCGCGCAGCCATGCCCAGGGATCCTCCACCGTGATGCCGTGGCGGGCGAAGCTGTGCGGACGGCGTGCGGCGACGGGCGGATTGGCGGTATCGGTCATGCAATTCCCATATTCTGTCATGCGGCGGGCGGACACTGGCAGAAGCGCCGCGCCCTCTCTATGTTGGCGGCATTACAGCCAATGCCAAGAGGCTCGTTAAACGAGGAAGCTTCCATGTCCACCTATGAAGATCGTCTCAAGGCCCTGCGGGCGCAACTGGCGCGCGACCGGCTGGACGGTTTCGTCGTGCCGCTGACGGACGAGCATATGAGCGAATATGTCGGCGCCTATGCCCAGCGCCTTGCCTGGCTCACGGGTTTTCAAGGATCGGCGGGCAGCGCTGTCGTGCTGCCGGAGGAAGCGGCGATCTTCGTTGACGGGCGCTACACCTTGCAGGTGCGCGAGCAGGTGGACGCCGCGCACTGGCAATATGAGAGCGTGCCGCAGACCTCCATCGCGGCGTGGCTCAAGGATCATGCGTCGCAGGGCGCGCGCATCGGCTATGATCCATGGCTCCATACCCGCGCATGGGTGCGCCAGGCGAGCGAGGCTCTGGCCGAGCGCGGCGCGGAACTGGTCGCGGTCGACACCAATCCGGTGGACGCGGTCTGGCCCGACCGCCCCGCGCCCAGCGCCGCCAGGCTGGCGGTGCATGAAGACCGCTACGCCGGAAAGAGCGCGGCGGAAAAGCGGCAGGAGATGGCCGACTGGCTGACGGCGAAACATGCCGATGCGGCGGTGCTCTCCGCGCTCGATTCCATTGCATGGACCTTCAACATCCGGGGCAAGGACGTGGACCGCACGCCGGTCGCGCTCGCCTATGCCGTCGTGAACGCCGATGCGACCGCCGATCTTTATGTCGCGCCCGAAAAGATCGACGAGGCCGTGGTGCAGCATCTGGGCAATGCCGTGCGCGTGCACGACCGCGCGGCCTTCCCCGACGCGCTCAAGGGCTTCGCGGGCAAGACGGTCGTAGCCGATCCCGAGCGTGCGGTCGCCGCGATCTTCGAAGGATTGGAGGAAGGCGGCGCGCATGTGCTGGCGCTGCGCGATCCCGCCATATTGCCCAAGGCGATCAAGAACCCGGTCGAGATCGCCGGACACAGAGCCGCGCAAAGCCGCGACGGGGCGGCGCTGTCCCGCTTCCTGCATTGGATCGCGACCGAAGCGCCCAAGGGCGGCGTCGATGAACTGGGCGCCGCGGCGAAGCTGGAATCCTTCCGCCGCGACACCGGCGCGTTGCAGGACCTGTCCTTCGACACGATCAGCGGCGCGGGGCCGAACGGCGCGGTGGTGCATTATCGGGTCGAGGAAAAGACCAACCGTCCCATCGAGCGCGATTCCCTTTATCTGGTGGATTCAGGCGGCCAATATCGCGACGGCACGACCGACGTGACCCGCACCATCGCCATCGGCACGCCGACGCCGGAAATGAAGCGCCGCTTCACGCTGGTCCTGAAGGGGCATGTGGCGCTCGCCCGCACCGTGTTCCCCAGGGGCACGCGCGGCGGACAGCTCGACGTGCTGGCGCGGCAATATCTCTGGGCCGACGGGCTGGATTATGCCCATGGCACCGGCCATGGCGTAGGCAGTTTCCTGTCGGTGCATGAAGGGCCGCAGCGGATCGCGACCTTCGGCGGCGGCGACGAGCCGTTGCAGGCGGGCATGATCCTCTCCAACGAGCCGGGCTATTACAAGACCGGCGAATATGGCATCCGCATCGAAAATCTGGTGCTGGTGGAGGAACGCGCCATCCCCGGCGCGGAAAAGGAGATGCTGGGCTTCGAAACGCTGACCTTCGCGCCCATCGATCGCAACCTTGTCGCGGTCGAACTGCTGAGCATGGAAGAACGCGCCTGGCTCGACGCTTATCATGCCAGGGTGCTGGATGTCGTCGGGCCGCAACTTGAAGGCGCGGCATTTGCATGGCTGACGGGGGCCTGCGCGCCGCTGTGAAGCTCAGTCGCGTCGCTGGGCGTCGCCGTCCCGGCCGGCCTCGGCTGGCTTCGATTCGGCGGCGTCCGCACGGGCCTGCGCCTTGCGGCGCCGCAGATTGTCGCGCAGCGCCTGTGCCAATCGCTCTTTGCGTTCGTCCTGTCCGCTGCTCATGGGATGCGCTTAAGCAAATTGCCGGACCCGTCGCAAGCCGCCTTGACAAGGGCAGCGCGCGCGGCCATAGGCCCGGCTCCGCCGCCCTATACGGGCCGCGCGAAGAACAGAGTGCTGCCGTAGCTCAGTGGTAGAGCGCATCCTTGGTAAGGCTGAGGTCGTGAGTTCAATCCTCACCGGCAGCACCATTTTCCCCGACGGAAGATAAATCGCAGCGGCGTTCGGCGGATGCCTCCAGAACGGGAACCCGTTGCGCCCGTCATCCCGCGAATTTGAAACCGATCCAGAGCGTGCGCGGCGTGCCGAGGTCCATGGACCCGCCTGCATTGCGTGTGACGACCTCCTCATCGAACAGGTTTTCGCCGCGTGCGACAAGGGTGATCCCATGGCCCAGCGGCAGGCTGGCGACCGCATCCACCGTCAGCGCATGGGGCAGCACATTGGTCTGAAGATCGTCCTCATATTGCTTCGACACATAACGCAGCGTGGTCGATAGCGCCGGTCCCTGCGCCGGTTGCCATGCCAGCGTTGCGCTGGCGGCATGACGGGGGCTTTGCGCCGGCCTTAACCCATCGAAGCCCCTGCCCGGTGCCCGCACCTTGCTGCGGCTATAGGCATAGGAGGTCGACAGCAGGAAATCGCCGATATGGCCCGAAGCAGTCAGTTCCACGCCCTTAGCGATCACCGCGTCCACATTCCGGCGCTGACGAAGATTGGGATTGGCCGGATCGGTCACATTGGCGATGGCGTCATCCAGCCGATTGTAGAAAGCGGTCGCCGCCAGCGTCAGGCCGGGCAGGGGGGTGAAGTCGACACCGGCCTCAACCCCTTTCAGCTTTTCCGGCGTGAGCGCCGCATTGGCTTCGGTCCTGACCGGAAACACGGTGAAAGGCCGGTATAATTCGTTGAGCGTAGGCAGGCGGAAGCCGGTATAGCCCGCCGCCCGCACCGCCAACATCTCGCTGACCCGAAACAGCGCGCCCGCGCGCCCGGAAAACTGCCAGTCGGACCGGTTGCCGAAGTCGTCGTTCACCGTGACAATGCCATTGGCCCCGACCTGCCGGTAAAAGCCGCCGCTGATCCGCCAATAATCGGCCCGCACGCCGCCGGTCAGGATGAGGCTGCCGATCGTCCAGTCATCCTCCGCGAAGAAGCCGGTCGTGATCTGGTCCCCGCCCGCATGGCGGCGGGCCGTTATCGGATTGGCGGGGTTGCCGGCATCATAGGCGTCCTCATACATGTCGCCCGTGGCGAAGCGCGTGTCGGTGCCGATGCGCAGCACATGGTCCGGGCCGACCGGCGGCCGCAGTTCGATCTTGCCGCCGATGCCGGTGGAGGGTGTGTTCCGCTGATCGAGCGACTGGCGATAGGGCGCGTTGGACGAGATCACGATATTGGAGAAATTGCGCGCCTGGATATAGGCCAGCGCATCGACCTGCCATGCGCCGCGCGCGATATAGCGGATCGAGGCGTCCTGCCCCTCGCTCATGCTGTCCGCGCCGCGAAAGCGCAGCGTGCGGTCATCGTGGAAGACGGTCGCGCGGAATTGCAATTCGGAGGTGGCCGACAGGGGCGCGACGGCGCGCAGATCGCCGGACCAGCCATCATAGGCGGCTGGCACGGTAGCCGCGACCCGCTGATCGCGCGGCGTGGTCATGAAGCCGTCGCCCCGGTCCCAGCGGCCCGACAGGGAAACATAGCCGCCGCCCAGATCGGGTGTGAGGGCGGCGGCCAGTTCGGTCGCATCCTTGCTGCCGTAAAAGGCGCTGGCGGCAAAAGAAGGGAGCTGGTCGCGGGTGGCACTGGCAAGCTCGATGGTGC
>Ga0180219_1001405_pt1 | contig 15634 bp, 17 predicted proteins | sample eDN3rd30CBELigMG_FD_151338 | JGI IMG/M metagenome (GOLD analysis project Ga0180219, IMG submission 151338) | Enriched Miracle-Growth compost microbial communities from Emeryville, California, USA - eDNA 3rd pass 30_C BE-Lig MG (version 2)... ...
TGCTGTTCCTCGATGAGTTGCCGGAGTTCCAGCGCGCGGTGCTGGACAGCCTGCGCCAGCCGCTGGAGACGGGGACGGTCAGCGTCGCCCGCGCCAACGCGCATGTGACCTTTCCCGCGCGCGTCCATCCTGCGATGCACGTAGACAAAATCCTAACGCTCGCTGCGATAGGACAGCCTAATGGCTCAAACTGCGATCATATATGCCCGCTTTTCCACCACTGAGCAAAGCAAGGGCTACAGCCTCGAACGACAGAGGACGCTAGGCGTTGAGTTCGCGGCGTCTCACGGCTGGGCGGTTGAGAAAACAATCACGGACGAAGGCAAGAGTGCCTTTCACGCAAAGAACCGCGCGGAGGGAGCCGCCCTATATGAGTTTGAGTTAGAAGCTCGTAACGGACTTCATCGCGGAAAAGTGCTCATAGTCGAAAACATCGACCGCTTGAGCCGTCAGGGTGCGAAGGCAGCGACACAACTCGTTTGGGCGCTCAATGAGGCAGGCGTTGACGTAGCCACGTTCCACGATGGCTATTGCTACAAAGCGGGCAACAACGGCGACATGATGGAGCTATTCTCCGTCATCATCAAAGCCCAGTTGGCGTTTGAGGAAAGCGACAAAAAGAGCCGTCGGACAAAGGCATCTTGGGATAAGCGATTTGAAGCTATTGCGGATGGCACTCAGAAAAGACCGATCCCGCATACTCCCACATGGATCAACCGCATTAATGGCAAGTATGTTCTGGACGAACATCGAACGAAGGTGCTGAACGAGATATATGATCTCTATATCAACGGGATGGGCCTCCATCGTATCGTCACGTTGCTTAATGATCGTGGCGAACCCGTTTGGAACCAGTTCAAAGGCCGAACGAAGAACGGTTGGTTTTACAGCTACATATATCGCCTTCTCACCAAACGAACCGTTCTAGGCGAATATGTCACCAATGATGGACGGACCTTAGCTGCCGACTTCTATCCGCAAGCGATTTCCGCTGAGAAGTTCCACCAAGCGCAGGCCACCCTATCTATGCGGAAGAGCAACCAAAAGCGGTCAAGGAACCAGAATCGCAATCTGCTCACGCAGATCGTGTTTTGCGAGCAGTGCGGCGGCGGGGCGCATTTCGAGCATACAACAGATACGGTCCAGACATACAAAAAGGTAAGCGGCGAAGTGGTCAACTACCGCCGCAAGACTTATCGCCGCTTGCGGTGCGACCGTTCCAGACGGAAACATTCATGCGATAATCCCACGATCCTCAATTATGACGTGGTTGAAAAAACTGTGCTGGACGAGCTTCTGCCGCGCCTCGTGGACAAGCAGACTGAGAATCTCAAACTTACCGAACTCCGCGAAAAGCTCGCAGAGCTTGGTAGGCAGAAGGATGCGAGCCAAGCCCGTTTGGATAACATCATTGACGCAATCGCTGACGGCGGCGGCAAGGCTCTCGTGACGCGAGCAACAGCCCTTGAGCGCGAGGTGGAGAAGCAATCCCAGGCCATCAGGGATTTGCAGAAACAGTTTGCCGTCGAAGCGGCCAAACCGTCTAGCGACGATGATCTGGCTCTGGTGGAAAGCCTACGGGCTGAATTAGTAAGTGAGGACGACGACATACGGATTTACGCGCGAGGGCGCGTAAATATGGCGCTTCGGCGAATGCTCCATCGGATAGATATCCGCGCGAACGACACGTTCATCATATGGCCGACCGAGGACGCATGGTGGCGGTTTGGTGAGGACGGGACGCTTTTAGATGGGGAACAGATTTGGCGCGCAGCGTAGTCGCCCCTGTCGTGAGCTCTCCTGCCCGACGAAGGCAATATGCCCCAGAGCAGCAGTCTAATAGCAGCGCCCGCATTCCCTGCGCTCAGACGCTCGGAAACAAGCGTCGATGCATATGCCCCACTAGTAGTGAGTCAAAAAGCCCCTGAAAGATCGACAATCAGCGTCGAGATGCTCGCGCCTCTTTGTCGAGGATGGATTATCAGTTGCACCAAGGTAGTTTGTGGCCAACCCACGGGTGGGCAAGCCCCTCGGCTATCAGCGTATCCCCAAGCGACTTCCCATTACGCATGACGACGCGCAGTTCGCGGCCATAGCGATCCTCGTTACGGTTGCCCTGCATCGTTAACTGAAACGGCCCTTGGTTCAGGAGTTCCATGAATCGCTCAGTCGCCCTTTGCCCAAGCGCAAGCTCGCTTGGGCAGCGCGGTTTGCTGATTTCAGGGGCATCGTAGTCAGCGACACGGATTTTGACCCCATTCAGCCAAAGAGTGTCGCCGTCCACGACGCAGGTGACGCGCATTTCCGCGCAACGGTCGAAATGCGTCTGGGCGGTAACGCCCACATCTGCCGATGCCGGTTTGGCAGCCGCAGGCTGTTCGCTTGGCTGCTGTGCAACTGACAGCGGGGTTGCGACGGGCTGCGATAACCGGGCCGCTGGGGGAGCGGCGGATGATGACGCAACGCTCGACCCGGTGAAGGCATCTCGGTAGCCAATTAACAATATTGCCCCCAGCAATCCGACTGCGACAACGCCTATTAGCCACCAGCCGCCGTTACTGCCGGAGCTTTCGCCTTGGCGTTGCCGCTGTTTCTCCTCCCAATCATAGCGTCCCATGACAGCACACGGCGCAGAAAGATGTAATTAACAGCATGACAACCTTTTGGGGGAGGAGTAACGTCCGGGCGAACCATGGACCGTAGAGCATCGACATGAGCAGTCTTGACGAAAACCTAGAGAGGCTGCGCCGAAAAGTCGACGTGCGGATCGAACGCCTCCTCAGCGCGCGTGAAACGCCTACGGTGAGAACCATGTCGCCGCCCGTGGCCGATGCGACTCAAGCCATTATCACAATGCCCATCGCGCCACCGATTGCCAACGTCCGGTCCGACCATCAGCGCCCCAACTACAGGGCGAGGGACTGGCAAGAAGGCGAGCCAGCACAAGCCGCCCCCTCGACACTGCCAATCGCCAGTCATCCGGGTTTCTTCGCGAATCTTCGCGTCTGGTTAGGCTTTGCACAAGCTCATTGAACGACACGGGTAGCGTTCGCGTCAGCCTGTTTCGTCGAACGGCGCAGACGGATCTCGATGCGGCGGCGAGTCTGGTCTGATGCTGCCGCCGTGCCATCTGCCACCCGGTCAATCGGAACGATCATCTGCGCGGCGGACAGAGGGAGTATGGTGACACCTCGAAGGCGAGAGTCAGCGCGCAGTATCTGCACTACAGCGACGGCGCGGGCGATGGCCAATCCGGCATTGTCGGTAGAGCGCAACTCACCGATGTCGAACTGCTTGTTCGACGCAGCGATCAGCTTGGAGTCGAGGTTGCTTTGCCCCACCATCGGCACCTCATCCGTGTGACCGATCACCTCGACTATATCGACGCCGTAATCGGCGATGTTCTTCGTCAATAGCGGTATCACCACCCGTTGCAGGTTGTTCCTGAAGGCGGGCTTCAGGGTCGCCTTGCCGCTGTCGAAGTAATAGCCTCCGGCTTCGCTGAGGTTGAAGAAGGGCGGCCATTGCCCCTTCTTTCCGAGCTTCGCCGTATCGAAGGCGGAACGGACAAATTCGGCAGGGTCTTTGGCTCCCGCTGCCGCAGCGGCTTGGCGCGTTTGGGCACCTAATGCGGCATCCTCGACTAACTGCCTGCCACCCGCCTTCAAGCCTTGTTGCTCGACGGCCTTACGCACCTCGATGGCGCGCACCAGTTCCTTGAAATAGTCGTCGGGGTTGTGGGCGTCGGGATAGGCTTGCTGGACAGCCTCGACCATCTTGGTAGCGCCGCCGTGATCGAGCGCTTCAATCTGCTTCTCGCGGCTTCCGAGCGCGGCGGCGAGAGCCATGAGGAGCACAAATATCAGCAGAATCATGATTTCGGCGATGGTAAGGCCGAGAATAAGGCCGCGCCGGTAGGGCTTATCCTGCTTTACGTCGATCTGTGCCACGCGCGCCTGCCTTACTGGATCGACAGGTCGGCGAGCTTGGCAGTCATGTCCGCCAAGGCATCGTGGACCTTCAGTGCGTTCTCGCGGGACTTGCGCAACTCGTCTTCCATGGCGGTGTTGTGGTCGCGAACCACCTGCAACAGCCCGTCCGTTGTCGTGCCTACCGAATTGATCGCCGCATCCTGCACGGCGGTCAGCCGCGTCATGGCTGACTGAACAGCTTCGGCGGCGCGGGCGATGGCGGCGAGTGCATTGTCTGAGATTTGCTTGGGGCCGCTTTCCAGTTCAACCAAGCGGGAGGCGAACTCGCCTTCCCATTTTTTGATGGACTCAAGGGAATTGCTGACGCTGGCCACCACGTTGTTGCTGACCTCCAGCAACTGGCGCATGAGGGTGCTGCTTTGGCCCTGTAGGTCGCGCGTGGTCTGGGTCTGCTCAAGGACGAGCTTGCCGTTCTCGACCATTTCCTTCGTCGCCGTCGCCATGCGCCCGACATCCCCCGCGATTGCCTCATGGGACTCGCTCATCGCATCAATAGACGCGGTGTAGCGGTCGAGAGCACGGCTGACGGAAGAAACCTTCTTTACGAAATCACCGGTGCCGGTTGCCAAATCGCCCGCGTGCTTTCCGAGCGTCTCGGAGATCTCATCCGTAAGCTTCTGAAGGGCCTCACCAGACTGTCGAGCCGACTGTTTGTTGTTTTCGAGCGCCTCGTCCCGCATCTCGGTAATGGACTGCTGAAGGCCGGTTGAGAACGCCTTGAACTCAAGCGTGAGTGTCGAGAGTTCAGCTTTGAGCCTGCCCGCAGCTTCTGTCAGTTCAAGATGCGCCGTCTCCTCCACTTCGTAAAGATCAACACGCGACTGGTTGAAGAATACGCGTAGGATCAAGCCCGTGATAGTGCTGGCAAGCGCGATGCCGAAACCTTGCACGATCGTCGTTGCTGTGTTGTTAGGATCGAAGGTGAAGATCGCGTAGGCGAGGCTGGTGAGCGTGTAGATGAGGCCCAAGTAGTAGCAATTGTCTCCCGCTTGGTCAGAGCGGAGCTTGCCAGTGCCCTTCATGTTCACGATGATCGCGTATAGCAGCATCAAGGCGATAGCGCCGATGGCCACAATCAACGGATTGAGGTTCGCCCATTTGGCAGCAAGGATGATAATGCTGCCAACGGCGGCGAAGAAGGTGAACCCCCAACGGTCGATCAGGCTGCGGTCTTGAAGCCGGTCGATTAGTGTTATGCCTTCGTCTGCCATCAGCCACTCACATTATATATGCGGACAACATTGCCACCCATCGCGCCGATCATCGCCTCCCACACGTCGCGCAGCGCTTTGGGCTGCGAACTGGCGGAGTCCGGGCGTTGGAGCATCCAGAGTTCAACGTCGATGCCGCGCAAGTCGGTGCGCAGCATTCGGAAGCCGTCGCTCGCAATGGTCGCATCAGGCGCCGACAGGCGACCACCGTAGAAGGTCATGCGCGGTGTGTTCTGCAAAAGGTCGGAAGCGACGATCAACTTGTGCGGCTTGTCGTCCGATTGCTGGGTTTTCAGTTCGGTCAGCGCGGCGGACTGGATCGACTCTAGGATGGGAGACTGCGGAGCGCCGGAAGCCGCCGTGATCTGCGAGAACGCTTGGTCAAGGGGGGCCTTGAATTGCTCCTCCCAGCGCTTCGCCGTCTTTTCCTTGTCGCCGGTCAGTTCGCTCACATCATTGGCGGTGCCCGGATTGCAGCGCTCGATCACGGGAGTAAGGAGTTGGTCGGCCGCTGGGCTGACCTTGAAGATCGCGAGTTTCCCGTAGCGGGGTATCGCGTTTCGCAGCCGCTCAAGCTGATTGATGAAGTCCTGCCGCTGCGCGATATTCATCGGGTCCGTCACGTCAACCAGCAGCACCGTTACGGAATCAGGGCTTGCCGGGCAAAGGGTCGTGGGGTCGAGTGTGCGACGCCCCGCCACTGTCTGAAAATACAGGATGAGCAGGCCAGCGAAGGCAAGCGCAACGACGACGATCTTGATGATCGCGGAGCGACTTTGGGCTTCGCGCCGCTGCGCCGCTGCGGATTTGTATCGTCCCACCTTAGATGTGCCCCCGTTGCAGTTCGGCCTTCAATTTTTCAAGCGGCTCAAACTTGCCGATGGCGTCCGTGAAGGCGGCCGCCACGTTGTCAATGCAGGCGCTCAAGGCATCTTCGGCAGACTTGATCTCGGTGTCCGGCAATTGCGGGTCATGCAATGGCTCGACATCGCTGCGGTTCAATTCCCACTGATTGTCGAAGTAGGCTGGCGATGGCTCGGTGCGGCTGCCGCGATTAGCGTTCCTGTATATGCTGAGAAGATAATTGGCGACGATCTCGATGTGATCTTGGTGCTGCTGATACCGGCGCGCGAAGCGGTTATGGGCGTTGCGGATGCGCCCACGTTCCTGCGATTGAAGCCCCAATTGGCGCTTTACGTCCGTAGCGCCCTGTATAGCGTCATCGCGAACCCCGGTAAGTTGGCGATTGGCTTCCGCCACCCCATCGGCATACTCCTCGCATCGTGCGCGATGGTTCCGATCGCGCTCGCCGTAGCCGGGGAACGGGTCGTCGGCGCGATAGGCCGTCCGCGCACCGACAACAGCGGCAAGGATGCCGATGATGAACAGGCCCCAAGAGTAGATGCCTTCCAAGCTGAGGGGGCTGGCAAGCAAGGTCTGTACGGCGGCGCTCTGCGGGTCGTCTGCACCCAAGGATTTGGCGTCACGGAAATGGGCGGCAAACAGGTTCCATACGAGCAAAAAGACTACCCATAGGCCGATGCCTACCCACGCGACGGTGCGCTCCGTGTCGGCTCGCACCTTTGTTCGCGGCCATAGCAGGAATCCGACGGATATGCCGACGCCCACATTGATCGCAGCGACCATGATCGCGGCGATGAGTCCGCCCAGATACCCCAGGTCGTCATTCACGCGCAGGAAAAGCGCATTGCCGACCACTTCCAGCAAGAAGCTGACCGCGAAGCCGCTCCACGTCACGATGCTGGCGGGCTTGTCGTGGGCAGGCCGCGTTAGGTGATTCTTGGCCTTGAACGTTTCAAGGTCGCGGTAGGAAGCCACAATCTTGTCGCGGAGGTTGGAAAGGCGGTTGCGCCAGTCGATGACGAGCGTATCGAAGTCGCCAAGGGCCTTCGCCGCTTCGGCCTTGATCGTGCCGACCTCGTGGAGCAATCGAAGGTCGGCTAGGCGATTCTCATAGGCTTGGCACTGCGTCCGCGCGTTGATCTGGGCGCGGGTCAGTTCGGAATTGATCTGGGCGATAATGTCGTTTTCGACGACATCCATGACGGTCGCGGTCGGCGGCGGCTGGTTCAGCTCTCCGTTCTCACGGCCGCGCTCTTGTAAATTGAGCGTCTTAGCCATGCCATCGCGGTCGATCTGAATGAAAGCGTCATCCATCGGCGCAGTGCCGATGATTTCAGAAGTGAAGAACCTTTTCACTGCCGCAAACGGATTCACAAACCGGATACCCCCGCCAAACGCTCTGCTAGTGCCCACGGCGCATGACGATTCGGCCACACCCCCCGAAAATGTCTTAGCGTCTAATTCAAAATTATCCGTTATAATTTCATTCACGTCCACCGTAACCATAGACCTGTCGTGCGCGACCAGTCTTTCCGGCCATGTGCAGGACACGAGCGGGCAGGTGGGGTTTCAGGGGGCGGGCATCGGCGGCCCGCCCACTTCAGCGGCATCATGTGGCAGCTTCCTTATGTGGCGGCCTTCTTCGTCCTGGGCTTGAAGTTGGCCCGACGCGCATCGCGGGCAGCGGTAAGCTGGGGGTCCAGTTCGCCCGCGTTGATCGCCTCGATGATCGAGCCGATGATGACCGGCACATCCGCGAGATTCTCGACCTCGACCGCGTTCATGCCCTTGGCAAATTCCAGCGGCTTGCTGCCGTAGCGGATTTGGAAGAACATCTTGCCGCTGGTGTCGGTGAACCAGCCCTTGCGAACCTTACGGGGCGCATCGATGCGGACCTTCTCGCCCGCTTCATTGGTGCGCGTCACCGTGTGCTTAGCATTGAACGGCTGGCCTGCAATCTCGGCTTCTGCCATCGCCTTCTGCTCGGCAAGCCAGTTCAGCACCTTGCTCCGAAAGCCATGCTCGGAAGCAGCGGGATTGCCACGGGCGGCGGTGGCGAGTTTCAGGGTCTTGAGAATCGACATATTGGCATCTCCTTGGCCTTTGTTGATGCCCATGTCGGTAATGCCGACGACAAGACGGTCGATCGAAGAAGGCCGGAGAGGTTCTAATTTCTTCGGCGGTCATTCCCCACTAGTAGTGAGAACCGCGCATTGGCCCTGTCACGCTTGGGTTTACCGTCGCGTGACGGCTGGAAACTGGCAGTTTTCTGTCACTTTCGGATCGACCTCGCACATATCAGACAGCAGACGCTTTGGGTCTTAAACCCAAATGTGACGAGGGAACATGATTGTCGGATATGCGCGCGTCAGCACCACGGGGCAGAGTTTGGCCGTCCAACAGGACGAGTTGGGCAAGCACGGATGCGAACGCATCTTTGAGGACAAGGCGACGGGCACCAACAGGGATCGCCTCGGCCTGAACGAACTGCTGGGCTTCGTGCGCGAGGGGGACGTGATCGTGGTCAGTAGACTGGACCGTTTTGCGCGTTCGCTGTCCGATCTGTTCCAGATGCTCGACCTGCTCAGCAACAAAGGCGTTGCGTTCCAATGTCTGCACCAGTCGATCGATACGGGCACCAGCACGGGTAAGCTGACACTCGCCATATTGGGGGCAGTTGCGGAGTTCGAGAACGATCTACGCAGGGAACGGCAGCGCGACGGGATCGCCAAGGCGAAAGCAGGCGGAACCTACAAGGGTCGCAAACCAAGCATCGACGTGGAGCAGATCGCCGTGCTGCGTGAAGCGGGCATGGGTCCATCTGCTATTGCCAAGCAGATGGGTATCAATCGGCAGTCCGTCTATCGCCTCATGGCTGCGTGAAAGCCGAACTCACTAGTAGTGGGAAATCCGACCGTCCATTTGGCTTTCCCGTCGCTGCCGCTCGGCAAATCCAATATCAGCAGCGCCGCTCTCCAAACTCGCCTTGCTCGTTTGGTTCGCCTTGCTTGCTGCTAATGTTCGGCTGGAATTATCTTTCTCTGACCGGTGGATTGGGATGCCGGGATAGCGATGGATATTCGCTTAGGCACCTGAGCCGAAATACTTTTATCCCCCCTCCCATAAAAACCGAAGAATGTCGGTCCTCACGGGAAGGGGGATGAGAGTTTTGACATTCGCTTGAGTTCTTCGCGGTCAACACTTTGTATTCAATCACATTGGTTGTCCAATGCAGCGGGGTCGCCCTGTCGCTATCCGGTCAGCCGATCTTGTCGGCCTTGCCCGTGTTGGAGATTGTCATCTTATGTGCGGCGGTGGCTGGCTGGAACCAATACAATAGCATCCAGTCAGCGTGCAGGTCATCAATGGTCCTAAAAGGCAGACGTTTCCTGCGTCCTTACCACTGGGAGGATGAGCCGCCCTCCCGCTTACCTGATCTCTGTCTCAGTCACGCCGTTCCCCGTGGGGCGAAGAATCTAATCTTCTGGCTGTAGACAGGCCATTCGTGGATCGCATTGTTTATAGAGGTGCCAAAACGCCAATCTGCGGGTAGCCCCGGTTATGCGTCATTCCTTCCTCTGCGCCGCTGCTGGCACTGTGACCTCGTGAGCCACTCATCCTTCCCGTCTTCGTCCGGGTTAGGGGTTCGTATATGCAGCCATGTAAAAGCCCGATGTGCGGACTTTGGAAACACACATCGGGCTGGAACGGCGTAGTAGCAACAAACTGGCTCGGCTGTGTCGAAGCACACAGGCAAATCCAAAGTCCGCTGCTTCAATTTTATTTATACATCATGCCGAAAAATGGAAGCAGACCATAAGGATTGCCACCGATCATGCTTCTTCCCGCCCCTCCGTGGAGGCGTCAAACCAATTGCCATCATAATCCTGCTTCCAGATCGGATCGAATGCAGGACCTGCATCGAATTCAACGTTGCCAATCTCATCAACGGCGAGATTTTCCCTCTGCTGCCTGATCCTGTCCCAATCTAAGGGAACCGCATCCTGACAAACCGAATAGGTCGGGAAATTCCCGCGAGCCGCGTTCTCCGCGATCATGTGGCCACGATTAAGTCCACGACTAGTGAGGATTTTCAGGGCTTGTCGATACTCGGCCCGTTTTCTGGGCGGCTCGTTCGATGCATTGAGCAGCTTGGTATAGGTCGAGCTGAAGTTCGCTCGTAGGCCGATCTGCCACAATGTAGCGTCCGCCAAATCCGCCTTGGCGTCCAAACAACGCCTATATCTGTAGATGCTGTCCCAATCGAGCTTCTTGCCCGTAATCTGGTATTTCGGCGCTTGGGGAGACAGAATACGCTCGCCGGCAGGATATTCCTCCAGCAATAGCGCAACCTGTTTGGCAATCTGGGCCTTGGGCAAGCCAACAGGGATGGCGACAACCATCACGGTCCTTTCGCCTTGCGCCACCCAATCGGTCTGACGGTATCGCTCCACGTTTGTCGTGATCCTGTCGAATTCAGGATTGTCGCTGCTCACGGCCCCCAAGCCCACAACATTGGGCTCTTGGCCTCCCTGTCCGAATTGACGGTAAGCGCTGTCCAGCCACCAATCAGTTATCCCGCGTGAAACATCGCCTAGGTCATCATAGACAGCCAGCACGGTATCAAAATCCGCTGGTAGCGGGGCGTCGGGCGAAAGCTCGCCAGCGCGATAGCGTCGCGCCAGTTCGTAGCTCGGGCTGAAACGCAGGAACTCGAACCACATCGCGACCTTCTTCATCGCTCCGAAGGTTATCCAGCGATCGCCATCACGAATGACGTCCGGCTCGCTGTCGATCCATCGGGCCTTGCCGCGTTTCACCATTCCTAGGTTATCTCAATAAGCCAAATTATATCAAGATAATCACGTATCAGGGCAACCTTCCCGTATCAACTCCTTACGACGCGGCGCCGCATCGTTTGGCTCTTTCACATTGTAATCCCCAAGCATTTCAACCGCGCAAAATCGCGCTTTTGAAAACCACCGGCTGCGCGTGTCGGCGAAGCGCGCAGTTTGGTTCTTTACATCGCCATATGAAAGGAACGAAAAATGAACATTAATGAAACTATTATTACCACTTCAAGCAATGATACCGATAATACCGAATCTCGTAAGGAAACTCTAATCAACGAATCGGATACAAACATCCATATCGTTTGCAACAACTCGAGCGACGAACTTCCCACTGATCCTGACATCACCATCGAATATGACAACAATCAGTATATGATTGACTCCATAAACGACAAAAAGCACTCGCCGTTTGGAGCAAATAAGCAGTACGAAGATTTGTTGAAGATTGTTCTCGATTTTCGCAACAAAGCCCTGATTTTGAGCCAAAAGACCCAAGCGAGGCACGCATTGTTTGGCCGTCGAGCAGTTTATGAGGAGTTGGGACATGCGTTCGCAATCGCTCGCACGCTGCTCATGCGATCCAACAAGCACCATGTCAAAGCGCTGCTGGAAGAATGCCAGATGACCACGCAGGCCGAGCGGTTTATCAAAAAGAAGGGCACGAACAATTGGGCGTATATCTGCGGCCTGCTTTATGGGTCGTGGGAAGAGCAGCCTGCTGGCGACAGTACGTTTCTGGTCTTCAAGCGTGATCGCTCGGCGGAAAAATACGGTAACGTGATGCGTTATCTGTATGAGCACAACGTAAGCGCGCAGGCTGCCGCCATGTTCATCGAGACGTTTGACGATCCTGTGTTTGGCAAAGCCCTGCTTGGGATCGAAAAGGCGGATCGTGCCGCCCATCCAGCGAAGAGCAGCGGAAAGGGTGTCAAGCAGGTGCTTAAGCAGCGTGAGCTTTACATCAGGCTGGGTGAAAGTCGTGACAATGACGACGTGTTCTACACGGCCAAGCCAGAGGAGCTGCCTGACAGTGTGGAGTATGGCACTGCTACGTTCAAGGTCGTGGGAAGCAAGCTGATGATCGTTGGCTTTAATGCTTGGGAGGAAGCTGATTACGAGAAGTTTATCATCGCCAAGGGCCGTGCGATCAAAAAGGAGGAAGACAAGATCAGGGCAGAAGCTAAGGCAAACAAAAATACCGTGGCGGCCGCTACTGCCGCCGCTGAGGCTGCTGAGGAGGAATCTATCGACGCCTAAATCTATGCGCTGACTGTTGCCGCGTTAGTGTGACAGGTCATATCAGCCACGGAGAGCGCTATGCTCAACGGCGATGCTTGAAACGCTCTCACGGTTCGCCGTGGGGGCGTTTTCATTTCTAAAACCCACTAATAGTGGGCCACGCCGTGATCTGGAATTATCTACATAGTAAATTACCGTGCCTGATCGGCATCGGCATCGACATCGTGTTCGATGGATATATGTGGGTAGAATGGGAGTCTGCCTTCCAGACCGAAGGCCGATAGGCGGTCAGTTCGATCCTTGCCGTTTCTGTAGCTGCCCAATGTAGCTGTCCTTGCGGGCGCGCTCCATTTCCCTGCGACGCTTATGCTGATCCTTCACCGATTGCAGCGCCTTCTTCGCTACATCAACCTCGCGTTTTTTGGCGGCCTCAAGCGATTGCTCAGGCTTTAGCGGTTTGCGGGGCTTCTTTGGCCCTTTCGGTTTGATCGTTGCAAATTCATAGAATCTCATGCCGTATTTATGTTCGGCCATAGTGTGGATGAGCCGCAAGGGGAGATCATGGGGCGTCGATCACAGCAGGGCTTCTTAATTGAGCTTGCCATCGTAGGTGCGCTTGGCGCAGGCATCTGGCTGGAGAAACACACCAGCATTTCTGGCCTGTTCGTCATCGTTCCAGCTTTGGCCGTTTTGGTGCCGCTGTTTTTTTGGAACTATATGCGTCCCTATGGGCGTCGTAAAAAAAGGCAGCCGCGCTCGAACGGGTGGCCTCCTAAGAAAGAAAGCACCTTCCCAGCATGGCAGGCTTACAGCTTTGCCGCATTACTGGTCATGGCTACCTTCTATGTGGTGTTCTTCTGGCCTACCAGCCAGCCCAGCGAAGCAGCGGCTCTTTCATCTGCTGGCCGCTTCACCTGTAACGTGAGCAGCATCACGGACGGCGATACCTTGCGTTGCGCTGACGGCACGAGGATCAGGCTTCATGCTGTTGCTGCTCGTGAAAGTGATGAAACTTGTAAGGTTGGCCATCCTTGCCCATCAGCATCGGGCGCTTCCGCTACGTCCAAACTGACTGAGCTTGCTTCTGGCCAAACCTTACAATGTGAGCAGACGGGAACCAGCTACAATCGCGTGACTGCCGTTTGCTGGAACGAGGTAAACACGGAGATCAACTGCGCGATGGTTCAAAGCGGCACCACTGTCATATGGCCCAAGTTCAACCAACAACGGGCGATCTGCGAATGAGGATGAGGAGGCGCCTGCTGTTTTGGACCGAGATTGTCATCGTTGCAGGGCTGACGCTTTGGGGGTTCGCGCAAATGGCGCTGTCCTTGGGACGCGCGCTTTGGAACGCCCTCTGAAATCGCAGATTTCTGCGGATTTTCCGTGAAGTGCTTTTCAGCCTACATACATTACAGCTTGCGTCCAGCTGATTGCCGCGATGAACCCATGCCGCTGCGGTCATCTCGCCGATCCGGCGCTGGCCTGCGCACGCGCGCCGCGCTGCGCCGCCGACTATCAGGCCAAGGTCTCCGGCCCGCTGCTCGACCGGATCGACCTGCATGTCGAGGTCGCCGCGCTTAGCGCCGCCGATCTCATCGACCCTGCCCCTGCCGAAAGCTCCGCACAGGTCGCGGCACGCGTCACGGCCGCCCGCGCGATCCAGACGGCGCGGATGGAGCGCTGCAACGGCGCCCGCACCAACGCCGAACTGGGCGGCGACGCGCTGGACGCCATCGCCATGCCGGACGACGCCGGACGCGCCCTCCTCGCCGAAGCCGCCGCCGCGATGAAGCTTTCCGCACGCGGCTACACCCGTATCCTGCGGGTCGCACGCACCATCGCGGATCTCGCCGGTGCGGAAGCGGTCGGCCGCATCCACATTGCCGAGGCACTCAGCTATCGGCGGCGCGCGCCGGTGAGCTAGGGATGACTGGAAGCGACGATATTGCGGACAGTTCGTGACTCGCCTTCATCGTTCAAACCTATCTTGCCACGCATCGGCCAGCAACGGCAGCTTCCCACCTGAAGCAGACCATCAATGCCAGACCTCCCCCCTCAATCTCTTAACCGCACCCACACCGGCGCATGATCGCTGGCTTTCTCCCGGCCGCGATAATCCCTGTCCACCTGCGCATCGGCCAGCCGGTCGGCGGCGGCGGGGGAGAGCAACAGATGGTCGATGCGGAAGCCCGCGTCGCGCGGCCAGGCGTTCATCTGATAATCCCAATAGGTCCACACACCGCCTTGCGGATGGCGGGTCGCCAGCGCGTCGGTCCAGCCATCGCCGAGCAGCGCCTTGTAGGCGGCGCGGCTTTCCGGCTGCATGAGGGCATCGGGCGCCATCGCCTCGGGCTTCCACACATCCCGGTCGAACGGGATGACGTTATAGTCACCGGCCAGCACCGCCGGCACCTCCTCCGCCCAGACTTGCGCCGCGCGCCGGCGCAGCCGCGCCATCCAGCGGATCTTGTAGTCGAACTTGGGGCCGGGCACCGGATTGCCATTGGGCAGGTAGATGGAGGCGATGCGCACGCCGTTCACATCGGCTTCGAGATAGCGGCTATGCTCGTCCTCCGCCTCGCCTTCCAGCCCGCGCGCCACCTCCGTGGGCGTGGCGCCGCGCGCGAGGATGGCAACGCCGTTGAACCCCTTCTGCCCGTGCCAGACCGCGCCGTAACCGGCCGCCTCGATATCCTTGATCGGGAAGCCCTCATCCTGCGTCTTGATCTCCTGCAAGCAGGCGACATCCGGCTGCGTCTCGATCAGCCATTCGACAAGGCGCGGCAGCCGGGCCTTGATGCCGTTGATATTGAAGGTTGCGATGCGCATGGGGTTTGCCTCGATTGACCGATGATTTGCCATATCTCTTAGCGGTCTGGGGAAAGGCGGCAAGCGTGGGGCCGTGACTGCCTTGGGGTGGGCAGGTCACATCATCAACCGACGCCCCCTGGAACTGTGGGGCTGTGCGGCGACGACGCCTGTTGCATGCAAGAACATGTATCTCCGGCTTCAAAGCCGCCTGCTCCAGATTGGCGAGGTCATCCTCCAGCGCGGCCAGCCGGACTCTGTTGCGCTCAAACCGAGAAGCTGGTCCCGCAACCGCAACCGGCAGTGGCGTTGGGGTTCTCCACCTTGAAGGAGGCCCCGCCCAGATTATCGACAAAGTCCACCACGCCGCCTCGCACCAGGTCGAGGCTCATGGAATCGACCAGCAAGGTCACGCCATCGGTTTCAACGGCGATATCGTCCGCCTCCGCCGCATCGGCGAGGCCGAAGCGATATTGAAAGCCCGAGCAACCGCCGCCTTCCACCGCGAGGCGAAGAATGGCGGGCTTGTTCTGCCGTGTCGCGATCTGCGATACGCGCGCGGCGGCGGCTGTGGAAAGAGCGATGTCCATGGTCAGCAAGATAGGATCAGCGCGCCGGATCGGCAAGCCGGGCGAGGCCCCTGCCGCAAGATGCGGCTAGCCCC
>Ga0180219_1001406_pt1 | contig 15628 bp, 18 predicted proteins | sample eDN3rd30CBELigMG_FD_151338 | JGI IMG/M metagenome (GOLD analysis project Ga0180219, IMG submission 151338) | Enriched Miracle-Growth compost microbial communities from Emeryville, California, USA - eDNA 3rd pass 30_C BE-Lig MG (version 2)... ...
AAAGGAAGGGATTTTAAAGCAGCTGCGCTGATAGACTTATCCACAGTTGCTGATATAGAAATCAGCAATCCGCCCTGGGTCAAATTTCAATCGGCAGGGTGGGTCAATTTTCCATCAGCACCAACACTCTGAAGGGCGAAGCCCGAAAGTCCGCAGGCAGATGCGCGACAGGTGGGCTGAGTCGGCAAAACCTGCTTCATGAGCGACGGCGGTGGCTCCATTCGGGTCATTGAGCCCCTCCAGGGCACGCCGGAGCTTTCGCCACAGCAGCAATTTGCGCAGTGGCAAACCGAGCGACTCCTGTAGCCAGTGCGAGCAGTGTGCTTGGGTACTGGAATAGCGAGACCGGAATGCTCCCCAAATCTGCTCTGCGGTGCTGTCTTCGCCTGATGCCTCGACCAGTGACAACAGATACTCCAGGCGCGGGCTTGGTGTGATCTCTGGCTGCTCATGCAGAGCAAGCAACTCATTCAACGCGTCATCGAAGGTCTGCTGCGTGGTTGCGGAGGCCAGCCTGAAGCGAGAGCCAGCTGGTACGTCGACTCGAAGCGCCGCATCAGGGCTGCTACGGGCCCAGCGCAACATTCGTAGATACGACGGGTGGCTTGGCTCTACGGTGATGCTGGTATGCGGCTGCGGGCGCAGGAAACGGCGACGTATCTCGGGTGCCAACAGCCAAGCCTCCGAGCTGACGGCTGGTAAACCATCGATCTCCAACTCGAGCGGCTCGCCGTCAGCCAGCAACAGGGTCATGCCAGGGCGCTGGTTGTAGCCATTGGGCAAAGACTGCGCCCTGACGATGAATGCCGATTTCCCGATCAGCAGCTGGTTTGGTGCCATGGTGAACGTGTCAGCCTGACGATAAGTTGCACATGAAGTTTATGACCCAAACCACAACGCCCCCTTGCCGCTAAGGCGTACAGCCACCCTTGAGGTAGTTGCTCCGGATAGCGGGAGCTCCATTTTCAATCTCCACATCGGAGGCATACGCTTCCAACAGAAGCTCGCAATTGCCTCGTTGGGTTAACACCACGCCAGTCAATGTCGCGTCCCTGCTGATGCAATCGAATCCGCCCGTGACCGCATAGGTCGCCTGCTTTCCATTGATGCTGACCTGTCCGTCGCCAGAGGCCTTGCAGTCCCCCCAGCGCAGCCCGTCTGCAGAGATCGTGAGGAGGGCAGGACTCGATGCGGAGGATGCTTCGGCCCGCCAGTGACCATCGAACCAGCTGCCGGCAATCGGTTGCTCAATCCCTGCGACGGTTTTGTGGGCCTCGCTCGGTTTGTCGCACGCACTTAGCCACAGTACGGAGACGAGAAGCGGTAGCAACCCTATCAACCTGTTCATGATGTGCCTCCACATTGCATCAGGTGTTCGGGCCTGCCTTGCCTAGGAAGGCAGGAGTCTCACGCATTCACACCCCCTGTCAGCTCGGGGTGGTCACCACCTCTGCATGCCTGGGCAAGGCGATTGAAATGAGCGCGGCCAGGAGAACGAATGCTGCAGAGATCCACAGGCAGGCCACCAGCCCGTATGCCTGGAATACCCATCCTGAAAGCACTGTGCCAATCAGGCGGCCCATGGCGTTGGACATGTAGTAGAACCCCACGTCCAGCGATACGCCGTCTTCCTTGGCATACGAGACGATCAAATAGCTGTGCAGCGAGGAGTTCACGGCAAAGAGTGCCCCGAACAGCATCAGCCCACCCAGGAGCACGGCCTGAGCGGATAGATTCATATTTAGGCCGAGGGCGATGGCGGCCGGCAGCACCGCAAGCATCAGCGCCCAGATGAAGGCAGCACGACCGTCAGGGACGTGGCCGCGCTTCTTGCCGGTCAATGCCGGAGCGAAGGATTGCACGATGCCGTAGCCGATCACCCACGCGGCAAGGAAGCCTCCGACCAGCCAGAAGTCCCAACCCAGCGTCTCGCTCAAATAGACCGGGAGCGCGACGACGAACCAGACATCCCGAGCACCGAACAGGAACATCCGTGCAGCAGAGAGAATGTTGATTGCTCGGCTTTTGGAGAGCATGTCGCGGAACTTGGGCTTGGCCTTGGCTTTGCCCAGGTCTTTTTTCAGCGACAGCATGCTGCCGATCCAGATGAGGGCTAGCACCAGGGCCATGGCCAGCACGGCGCCTTTGAAACCGAGCAAGGCCAGCAGCGCGCCACCCAGGAAGAAGCCCACGCCTTTGAGCGCATTCTTCGAGCCTGTAAGGATCGCCACCCACTTGTAGAGCTTGCCTTGCTGCGCGTCCGGAACCAGGAGCTTGATCGAGCTCTTGGCGCTCATCTTGTTGAGATCCTTGGCAATCCCGGAGAGCGCTTGGGCTCCCATAACCCACGGTATCGTGAGCAAGGCAGACGGCACGGTGAGCATCAGCAGCGCCACGACCTGCATGGCGAGTCCGATGTTCATGGTGCGGTTCAGTCCCAGCCGCGCCCCCAGGTAACCGCCAACCAGATTGGTGACGACACCGAAGAACTCATAGAACAGGAACAGGGCTGCGATCTGTAGCGGCGAGTACCCCAGAGAATGGAAGTGGAGTACCACCAGCATGCGCAAGGCGCCATCGGTGAGCGTGAAAGCCCAGTAGTTGCCCGTTACCAGCAGGTACTGGCGAACTTCTGGTGAGAGCGACGATAGCGCCTTCATGATCGAGCCCTGCTCCTTCAGCCAGCCAGGCCGACCAGCTTCGCCAGTTCGACAGTGCGGTTGGCGTAGCCCCATTCGTTGTCGTACCACGCATACAGCTTCACTTGCGTGCCGTTCACAACCATGGTCGAAAGTGCGTCGATGATCGAGGAGCGCGGGTCGGTACGATAGTCGATGGAAACCAACGGGCGCTCCTCGTAGCCGAGGATGTCCTTCAGCTCGTTCTCGGCGGCGCGCTTGAGCAACTGGTTGACCTCGTCCACGCTGGTTTCCCGCTCTACTTCAAAGACGCAGTCGGTTAGCGAAGCGTTTGCCAACGGGACGCGAACAGCGTGGCCATTCAGGCGGCCGCGCAGCTCCGGGAAGATCTCCGCAATCGCGGTGGCGGATCCGGTAGAGGTGGGGATCAGGCTCATACCGGACGCACGAGCACGACGCAGATCCTTGTGCGGCTGATCCAGGATGCTCTGGGTGTTGGTCAGGTCGTGGATAGTGGTGATCGAACCATGGCGAATGCCAAGGTTTTCGTGGATCACCTTAACCACCGGCGCGAGGCAGTTGGTGGTGCAGGAGGCTGCCGTCACGATGCGATGCTGAGCCGGGTCGAACAGGTGTTGGTTGACGCCCATAACGACGTTCAGCGCACCTTTTTCCTTGACCGGCGCACTCACGACAACGCGCTTCACACCTTGATTCAGGTAGGCCTGCAGCACGGCAACGGTCTTCATCTTGCCACTGGCCTCGATGACCAGATCGCAGCCCGACCAGTCAGTGTCAGCGATGGCCTTGTTCGCCGTGATCTTGATGCGCTTACCACCAATAACCACCGAGTCACCGTCGGAGCTCGCTTCGTGATGCCAACGACCGTGAACCGAGTCGAAGTTGATCAGGTGTGCGTGCGTCGCAGCATCGCCCGCCGGGTCATTGATCTGTACGAACTCAAATTCAGGCCAGTCCCATGCCGCGCGCAGCGCCAGGCGACCGATACGTCCGAAACCATTGATGCCTACTTTGATGGCCATGTTTTTGTTCTCGAGTGCGGTTAGCGAGCGTTCGGCGATTTTTTGTCGAACTGGCTGATGTAGTTAATGTGTGCAGGGTGCTGAATCGCACGGGGCCGAAGCGCTTGTACCTGGGCAACGGCTTCGCGCATGGACATGCCGCACTCGATCAACAGCTGGGCTGCGATCAGGCCTGTGCGACCAGAGCCGCCCTTACAGTGGATGGCGATCTTCTGGCCGCCATTGACCAGCTCCTTGAGGCGATCTCGATTGGCTTCCCACGCTGTGGAGAAAGCCTCACCGGGCGCCTGGTCATCCTCCACGGGCAGGTGGAACCATTCGATCCCTTGCAGTTGGCATTCCTCGGGAAGTAGATCGACTTCGTTCTGCAGCAGTTCTTCTTCTGGCATCAGGGTCACCAGAGCTACCGCGCCGGCATCGCGAAGCGTGGCCAGCGCCTCGGACACCGACGTGTCCTTGGTGCCGGGGCACGGAGTGAAGATCAGTTGGCCGCTCATATCGGACGCGGTAAGAACGGAATACGGATGCGATTGCACGTTCAGAAAGCCTCAGATGGATCGTTGATTGACACGTTTGGATAGCTCTTCCGCCGACTCCTTGCGCTCGGAGTAGCGGTCGACCAGGTAGTCGGCGCGATCACGCAGTAGCAGGGTGAACTTCACCAGTTCCTCCATCACGTCGACGACTCGGTCGTAGAACGGAGAAGGCTTCATGCGACCTGCCTCGTCGAACTCCAGGTAGGCCTTGGGTACGGAGGACTGGTTGGGGATGGTGAACATGCGCATCCAACGGCCAAGCACGCGCATCTGGTTAACGGCGTTGAACGACTGCGAACCGCCACAGACCTGCATCACCGCCAGGGTCTTGCCCTGAGTGGGGCGCACGGCGCCCATGCTCAGCGGAATCCAGTCGATCTGCGACTTGAACACTCCTGTCATGGCGCCGTGGCGCTCCGGCGAGCACCAGACCATGCCTTCCGACCAGAGCACCAGGTCACGCAGTTCTTTGACCATGGGATGGTCATCGGACACATCGTCCGGAAGCGGCAGACCTGACGGATTGAAAATCCGCGTCTCGGCTCCGAAGTGCTCCAGCAAGCGAGCGGCCTCCTCGGTCAGCAAACGGCTGAAGGAGCGTTCGCGCGTCGATCCGTACAGCAGGAGGATGCGCGGTTTGTGAGTCGATTTCTGCTCAATAGCCAGTTTGTCCGGGGACGGCAGATCGATCAGTTCGCTGTCGATATTGGGGATATGGTCATTGGCCATGATTTCACTCCTGGGAAAGGGCGCCAGAGGCTTGATCGAACCAGCGACGCTTGAGCCACCAGGCAACGCCGACCAGAGAGATCAGTACAGGTACTTCAACCAGCGGCCCGATCACGGTCGCAAAGGCGACGGGGGAGGCTAGGCCGAAGGTGGCGATGGCCACGGCAATGGCGAGTTCGAAGTTGTTGCTCGCGGCGGTGAACGCCAGCGCGGTGGTGCGTGGGTAGTCGGCCTCCAGCAGCTTGCCCATCCAGAAGCTGATGAAGAACATCACCACGAAGTAGATGGTCAGCGGGATCGCGATACGCAACACGTCCAACGGCAGTTGCAACACCATGTCGCCCTTGAGGCTGAACATCGCAACGATGGTCAGCAGCAGAGCTACCAGCGTCAGAGGGCTGATCTTCGGAATGAAGCGATCCTGGTACCAGGCTGCACCCTTGCGGCTGATCAGGATTTTCCGGGTCAGGAAGCCAGCCAGGAACGGGACGCCCAGGTAGATCAGTACCGACTGCGCGATGTCGACGAAGCTCGTTTCAATGACGCTGCCTTCCAGGCCGAACAGGGGCGGCAACACGCCCAGGAAGATCCAGGCGTACACGCTGAAGAACAGAATCTGGAAGATGCTGTTGAAGGCGACCAGGCCCGCAACGTACTGGTTATTACCGCCCGCGATCTGGTTCCACACCAGCACCATGGCGATGCAACGCGCCAAGCCTATGAGGATCAACCCCGTCATGTACTCGGGCTTGTCGGAGAGGAACACCACGGCCAACACGAACATCAGTACCGGGCCGATCACCCAGTTCTGAATCAGTGACAAGGCAAGAATGCGCTTGTCCTTGAAGACTTGCGGCAGCTCCTCGTATTTCACCTTCGCCAATGGCGGATACATCATGACGATCAGGCCAATGGCGATGGGGATATTGGTCGAGCCCACTGACAGGCTGTTGAGCCAAGCCGGCAGCCCCTGAAAGAAACTGCCGAGCGCTATACCAAGCCCCATGGCGAGAAAGATCCAGATCGTCAGGTAGCGATCCAGGAAAGAAAGACGACTCTTGCTCATGATGGGTCTCCGTAGCTTCAGAGCGTGCCGATGCGTGCCAGTTCTGCCTTCAGCTGGGCGGCATCGAGTTGTTCAAAGGGCAGTGCGAGAAACGCCGAGATGCGCTGCTTGATGTGCTCGAGCGTGGCATCGAAGGCAGCATCCATCTCTTCCTCGCTACCTTGCAGATCGGACGGGTCGGCAAGTCCCCAATGGGCCTTCACAGCGGGCCCGAAGAACACGGGACACGCCTCGCCGGCTGCCTTGTCGCAGACGGTGATTACGAAGTCCGGTGCCAGGTCGGCATGTGAGTCGGTGGACTTGCTGCTTAGACCATCAGTGGCGATGCCGGCGCGCTGCAGGGCTGTGATGGACAGCGGATTCACTTCCCCCTTGGGTTGGCTACCGGCGCTGTACGCCTTCATGCCGGCCGGGGCCAAGTGATTGAAGACAGCCTCAGACAAGATGCTTCGGCAGCTATTGGCGGTGCAGAGGAACAGAACTTTCATCGAATCTTCTCGGCAGTCTTCAGCAGCAGGCAGCAACACGCTCGGGGCGGTCGCCCATGGTGTCCAGTCGCTTGGAGCTCGTGCTCAACCAATGGCGGTTGGCCTCAAGCGTCGTTACGAGAATCTCGCGTACCCAGGCGGGCAGGTTTGGATGCAGTCGGTAGTACACCCACTGGCCTTGCCGGCGGTCTTCCAGTAGCCCACAGGTACGCAACTGAGCCAGGTGGCGAGAAACCTTCGGTTGGCTTTCATCCAGGGCACAGGTCAGTTCGCAGACGCAGAGTTCTTCCTCGCGAGCGATCAACAGCATCATCCGGATGCGGTTTTCGTCAGCCAGGCATTTGAAAACCTGGGTCGGAGTCAGGGAGTCAGTCATGGCGGTTCTCAGTGTTTGGTCTTCACAAGGACGAACATCTTGATGCGCTCGTGAATCTCGTGAAGCGTGTGACGGAAGGCGTCGTGGTGATTGCTGGTCACCGGGTCTTCGAAGTTCCATTCCAATGCCTCGCCAGCCCCTGGAGGGGTTTGGCATTCCTGAGCGGCTTTGTCGCAAAGGGTGATGACGTAGTCGAAGCGTTCACCTGCGAACTCTTCGATGGATTTGCTGCGCAGTCCGCTGGTATCGATGGCGAGATGATCGAGGGCCGCATAGGTTCGCGGATCGATCATTCCCGGCTGAGTGCCAGCACTGAAAGCCTCAAAGTGCTCACTGTCGGTATGCCGAAGCAGCGCTTCCGCAAGTTGGGAGCGAGCGGCGTTAGCGGTACAAATAAACAGGACGCGGATTTTGTCAGTCATCTCTGAGTGCTCGAACGTATATGTTTTTTCGAATATACGTTTTTCCGCATAAATTTCAAGTGACGATTCTGTGACGGTTGCCGTGAGGCGACGTTTGGAGCAGAGAGCCTGACGTGACTTGTTGGGGCGAGGTTGGGGCAATAGGTCGTCTACTGCCACGTTTGACTCGACATTAGTGCCGAGCACCCCAGAAGCCTCTCAGCCTTGGTGGTGCTCGGCGCAGCCTTTAGCTGTGTCCGACCAGCGATTGCAGACGATCTATGCCGACAGGTTCATCTTTCAGCAGCGGGACAACCGCGTAGCGGGAAGAGTGCTTGGTAGCAACCGCATTGATCTCGCGGCGCTCATTCTCTGCTCTTCTGAGCAGCAATGCGGATCTTGGCGCTGCTGCCGCGACGCTGTTGTTGATCACCCAAGCCCATGGCTCGATTCCTGCGCGGCGCAAATCGTCCTGCAGGTTGGCCGCCTCCAGAACGGGGGTGGTTTCGGCAAGCGTTACCAGGAGCACCTTGGTCTGCTTCGGATCCTGCAACTGCATCATCGGCGTGGTATAGCCCACCTTCGTGTCGCCCATCTGGCGGACAATCTCGCGGTGATAGGCCCCTGTGGCGTCCAGTAGAAGCAGGGTGTGTCCTGTGGGTGCCGTATCCATCACGACGAACTTCTTGCCAGCTTCCCGGATGACTCTGGAGAAGGCCTGGAACACGGCGATCTCTTCGGTGCAGGGCGACCGCAGGTCTTCCTCCAGCAGGGCACGGCCTTCCGCATCGAGACTGGCGCCTTTTGTCTTGAGCACGTGCTGACGGTATCGCTCGGTCTCTGCCTGAGGATCGATTCTGCTGACCGTGAGGTTCTCCATGACGCCTTCAAGCGTCTCCGCGAGATGCGCTGCCGGGTCAGAAGTCGTGAGGTGCACCGGAAGGCCTCTGCGGGCCAGGTCGACTGCCACCGCTGCGGCCATGGTGGTCTTTCCTACACCGCCTTTGCCCATCAGCATGATCAGACCGTGCCCTTCGGCGGCGATGTCATCAACGAGCGGCGACAGCTTCGGTAGGTGCAGCTCGGTGTTCGTTTCGGTCTCCGTGACTGGCCCAATGGCCACATCAAGGAACAGGTGCTTCAGCGCATCGAGCCCCACCAGGTTGAAGGGTTTGAGTGCCACCTGATCGAGCGGAAGGCTACGAAGTACCTCCGGTATTTTCGCTAGAACCTGTTGCTCCCGCTGGTAGATGGCGGCGGCAAGCTCGTCGCCTTCTGCAGCGGCGGCCGGCAACACGCCATTCACCACCAGGTACTGCTGCTTCAAGCCGATATCGGCAAGCTCCTCATGGGTGCGCGCAACTTCGCGAAGCGCAGCATTTTGGGCTCGTGCAACGAGTATGAGGCGAGTACGTACGGGATCAGCCAGCGCTGCTACAGCCGCCTTGTACTGGGCGCGATGCTTTTCCAGCCCTGCGAGAGGCCCCAGACAGGAGGCATCGCCCTTACCGCTCTCCAAGAAGCCGCTCCAGGCTCCAGGAAGCTGCAGAAGGCGGATGGTGTGCCCAGTCGGCGCGGTGTCAAAAATGATGTGGTCGAATTCAGCGATCAGCGCGTCATCGGTGAGCAGTGAGGTGAACTCATCGAAGGCTGCGATCTCAGTGGTGCAGGCTCCGGAAAGTTGCTCCTCGATACCTTTCACGACGTCTTCGGGCAGGACACCTTTCACCGGCCCGACAATTCTGTCGCGGTATGCCTGAGCTGCCTGCTGGGGATCGATTTCCAGTGCAGCGAGACGGGGGACTTCCCTGATCTCGGTGACCTTGTTGCCGATTTCCGTACTGAAAACTTGGCCCACATTGGACGCTGGATCAGTGCTGACCAACAGAACGCGCTTGTTCTCGCCGGCCAGTTGGACGGCAGCAGCGCAGGCGATAGATGTTTTGCCGACGCCGCCTTTGCCAGTGAAGAAGAGGAAGCGGGGTGGGGATTGAAGAAATTGCATGGAATCCTCCTATCAGCAGCAACGACCAGAAGAGCAGCATCCGTTGCTCTCCGAGTCCGTAGAGGGTGAGGCTTGAACGGCGGCCCAGTGAGCCAGCTCGGTGCGTGACGGATAGCGGCCTGCCATAACGATTTCGCCATCCACCAGGGTCAACGGCAGGCTGCCTTGGCCGGAACGCTGCAAGAAGTCGCGAACAGCGGATTGCTCAGCAAAGGCCTGAGGCTCATGCGCCAGATTGAAACGCTGAACATTGGCGTCTTGCCGGATTGCCCACTCGACATCACTCGCGAAGGTGACAAGGGACTGATCCACTTCAACCCCGCAAACGCCTGTGCTACAGCACAAGGCGGGATCGTATATCTGGATGAGATGCATGCTGGTTCTCCAATGACGACTGATGAAAAGTCAAAGAGCACCAAGGCTTGTGGTTGTTATATGCCAGCTTCGCTTCGCCGGTTTTGATCAAGGGCACGCCGGCGAAGCGTCGATGGGAAACGAGTTCTTATGAGCGACTCGTTGGTGTGCAGCAGGTCGATTTCTGGGCCACAACTGCAGCGGGAGACTCTTGCGTACCACAGCAACTGGCCTGCGCCGGTGCTGCGGGTGCACAGCAACTCGACGACTGCTCCTGTTCTTCGAACTGAAGGCTGCAGACTCCCGTTTCGGGTAGTTCGAGCTCGACACGCCGAGCAGCTTCCCAGTCGCCCGCGAGCCCTGCCGCTACAGAGCGAACTTGCTCGTAGCCCGTTAGCATCAGGAAGGTAGGGGCCCGGCCGTAGCTCTTCATTCCGACAATAAAAATCCCCTCGTCAGGATGAGAGAGTTCATCGATGCCATGTGGGCGAACCGTCCCGCAGCTGTGCTCGTTCGGATCAATCAGCGGGGCCAGTTGGGTTGGGCTTTGAGTGGCAGGATCAATTGCCAGCCTTAGCTCGCCCAGCAGCTGAAGGTTGGGCCGGAAGCCCGTGGCTACGATGATTTCGTCGACTTCCGGCAGTTTTTCGCCATTGCTGTGAACGACGAGTCCTTGGCCAGTGGCATCAACCCGGTTGATCGATATGCCCTGGAACAGAGTGATCTTTTCCTGTTCGAGCAAGGCTCGAATTCGAAGGCCCAGGTTGCCGCGCTCGGCGAGCTTGTCGTTGGCACCACCGCCCAGAATTCTCTCCAGAGAGTGGCCACGGATGCCCCAGAACACCTTGGTGCCGAGCAGTCCAACCAGATCCTGCAGGGCGTTGAAGGCGGAGTGGCCGCCACCCACGACCAGTACACGGCGGCTCTCATAGCGCTCACGTGCACCGCCGGTTACATCGGGAATGCCATAGGCAATATGCGAGCTTGCTTCCAGCTCGCCCAATGCGGGAATACCCGAGGCGCCCATCCAGTTCGGAGTTTCATAGGTACCGGAGGCATCGATCACGGCGCGAGCGAGGATGTCCTGTTCACCGTTGGGGCCAGCAATGCGCACTAGGAACGGTGAAGCGGCACGCCCCTTGGTTTTCAGCGCATCAGCCCCTGCCTTGCTCACCGCGAGGACGCGAGTATTCAGACGTGTCCGCTCCCGGATCACCGGAAGAGCAGCGAGCGGAAGGAGATAGCGATCCAACAGCTCGCGCCCGGTGGGATATGTGTCAGGACGCGGAGCTTCCCAGCCAGTCGCGGCCAGAAGCTTGGCCGCCTCCTTGTCTACGTTGTATTCCCAGGGCGAAAACATGCTGACGTGCCCCCACTGGCTGATGCTTGCTCCAGCCTGATTTCCTGCCTCAATGACCAGCGGATTCAGATCACGAGCCAGGAGGTGGGCAGCAGCGGCCAGTCCAACTGGGCCGGCGCCAATAACGACAACGGGAAGGTCAGTCAGGCTCATGCTGATTCTCCAGAGGCAGGTTGATTCGAAGAGATGACCCGCTCGACGATGGCGCAGTCCAGCCAGCGGCCTTCCAGGCAAGCGTGTTTCTCGTAGACGCCTACCTGTCTGAACCCGCAGGAGCGGCAGAGCGCGAGGCTCGCCTCGTTGAAGGTGAAAATCCGAGAAAGGACTTTCCAGAATCCGCGTGCTTCTACCTCGGCCAACAGGGCATTCAAGAGTACTTTCCCGATACCACGACCTCGCACATCCCGGCGCAGGTAGATCGAGAAATCAGCGATACCGTCATAGCAGGAGCGCGCGCGATAGCTGCTCAAGTTCGCCCAGGCAACCACTTCACCATCAAGCTCAACCACCAGAACTGGGTAGCGCGACATATCGGCCACCTTGGGCTGCATGTCCTCGACGGTGCGCGGCTGGGTCTCGAACGTGGAGCTGCGATCTTCGATGCCTTGGTTGTAGATATCGGTGATGGCTTGGCTATCACTGAGCTTTGCGAGGCGGACTAGCATCGTGCTTTCCTTTTGATTGGTAGTAACAACAATATAGTTAAAAAAGGGGGAGCTACCCCCTCACTTGTCCTTGGTCTGACCTGGGCAGCATTCACTGACAAGGCCACAACGAATCTCGGCAGCTCGAGTGAGCTGACGCAGTAAAGTCAGCGCACCCTGGCGAACCTCGGCTGGCATGCCGCTGATCATTTCCTTCTCTTCAGCGATCAGGTCGGCTCGAATGCGTTCGTACAAATCTGCGCCGGCTTCAGTAGCTTGAACTCGTACTGCACGGCGGTCTTCTGGATCTTCAACGCGCGACACGTAGCCCTTGCGCTCGAGGGTATCGACCACCCGGCTCGCAGTGCTCTTGTCCAGGAACATCTCCTCAGCGAGTGCCTGGAGGCGGAGCGGCCCCTGCTTCACCAAGGTCTCAACGGCGTAGCACTGAGTCACTGAAACGTCGTAGCAGCAAATACGATCACGGTCTCTGAACTGGTAGACCCGCACCAGTTGGTTTAGCGCTTCATACAGGGCTTCGGCATCCTGGCTCAGGTCGTCGGTACGCTTGTTCGGCATGTCATTTCCAATTGGTTGTTACCTGCAACAATATTCCGAGAGGATACAGCGGTCAAGCTATTGCCGCCTCCGATTGACCAGAAAGGTCACGTTGGTCTAGCTTGGTTGCTACTGACAACTATGCGTGCAGGGTGCCGTGACTCAGCTCGAATCGAACGTTCCAGACGCCCCTAATCGTCTCCGGTTGGTTTCCGTATTGGGCATAACCCAGATCTTTGCGTGGGGCTCCACCTTCTACCTGCCGGCAGTGCTGGCGAGCCCGATTGCACGGGACACTGGTTGGTCTCTATCGGCAGTTGTCGGTGGTTTGTCCTGGGGGATGTTAGTGGCAGGACTCTGCTCGCCCATTGCTGGCCGCCTGCTTGATCGGCACGGAGGGCGTGTCGTACTCGCCTTCAGTTCGTTGATGCTGAGCGTGGGTCTCTTGGTGATGTCCACGGCAAGCAGTTTGTGGGTTTACTACTTGGCCTGGTCGATTCTTGGGCTGGGGATGGCCACTGGTTTGTACGATTCGGCCTTCGCCACACTAGGTACGCTGCTGGGAGCGCGCGCTCGTGGGGCGATCACGGGACTCACCCTAATTGGCGGGTTCGCGAGCACTGCCGCGTGGCCCGCCATGGCTGCACTTGAATCCTGGTGCGGGTGGCGGGAGACCTGTTGGGTGCTCGCAGCGGTACATGCAGTGATCGGCCTGCCGATCCATTGGCTGGCAGTCCCCAAGCCTGTCGACGCGGCGAGAGACGCGCCGAAGCAGAGGCAGGGCGGCCTCGCTTTGGATCGATCCACTCGCCAGCTCTTCTGGTTAGTGGCTGGCCTACTGACGGTCATTGCATTCGTTATGGCAAGCCTTTCAGTTCACCTACTGGCGTCATTGCAGCAGCTTGGGATTCCGACCGTAACAGTGCTGGCAATCGGCATGGTGATCGGCCCAGCTCAAGTGGTGGCGAGGGTGCTGGAGTTCTCCCTTGCGCGACATCTCCATCCAACCTGGTCTGCTCGTGTTGGCGTGCTGATAAGCCTGCTCGGTATCTGCCTACTCATCCCAGGAACGCCCTGGCTGGCATTCGTCGCTGCTGCGCTCTATGGGGCGGGCGTTGGAATCCTGACTATCGCGAGAGGGACACTGCCGCTGGTACTTTTCGGCGCCGAGGGCTACGGGGCGAGAATGGGAGTGTTAGCACGACCAATGCTTCTGGCGCAGGCCGCCGGGCCATTTGCGGTAGCGTTTGTGCTGAGTGGACAAGGAGCACCGGTGATGCTCGTCCTTATGGCGGTTCTGGTCGCCATCGCATTGTTCGCGAGTCTCAAGCTACCGACAAGGTTGTTGGTTTGAGGTTAGCGCGATGTCCGCTATTGGCTGTGGATTCAATCCGTGAACGCAACACGTTGAGCTCCTAGTCTCGCAATGCATCAAGCGAGGATAACAGCCTCTTTAGCTGTGCAAACTCATTCCCCTTTAGCACGTCGTACTCACCCACACTGCTGAGCAAGTAGACGTCCCTGGCTTTCTTGACTCGATCTAGAAGCGGTAAGACTTGGCTCGAAGCAAGCTCCAGAAAATCGTTGATGTCAGCACGCGTCTTCGGGAATTTGTAGCCCTTCTGACAGCTCGCGATGATGACTTCGGCATCCCTCAGTTTTGCAATACCGCTGGATCGAATCTTCTGCTCGCCAAGATCTCCAAAGCCTCGATCAGCTAGGTGGTCGGCGATTTCCGCAGTCGAAACATACTCGTTGCCAATGAACTCGCTCCGAAAGCGGAGGTAGTCCAGGATACAGAGCTGGAGCCGCTGATCTTCATCAGGGTGCTGGCCTATCTCTTCCGTGAATCTATCGGCCTGCTTGACTGCTGCCTGATGTACCCGATGGTCTGCATAGTCTGCCCCGTCCATTGGCGGCAAGAGCGATTGATACTTTGGAGGCCACTCGAGAATGCCCAGCGTGATGTCTCGCAGGATGGTTTTATACGCTCCTTCAACATCACTAGGCGCCTTCCCCTCGTAGATCTGAGCGATGGAGCCAGCGAAGAAATCTGCAACCTGGATCAGGACGTCATCTTTGCTGCTCTTGGTTTGAAAGGCCTCCTCCCTGAAGAGGTCATCCACATAGCGGGCTTCGACATAGCCTTTCAAGCCGGCCTGAAACTCCGCCCCACCGTGCTCATCGACCGTCATGTGCAAATTTTCACAGTGGTTGAAAAGCCGCTCGTAAAGCAGTCCGTTCACGTACTTGATGAAGGACCGCTTGAATTTCAGACCGCCATCGCGGTGCACACGGCTCTTGTCGACCACCATCACGTAAAGTTTTAAGGGAAGCTCAGCAAGCTCGAGCAGGATTCGCTTCCGACGCTCTGAATCCTTAGCTTTAAGATTGCTGGACTTGATCTCGCCCGTTTGGAAGTTGCGTGCCCGGATCGCCTCAGCGAGCTCGTAAGCTTGGTGAAGATTTTTCTCTACGATAATCACTGAGCAGACAACGAAATATCCGGAACTGCCTGACTTAGAGGTGTCCAGATCATGATTCCCTGACTCATCGACGAAAGCGAATGTCCGCCCCACTGAATAGCTCCCTGCTCGTCGTTCAACAGCGCTGCATTAGCCTAGCAGGCGATACAAGGCCAGTGGGCGGTAGCGTGTAACCCGAAATTTTGGTCGCTTTGTCATCTGCTCAACTGCACCCAAGGTCTTCTCTGCCTTCTTAGCGGATGAGATCTGTGTGGCGGCACTTTAGTACCCCCAAGCTAAGCCAGCTCCTTCAGACTCCTGACGTCGGAGACAATAGCTTCCGTGTGGAGCAGGCAACACCTTTGGCAGACTTTAAGGGGTAATCACCACCAGCCGGCGTGGGCCTTTGCCACCGGGGATACGTTTCGACAACCTTATCGTGACGATTAACGTCATCGTCAGCACTGGTACCTATCTCGAATTACGCGATCATAGTAGGAGCCAATGGAGCCAGCGCTCATCAGGCCTTGGTACACCTCCGGAGGTACGCCGCAGAAATCGTAGGTGCGCCCTTGCTTGAATTTGATTTTCATTCGACGCGTAGTCGGGTCATAACCAACGGCTGCGATAGCGGAAGATCGGACAGGGATCATCAGCATATGGCTCTCCTTTATTGGCGTAGTGACTCGTTGCCCTTTTCTTTGTATTTGCAGGTCTAAAACACTCTATGACCTAGCCAGCTAGCCTCCTAACACTTCGAAGGTGCCAGATCATAGGGCATTCCTGAGGCTTTGCAGGTGGGCGACCTGGCGGGTGAATTCGGCGGCGCTCATGCGCGGCGCCGGGTAGGGCCGCATGGCCTGGCTGATGGCGCTGACCGGCAGGCGCGTCATGCGCCCGAGCAGTTGCCACTGTTCGGCGATCGGCAGGCGTTCGAAGCCCGGCTGGCGCTGCCGCGCGCGGC
>Ga0180219_1001408_pt1 | contig 15612 bp, 15 predicted proteins | sample eDN3rd30CBELigMG_FD_151338 | JGI IMG/M metagenome (GOLD analysis project Ga0180219, IMG submission 151338) | Enriched Miracle-Growth compost microbial communities from Emeryville, California, USA - eDNA 3rd pass 30_C BE-Lig MG (version 2)... ...
GTCCGATCGGGGCGCGCACGAGGTGCGCCGCCCGGATCGTCTGCCACTCGGCGCCCATCGTCTGCAGCATGCGAAACCCGGCGAGCAGCGCGCTCGAGACGCGGATGTCGAGGCGCAGGTGCTGGTGTGCGCTCGTCATGAGCGCGACCGGATCGGTCGACACGATGAACGCGATCGAGAGCACTCCGGTCGCGAGCGTGCGCAACGCGAGGGCGAGGCCGATGTCGAGGCCCTCCTGCGTGATGCGAAGCAGGCCGGCCTGCCACAGCACCGTGCCCGGCCGCGTCAGCGTGTTCGCGACGAAGAGCCCGACGGCGAACGCGACAAACGGCACATGCCCGAGCACGAGCGTGCGCACCGGCACGGCGCGTGCCGTAAGCACCGCCGCGACCGCCACCACGTAGAGCACCGCGAGCGTGGTCACGTCGAACACGAACAGCAGCGCGAGCGACACCGCGAACAGCAGCGCGAGCTTGACGCTCGGATTGCGCCGCGCGAGCGGGCCCGCCAGATGGCGGCGGAGGTCGGTCGGAGAGCCCGTGCTCATCGCGACGGCATCCCGTCGTGGGCGTCGAGTGCGGCGTGCAGGTCCGCGGTCGTCCGGCAGCGCGTCAGCAGGTGCTCGATCAGCCGCGGCACCCGCACGCCCGCGCGGCGCAGCAGGGGGCCGTCGCGCAGCATGTCGGCGAGATCGCCGTCGCGGACGACCTTCCCCTCGTCGATGACGATCGCACGGTCGGCGACGGCGGCCAGCGAGCGGAGGTCGTGGGATGCCGCGAGCACGGCGCGTCCGTCGGCGGCGGCGCCTCGCAGCAGGCGCGCGGCCTGCAGGGCATCGCGCCGGTCGAGCCCGAAGGTGGGCTCGTCGGCGATGAGCACGGGCCGGTCGTGCACGAGCATCGCGGCCAGGCTCAGACGTCGCTTCTCACCACCCGACAGGCGGTACGGGCTGCTCTCGCGCACGTGCCCCAGGCGATGCGCGGCCAGGGCGCGCTCGACGCGCGCGGAGGAGGCGGCGTCCCCACGCCGCCGCCTCCCGCGCCTGGCCGGCGCGCCGTCGAGCCCGTGCGCGATCTCGCCGGCCGCCGTGCGCCCCACGAACTGGTGCTCGGGGTTCTGGAAGACCATCCCGGCGGAACGGCGGGCCCCCCGGCTCGTCACCGCCCCGCCGAGAGGCCGCTGGAGACCTGCGAGCGTGCGCAGCAGCGTCGATTTGCCGGCGCCGTTGCGGCCCAGCAGCAGCACGACCTCGCCCGCACGAAGGTCGAGCGACACGTCGTCGAGCACCGGTTCCGATGCCCCGACGCTCAGGCCTCGCGCTTCGAGCAGCGTCGGCCCGGGGTCGGGCACGGCGCCGGACGCGGCCCGCGGCAGTGCATCGAGGTATGCACGATTCGCCGCGGCCTCGAGCCCGCCCGGGGCCCCGGTGATCGCCTGCAGCTCGGCGTCGAGCGGAAGCCAGCACCCCGCGTCGCGCAGCGGCGCCGCGTGGCTCGCGAGCACTTCGGCCGTCGCGCCGCTCGCCGCCACTCTCCCGGCGTCGTCGAGCACGAGAGCGCGCTCGGGCATCGCCCCCGCATCGGCCAGATCGTCGAGACGGTGCTCGACGAGCACCGTGGTCGCGCCGGCGGCGGCGACGGCCGCATCGACGGCCGCCCGCACGGCGACCACTCCATCGGCGTCGAGCATCGAGGTCGGCTCGTCGAGCAGCAGCACCCCCGGCTCGGACGCGAGCACGGCCGCGAGAGCCACCCGCTGGCGCTGCCCGCCGGAGAGGGAGTGGATGCCGCGGCCGCGCAGGTCTGCGGCATCCACCACCTCCAGCGACGCGGTGATGCGGGCCTCCATGTCGCCGCGCGCGACGCCGTGGTTCTCGAGCCCGAAGGCGACCTCGGCGTCGACGTCGACCATGCACAGCTGCGCGTCGGGGTCCTGCGCGAGCGCGCCGACGGTGCGGGCGAGCTCGACGACCGTGGTCTCGGCGGTCGCGATCCCGCCGACCGTCGCGCGCCCGCGCATGGTCGCGGTCACCGAGTGCGGAACGACGCCCGACAGGGCGTCGAGCAGCGTCGACTTGCCGGCGCCCGAGGGTCCGAAGACGATCGTGCGGCTGCCGGAAGGGAACTCGACGCTCACGCCCTCGAGCACCGTGCGTGTGCCGAAGGCGACGGATGCGGCATCCACGTCCGCTCTCGTGTGCGCCGGCGCTCGCCCGTGCTCAGTCAGCGCGTGCGGCACGGTCGCGACCGATCGCGAAGTTGTCGACCACGCCGGTGCGGGCCAGGCCCGCGACGATCGGCTTCGCCAGCAGCCCGCCGAACACGATGCCCGACAGCACCTGGACCACGAGGCGGATCCAGAACAGATCGGTGCCGTACCAGCCCGAGCGGAACGCCGAGTAGAAGAACACGAACCCGGCCCCGAGTGCGCCCGAGAGTGCGTACTGCAGCCATCCGTAACGGCGGTAGCGGGTCAGTGCGAACGGGAGCTCGCTGCCGACGCCCTGGATGCCCGCCGCGACGAACAGCAGTGGGCCGACCGCCGAGCCGAGGAAGACGACCTCGATCACCGACGCGAGGATCTCGGCGGCGACGCCCGCGAACGGGCGGCGCACGATCGCCACGGCGATCGGGGCGACCAGCAGCCACCCGCCCAGGAGCACGTGCTGGGTGAGGTCGCCGAGGGGGCCGGCGAGCACCGACAGCCACGTCCAGGCCTGCACGAGCGCCCAGTAGAGGAAGCCGGCGACCACGCCGAGTACGACCACGAGCATGATGTCGCGCAGGGTCCAGCCGCGGTTCTCGCGCGCCGTCGCGGCGGTCTCGAAAGCTTCTGCGGGCGCGCTCATGCCGTGACCTCGCTCGGGCTGTTCACCGAGATCGTGACGTGCGTGGTCACGTGCGGCACCGTGCAGCCGACGCGCACCCAGCCGCCCGCGACAGTCTCGAGGATCGTCGCGACGTCGCCGTGCAGGCGCGTCGTGTAGTGGTCGCTGCGCACGAAGCTGCCGTTCTCGCGCGCGGCCTCGATCGCGGCGTGGATGTCGCGCATGTGGTCGGCGGTGCCGCTGTCGTCGAGCGGATACAGCGCCCACTGCGCCGACGCGGTGACGCCGGTCGGCGGCACCACCGGGAGGGGCGAGACGAGGCCGCGCCCGGCCGGCAGCGCGCAGCGCACCTCGCCGGGGCATCCCCGCGAGAACATCACCGTCGCGCTCACATGGCGGCCGCCGCGCGAGGCCGCGGCGATCAGGCGTGCGAAGTAGGTCGCCAGCGCCGTCTCGTCGCCGGTCGCCCAGGTGCTCACGTCGTCGGTGACGACGTCGAGCTCTGCAGCGTCGGCCGCCGCCTCGGCGAGGGCGGTGAGGATGACGTCGATGTAGTCGTCGCTCATGACCGCGAGGGTGATGCGCCCGCCGACGCCGAACTCCTGCGGTGTCGGGGTGCCTTGCGTTTCTTGCGGGGTTTCCTGCGTGACGGAATGCACGTTGCGTGCCCTTTCTCCTCAGAGGTAGGCACGGGTGTGTGCGCGACGCGGTGCCGCGCACACGTCGAGAATGCTGCCTCCCTGCGCCGGCATGATCCGGATCAGGTTCGACGGTCGAAGGTTGAAGACCTTCCTCTCAGCCCGGCTCACCGGACTCCCGTGTACGCAGGAAGTGTAGCGCGGCCCGGTCGTCGCGCGCGCACGTCGTCGCTCAGCGCCCGGAGTCGGCGGCGCGCCGCGCGCGATATGCCGCCACCGCATTGCGGTTCGCGCACGCGGTCGAGCAATAGCGCTTCGAACGGTTGCGCGAGAGATCCAGCGCGATGGCCTCGCACGTGTCGTCGGCGCACACCGTGATGCGACTGCCCTCCTCGGCGCGGATCACGTCGATCAGCGCCATCGCCGTCTCCACGAGCACTCGCTCCGGCAGCGGCCGATCATCCGCCACCGCGTGCAGATGCCAGTCCACACCCTCATGCCGCGCCAGCCGCGGCGTCACGGTCACCGACGCGAGCGCCGCATTCACCTCCGCGACCATGTCGTCGCGGGGCGCCAGCAGCATCCGGCGCAGGCGTGGCCGCAACCCGCGCAGTGCCTCGAGCTCCGCGGCATCCCGATCGATCCGCCCCGTGTAGGGGTGCTCCCGTAGGAATCCGTCGAAGTCCGCACGCGTCACCAGGGTGTCGGGGTCTTCCGCGCTGTTGGCCAACCACACCGCGGTGCGCAGCACTTCTTCCGTGTCATCGGTGAAGACCATGTTGACATCTTACACATCGACGGCGTACTGTCATCGATCATGAGTACTGTGACCAGTGACATCCACCCCCGTGTCGGTACGGGTGTGCTGGTCGCCCTCGCCGCCGCGCTGTCGTTCGGGATGTCGGGGGCCTGGGCTCGCGGACTCATCGACGCCGGCTGGACACCGGGCGCCGCCGTCACCGTGCGCGTGTGGGTCGCCGCCCTCGTGCTGCTCGCACCGACGCTGCTCGCCCTGCGCGCGCGCTGGCGCACCGTTCGCAGGAACGCCGGCATGATCGTGCTCTACGGACTGCTCGCGGTCACCGCCACGCAACTCTTCTACTTCCAAGCGGTCGCCGTCATGGACGTCGGCATCGCCCTGCTCATCGAGTACACCGCACCCGTCGCCGTCGTGCTGTGGCTGTGGGTGCGGCGCGGCGAGAGGCCGACCGGGCGCGTCATCCTCGGCGCCGTGATCGCCTTCGGCGGGCTCGTGCTCATGCTCGACATCCTCACCGGCGCACGCGTGGACGGCGCGGGCATCCTCTGGGCGCTCGGCGCGATGGTCGGCGCCGCCGCCTACTTCGTGCTCTCGGCGCGCAGCGACACCGGACTGCCACCGATCGCCCTGGCCGGCCTCGGCCTGCTGCTCGGCGCCGTCGCCCTGACGCTCGCAGGCGCGATCGGCATCCTGCCCATGGCATGGTCGACTCACGACGTCACGTATCGCTTCGGCACGGTGCCGTGGTTCGTGCCGGTGCTCGCGATCGGCCTGTTCGCCACCGCGCTCGCCTACGTGCTCGGCATCGTCTCGACCCGCATGCTCGGCTCGCGCCTCGCGTCGTTCATCGCCCTCGCGGAGGTCGCCGCCGCCATGCTGTTCGGATGGATGCTGCTCGGCCAGCTGCCCGACGCGCTGCAGGCTGTCGGCTGCGCGCTCGTGCTCGTCGGCGTCGTCATCGTCAAGCTCGGCGAGCGTCCGGTGTCTGCGCTCGTCGAGCCCGTCCCCGAGCCCGAACCCGCGGGGTGACGAACGCCGTATCCTCGACGCATGGGCCCGCTTCGCCGCGCATGGCTGTGGCTGCTGAAGAACACCCTCAACCGGTGGACCGGCGCACTGGCGCGCACCGGCCGCGGCCCGTTCAGCCTGGTGCGGCACGTGGGACGCAAGAGCGGAACCGTGTACGAGACGCCGATCATCGTCGCCGCAGCGCCCGAGGGCTTCGTGGCCGAACTCACCTACGGCGAACAGGTCAACTGGTACCGCAATGTGGTGGCCGCCGGCGGATGCGAGCTCGTCGTCCGCGGCATCCCGCACCGCATCGTCGCGATCGAGCCCTATCCGACGGATGCCGGCCGACGGGCGTTCGGGTTTCCGGCCACCGCGCTGCTGACGCTGCTGCGCCGTCACGAGTTCCGGCTGCTGCGCACCTGAGTCTCAGGCGCTCGCCCGCCGCACGAGCGTCGTCGGCAGCGTCACCGCGCGCGGCGTCGCGCCCTCGACCGCCTCGAGCAGCAGCGACACCATCTCGGCGCTGATCCGCTCCCACGGCTGGCGCATCGTGGTCAGCGGCGGCTCGTTCGTCTCGGCGAGCCCCGAGTCGTCGAAACCCGCGACCGCGACGTCATCGGGCACGCGCAGTCCCGCACGGCGGAGCGCCGACACCGCACCCGCGGCCATCAGGTCGTTCGCCGCGAACACGGCGTCGAAGTCGCGATCGGCGCGCAGCAGCTGTTCGAGCGCGTTCGCGCCCGACGCGAACGAATAGTCGCCGGCGGCGACCAGGTCGGGATCGAACGCGTCGCCCAGCTCGTCGCGAAAGCCCTTCAGCCGGTAGCGGCCGCCGGGGGTGTCGGCGGGCCCCGCGATCATCGCGATGCGACGGTAGCCCCGCTCGCGCAGGTAGCGCACCATCGTCCGGGCCGACTCCTCCTCTTCGACCGAGACCGTGCCGACCTCGACGTCGTGGCCGAGCGGGATGCCGCAGCTCACGGTCGGAACGCCGGCGGCCACCAGCTTCTCGAGCAGCGGATCGGCCTCGTGCGATGAGATGAGCATCACCCCGTCGACGTGGCCCGCCTGCACGAAGTGGGTGACGGTCTCGCGTTCGGCGGGAGTGGATGCCACGAGCAGAACGAGCGTCATCGACCGCTGCGCGAGCGCCTCGGCCGCGCCCTTGAGCAGGCGCGCGAAGGTCGGATCGGCGAACAGCAGCTGCTGCGGCTCGGTCACCAGGAACGCGAGGGAGTCGGCGCGTCCGGTGGCGAGGCTGCGCGCATGCTGGTTGGCGGTGTACCCGGTGCGTGCGATCGCGTCTTCGATCGCCGTGCGCGCGTCGGGAGAGACCCAGTGGCCTCCGTTCATGTAGCGCGAGACGGTGCCGCGCGAGACTCCCGCGGCCGCGGCCACGTCGCGGATCGTCGGCCGTCTGCCCGCTGTCGTTCGCTCGCTCACGCAGCGACTTTACCCCGGAACACGCCCGGGCGTGCAGCGAACATCCGTGCGTACTGTGACCGTGCACAGTGAATCCCTCCCCACGCTGTCACGGTTGGGTAACGAAGGCCTCTCCGCGAGTTGCGTGAACGCCTTCACGGGAGGCACACTGGGACCGGTCACAGTCCTGGATGCAACGGAGAATCATGACCTCGCACGAACGCTGGCCCGACCTGCAGGGCATCGCCTACGGCGGCGACTACACGCCCGAGCAGTGGAGCCGCGAGACGTGGCGCGAAGACGTCGCGCTGATGCGCGATGCCGGGGTGAACCTCGTCAGCGTGGGCATCTTCGCCTGGGCGCTCATCGAGACCGCCGAGGGCGAGTTCGACTTCGCCTGGCTCGACGACGTGATCGATCTGCTCCACGAGAACGGCATCTCCGTCGACCTCGGCACGCCGACGGCTTCCCCGCCGGCCTGGTTCTTCGCGCAGCATCCCGAGTCCCGCGTCCAGACCGCCGACGGCACGATCCTCGGCTTCGGCGCCCGCGGCATGGCCTCGCCGTCGTCGCCCGCGTACCGCGCCGCCATCGTGCGCATCGCCACGGCGCTGGCCGAGCGCTACGGCGACCACCCCGCGGTCGTGCTCTGGCACGTGCACAACGAGTACGGCGTGCCGGTCGGCGAGGACTACTCGCCGCAGTCGGTGCAGGCGTTCCGCGACTGGCTGCGCGAGAAGTACGGCACGCTCGAGGCGCTCAACGCCGCCTGGGGCACCGCGTTCTGGGGGCAGCACTACACGGTATGGGAGCACATCGGGGCGCCCGCCGCCGCGCCGTCGGTGGTCAACCCCGCCCAGCGCCTCGACTTCGCCCGCTTCACCGACCACCAGCTGCGCCAGTGCTTCATCGCCGAACGCGACGCGATCCGGGCGCACGCCTCGCAGCCGATCACCACGAACTTCATGGCGAACCAGAGCTGGACCACCGATCTGTGGGCGTGGGGCCGCGAGGTCGACATCGTCTCGGACGACCACTATCTCTGGGCCGCTGACACCGAGGGTGAGATCGGTCTGGCCATGGCCGCCGACCTGACCCGCAGCGTGGGCGGCGGCGCGCCGTGGATCCTCATGGAGCACTCCACCTCGGCCGTCAACTGGCAGCCGCGCAACATCGCGAAGCGCCCCGGCGAGATGGCCCGCAACTCGCTGACCCACCTGGGCCGCGGCGCCGACGCGATCCTCTTCTTCCAGTGGCGCGCGTCGCGCTCGGGCGCCGAGAAGTTCCACTCCGCGATGCTGCCGCACGCCGGCACCGGCTCGCGGGTCTGGCGCGAGGTCGTCGACCTCGGCGCAGCACTCGGCCGACTCGGCGAGGTGCGCGGCTCGCGCGTCGCGGCCGACGTCGCAGTGCTGTGGGACTTCGAATCGTTCTGGGCGCAGGACCTCGAGTGGCGCCCGTCGGTCGATGTGACCCACAAAGAGCGCATCCGCGCCTACTATGAGCAGCTGTGGCGCGACGGCGTGACCGTCGACTTCGCGCTGCCCGGGCAGGATCTCTCCGGATACAAGCTCGTCGTCGCGCCCGCCCAGTACCTGCTGCGCACCTCCGACGCCGAGAACCTCAACCGCTATGTCGAGAACGGCGGCACGCTGCTGGTCTCGTTCTTCTCCGCGGTCGTCGACGAGAACGACGCGGTGCACCTCGGCGGGTTCGGCGCACCGCTCGAGCCCGCGCTCGGCCTGCGGGTGGAGGAGTTCCTGCCGCTGCGCGAGGGCGAGAGCTCCCGGGTGAGCTGGGAGGGGCGCGAGCTGACCGCCGATGCCTGGCAGGAGGACCTCGTCCTCACCACCGCGCAGGCGGTCGGCGCACACGTCGACGGGCCGGGCGCGGGCGCGCCCGCGATCACCCGCAATGTGCACGGTCAGGGCGTCGGCTGGTACGTGAGCACGAGGCTGGATGCCGCGGGCCTGGCAGACGTCTTCACCGCCGTGTACGCCGACGCGGGTATCGAGCGCGCCGGCCTGCCTGCCGGGCTCGAGGTCGTCACGCGCCACGGCGCCGACACCGACTACCTCGTCGCCGTCAACCACGCCGACGAACCCGCGACGCTCGTCGCGCGCGGCGTGGACCTCGTCTCGGGCGCGGCGTCCGACGAAGGCTTCGAGATCGCGGCCGGAGCGGTCGCGGTCATCCGCACCACACACCAATGAACAGGCGCCCACGGCCGACCGGTCAGGGGCACACAACCCGGGGAGGAACCGGATATGCGAAAGATGGGACTCGGCATCGTCGCCTTGGCGTCGACGGCCGCACTCCTGGCAGGCTGCAGCGGCGGTGGCAGCACCGCGAAGCCCGCTGAGAGCGAGACGGCGATCGACGCCACGGGCGTCACGCTCACGATCTGGACGGACGCGAACCGCAAGCCCGCCATCGAGGCGGCGGCGAAGACGTTCGAAGAAGAGACCGGCGCGAAGATCAAGCTGGTCCAGAAGAACTTCGACGACATCCGCAACGACTTCATCAACCAGGTCCCGACCGGCTCGGGCCCCGACATCACGATCGGTGCGCACGACTGGCTCGGCGCGCTCGTCTCGGCCGGCGTCGTCTCGACGATCGACCTCGGCGACAAGGCCGGCTCGTTCGAGAAGGTCGCTCTCGAGGCGATGACCTACGACGGCCAGCTCTACGCCCTGCCGTACTCGCTGGAGACCGTGGCGCTCATCCAGAACACCGATCTGGTCGGTGAGGACGCGCCGAAGACCTGGGACGACATGATCGCCAAGGGCAAGGCCTCGGGCGCCCAGCGACCGTTCGTCATCCAGACCGCGGGCCAGACGGGCGATGCGTACACCATGTACCCGTTCCAGACGTCGTTCGGCGCCCCGGTGTTCGTCCAGGACGACGCGGGTTCGTACACGAACCAGGTCGGCATGGGCGGCGACAGCGGCGTGGCGTTCGCGAAGTGGCTCGGTGACAACGGCAAGAAGGGCACCGGCATCATCTCGACCACGATCAACTACGACACCAACAACGAGCTGTTCGCCGCCGGCAAGGCCGCTTACACCGTCGCCGGCCCGTGGGCCATCGAGGCGCTGACCGCCAAGGGCGTCAAGGTGAAGGTCAACCCCGTGCCGTCGGCCGGTGGCGAGACCGCGTCGCCGTTCGTGGGCGTGCAGGGCTTCTACATCAGCTCGCAGAGCAAGAACCAGCTGGTCGCGCAGGAGTTCCTGACCAACTACCTGGCCACCTACGACGCGCAGAAGGCCCTGTACGAGGCCGACCCGCGCATCCCCGCGTGGACGGACCTGGCCAACGACGTGGCATCCGACCCGAACACCGCCGGCTTCCTCGCGCAGACGAAGGTCGCCGTCCCGATGCCGAGCATCCCCGAGATGGGCTCGGTGTGGGATCTGTGGAACGCCGCTCAGGTGCAGATCATCAACGGGGCCGACCCGACGTCGACCTGGAACAAGATGGTCGCCGACCTCGAGAAGGCGATCAGCTGACACCCCTTCCCCGGGAGCGGGACCCGAACCCGCTCCCGGGGCTCTGCGCACAGATCGCCCTCAGGAGGAACAATGACGTCGTCGTCTGAAGTCACGCAGACCGCCCCCGGACCCCGCCGCACCCGTGGAGGCCGCGCGCCCGGCGAGTCGCACGCGCGTCGGTGGGACGGACTCGGCTGGGGCTTCCTCGTCAAGCTCGTGCTCATGGCGCTCGTCAACGCGATGGGCATCATGGCCGCCTTCGAGGCGTTCCAGGTCGGCTCGTGGGTGATCTTCGGCGTCGCGGTGGCGCTGCTGATCATCGCCGACGTCGTCTACTTCACGAAGAAGGCGCTCCCCCTCAAATACCTGCTGCCGGGGCTGGCGTTCCTCCTGGTCTTCCAGATCTTCATCTTCGGGTACACCGCGTACATCGCGTTCACCAACTACGGCACCGGCCACGTCGGCTCGCAGGAGCAGGCGGTGCAGGCCGCGCTGAGTCAGGGCGAGCGGCGCGTGGAGGGCTCGCCCACCTATCAGCTCGCCGTCGTCGAGCGCGGCAGCGAACTGGGCTTCGCGATCAACGACAACGGCACGATCAAGGTCGGCGCCGAGGACCAGCCGCTGCAGGTCGAGACCGGGGCGGTCGCGTCGGGCACGAGCGCCCCCACCGAGGTGCCCGGCTGGACGGTCGTCTCGCGCCAGTCGCTCATCAGCGATCAGGCGCTGCAGAAGCAGGTCGTCTCGCTGCGCGTGCCCATCTCCGACGATCCGAACGACGGATCGATCCGCACCCTCGACGGACTGTCGGGTGCGGTCTACAAGTCGACGATGACGTGGGATGCCGCATCCCAGACCATCACCGACAGTGCGACGGGCACGGTCTACCACGCGACCGCGTCGGGCACCTTCCAGGCCGACGACGGCACGACGCTGCCCACCGGCTGGGTCGTGAACGTCGGCTTCGACAACTTCACCCGTCTGTTCACGGATGCGAGCATGGCCAAGCCGCTGGCGATGGTGACGCTCTGGACGTTCGCGTTCGCGATCCTCTCGGTGCTGCTGCCGTTCGCGCTCGGCCTGCTGTTCGCCATCATCTACAACGACCCGCGGGTGCGCGGGCGCAAGCTGCTGCGGACGCTGTTCATCCTCCCGTACGCGTTCCCCGCGTTCATGTCGGCGCTGCTGTTCCGGGGCATGTTCAACTCCGAGTTCGGCGTCATCAACCAGTTCTTCTTCTTCGGCGCGGACATCGACTGGCTCGGCGATCCGTGGCTGGCGCGCGGTGCGGTGCTGTTCGTGAACGTCTGGCTGACGTACCCGTACTACTTCCTCGTGTGCACGGGGGCGCTGCAGTCCCTGCCCGGAGACGTGCTGGAAGCGGCATCCATCGACGGAGCAGGCCGCTGGCGGCAGATGCGCTCGCTGATCCTGCCGCTCGTGCTGGTGTCGACCGCGCCGCTGCTGATCTCGTCGTTCGCGTTCAGCTTCAACAACTTCACGATCATCTACATGTTCAACAACGGCGGGCCGGCGATACCCGGGGCGCCGTATGCACTCGGCGCCACCGACATCCTGATCTCGGCGATCTGGGACATCTCCGGCGTTTCCGGGGGAGCCGCCGACTACGGCCTGGCCAGCGCCCTCTCGATCATCGTGTTCATCGTCGTGGGCGCCATCGCGGCGTTCGCCTTCCGACAGACTCGTCGACTGGAGGAGTTCCAGTGAGCACCCAGGCAGCCGCGCAGGCCGCGGCATCCCACACCCGTCGTCCCGGCCAGCGGCGTCGCTGGATGCTCGAGGTCGGATGGAAGTACCTCCTCGCGCTGGTGATCATCTTCTACGCGGTGTTCCCGCTGGTGTACGTCGTCTCGGCGTCGTTCAACCCGGGTGGGAGCCTGGCGGCCAGCAACGAGATCTTCAGCGTGTTCGACCTCGCGAACTTCGCGGCGCTCGGGCAGACCGCGTACTGGACCTGGTACGGAAACACCCTGCTGGTCGGAGGGATCGCGTCGATCGGTGCGGTGCTCATGGGCGCGTGCGCGGCGTACGCGTTCTCGCGCTTCCGGTTCCGCGGGCGGCGGACGAGCCTGACGTCGCTGCTGATCATCCAGATGTTCCCGCAGGCGCTGGCGTTCGTGGCCATCTACCTGATGCTGCTGGCCATCGGCGATGTGATCCCGGCGCTCGGGCTCGACTCGAAGCTCGCGCTGATCTGCGTCTACCTGGGCGGGGCCCTCGGCACGAACACGTTCCTCATGTACGGGTTCTTCAACACGATCCCGGTCGAGCTCGACGAGTCGGCGAAGATCGACGGCGCGACGCATACGCAGGTGTTCTGGCGGATCATCATGCCGCTGGTCACGCCGATCCTCGCGGTGGTCGCGCTGCTGGCGTTCATCGCCTCGTTCGGCGACTACATCGTCGCGAAGATCGTGCTGGTGTCGGAGGACAACTGGACCCTCGCGGTGGGAATGTACCAGTGGGTGTCGAACCAGCTGGAGTCGAACTGGGGGCTGTTCGCCGCCGGTGCGGTGCTGGCGGCGATCCCGGTGCTGGTGCTGTTCTTCGCGCTGCAGCGCTACATCATCGGCGGGCTGACCTCGGGGTCGGTCAAGGGCTGAGACGGGATGCCGCGGCTCGCGGCTCGGTTCAGCAGGCGCTTTCTGCAGCCCGTGGTCGGCTGAGCCTGCCGAAAATGACTGCCGAACAGGGGGTGGCGCTGCGCTCACCAGTTGATACGCCTGGGTTATCAAGAGGTGAGGCGCTGAGGAAGGGCATGTCGGGGGTTCGGAGCACAATCAGGGCATGGAGATCCAGCTCAGCATGGTGGTGCTCGAGGTCGCGGACCTCGATGCTTCCGTTGCGTTCTACCGGCGCCTCGGACTCGACCTTCCCGACCCGCCCTCCGAGGGACGCCCGCTCGTCGCCCATCGCATGGGCAGCGGCGTGACGCTGCTGCTGATCAGCGGCTTCGCCTCGCGCTACGACCCGGAGTGGGCGCCGCTGCCCGGGCGCTCAGCGCAGCTGCTCGAGTTCTATGTCGGCGAAGACTCGCTGGTCGACAGGGCCTGGCACGACCTGGTCGCGGCGGGATACCACGGCCGGATGCCTCCTGCGCAGACGGCAGGCCCGTACGCCGCGATGGTCGACGATCCGGACGGCAACGTCATCCTGCTGACGTCGGATGAGGCGGCGTCTCCCGGAGCACCGTGACGGAGCGCCGTGACGGGCGCCGTGACGGGCGCCGTGACGGGCGCGCTTCGTGACGGCACCTGCGCTGAGGCCCGCGCCTCAGCGCAGATCGTCGAGTGCGGCGTGCAGCTTCTCGGCCTCGCCCGCGGCCATGCCGTAGCCGTGCTCGGCGGCGGGGTACGCTCCCGAGCGCACCTCGTCGGCATATGCGCGGATGCCCGCGATCGTCGCGGCGCCGATCTCGGCGAATCGCTTGACGAAGCGCGCCTGGTGCCCGTCGTGGATGCCCAGCAGGTCGTGGAACACGAGCACCTGGCCATCGGCATCCGGGCCCGCCCCGATGCCGATCACCGGGATGTCCAGCAGCGGCACGATGGCGGCTGTCGCCTCGCTCGGGATCGCCTCGAACACCAGCGCGAAGCATCCCGCCGCCTGCAGCGCCAGAGCATCGGCGGCCACCCGCTCCGCGGCATCGGCGGTGCGACCCTGCGCGCGGTACCCGCCCAGCACGCCCACGGTCTGCGGCGTGAGCCCCACGTGCCCCATCACCGGGACGCCCGCCGCCACGATCGCCCGTGCCCGCTCGACGGTCGTGCCGCCGCGCTCGATCTTGACGGCGTCCGCCCCGCACTCCTTGACGAACCGCTGCGCGGTGCGCACGGCCTGTTCGTCGCTCGCCTCGTACGACCCGAACGGCAGATCGGCCACGAGCAGAGGGCCGGACAGACCGCGGCGCACGGCCGCGGTCAGCATCAGCATCTCGTCGACCGTCACCGACACGGTGCTGTCGTAGCCGAGCACGGTCATGGCTGCCGAGTCGCCGACGAGCACGGCATCCACCCCCGCCGCCTCGGCGGCGCGCGCACCCGGATGATCGTATGCCGTCACCATGACGATCGGCTCGCCCGCGGCCTTCTTTGCCGCGAGGGTCGCGAACGTGGTCTTCGGGGCGCCGTCGCCCGGGTGCGTGCTCATGAGAGGACCTCCGTGGAGAGCAGGATGCCGGGATCGGCGTCCACGGCGATGATGCGGTTGCCCTCATCGACGTGCACGACGCGCGGCGCGTAGTCGTCGAGCTCGGCGTCGTCGAGATCGGCATAGGAGATGACGATGACGGTGTCGCCGGTGTGCACGAGCCGGGCGGCGGCGCCGTTGAGCTGCAGGTCTCCCGAGCCGCGCTCGCCCGCGATCGTGTACGTGACCAGGCGCGACCCGTTGTCGACGTCGACGACGTGAACCTGCTCGTTCGCGCGGATGTCGGCGGCCTCGAGCAGGTCGGGGTCGACCGTGATCGACCCGACGTAGTGCAGATCACTGCCGGTCACCCGGGCGCGATGGATCTTGGACTTCAGCATGGTGCGGCGCATCAGGAGGCCTCCAGCAGCCGGTTGTCGATGAGGCGGGCGGCGCCGATCCGGGCTGCCACGGCCAGCAGGGCGCTCGGCGCGACGGCGTCGGCCGGCGCGAGGTCGTCGGGGGAGCGCAGCTCGAGGTACTCGGGCTCGATGCCCGCTTCCGCGAGCACCGCGCCCGCCGCCGCAAGCACCTCGGTCGCCGCCACCTGCCCGGCCGCGACCGCGCTCTGTGCGGCGTCGAGCGCGCGGCTCAGCGCCCTCGCCTGCACGCGGGCCACGGCATCCAGGTACGCGTTCCGTGAGCTCATCGCGAGCCCGTCCGCCTCGCGCACGATCGGGCACGCGACCACGCGCACGTCGAGGTTCAGGTCGCGCACCACGCGGCGCACGACGAGCACCTGCTGGGCGTCCTTCTGCCCGAAGTACGCCGCGTCGGGCCGCACGATGCCGAACAGCTTCGTGACCACCGTCGCCACACCATCGAAGTGTCCCGGGCGCGTCGCGCCGCACAGCACGTCGGTGATCCCCGTCACATGGATCGAGGTCGCGAAGCCATCGGGGTAGACCTCGGCGACCGGGGGAGCGAACAGGATGTCGGCACCGGCGTCTTCCGCGAGCGAGGCGTCGCGCCGCTCGTCACGCGGGTACGCGGCGAGGTCTTCGCCGGGCCCGAACTGCGTCGGGTTCACGAACAGCGACACCACGACGAGGTCGTGCGTGGCGCGGGCGGCGCGCATGAGCGACAGGTGTCCCTCGTGGAACGCGCCCATCGTCGGCACGAGGCCGACCGACCCTCCGCGCTCGCGCGTCGCGCGCACGGCGTCGCGCACCTCGGCGACGGTCCGCAGTGTCTGCATCACAGGCTCCGTTCCGCCGCGAGGGCACGGGTGCGGGCGGCGAGCATGTCGAACAGCGG
>Ga0180219_1001410_pt1 | contig 15599 bp, 12 predicted proteins | sample eDN3rd30CBELigMG_FD_151338 | JGI IMG/M metagenome (GOLD analysis project Ga0180219, IMG submission 151338) | Enriched Miracle-Growth compost microbial communities from Emeryville, California, USA - eDNA 3rd pass 30_C BE-Lig MG (version 2)... ...
ACCCCGACACCGACACCCACCGCCACCCCGGTACAGCAGGCCTACATCGCGGTCTTCCAGCGCCCGGACGATGTCGGCCTCACCGGCGCTTTCAGCGGCATCTCGGAGCCCGAGCTTGCCGACCTGCTCGCGGCCGCGGCGGGCACACCGAATGTCACATTCCCTCTCCTCAACGGCTCGGGACAGGCGCTCGGCCTCGCGGAGCGGCCGTCTACGAACGAGGCGGCCGCCGCTTCCCAGCTGCTGTCGCCGGTGGTCTCCAGCCTGCCGGGTGTGACTGTGAACGAGATCTCGCTCACCGCGTTCGATCTCGAAGGGGCTCTGCGCGCTGTCCAGGATCAGCGTGTCCGGCTGCTCGACCAGCAGCTTTCCTCTCAGGTCACGGATGTGCAGAAACGCAACGCCCGCGTGGTCACGCTCAACACGGCCATCACGGCCCTGAACGCATACGTCGCCGGGGCGACTGATGAGTCGCTGGCCACTGCGATCGCGGCCGCACGCCCGGCCGTGGAGTCGCACGTTCTCCTTTCGGCGACGTCGGACTCCACCGAGGTGAGAACGGCCGCTGCCGACCTCGTCGCAACGCTGCGCGTCGAACGCGACGCCGTCACGAACACTCAGCAGATGGATATGCTGCGACTGGCCGGCTTGACCGACAAGCGCAGTGAAGCGGCCGACCTGATGTCCTCATTCCTGACGAAGATGCAGGGTTCGCAGTCGTCGATCATCGGCAACATGCGATCGACCCCGGTATCGCTCGGCACTGTTCGGTGGGACCGCGCCGCCATCACCGGAGGCTTCGACCTCACCGGCGTCACGGACGGGGAGCACCACCTCATCCTCAGCTTCGACGACATCGGCCTCACCGTCGTTGCCGCGGTGACCGTGCAGCGCAATGAACTCGCCGCGACCGGAGGCGAGTTGAGCCCGGCGCTCTGGGTCGGGGCAGCACTGCTCGTGCTCGGAGCGGGCGCACTGATCGGCTCATCGCTCCGGACGCGGCGCCGTACGCGCGTCTGATGCGGTGACACGGGCGGAGGCCGCCGGCGCCATCGGCGCGGGCGGTCTCGGGCGAGCTCGAGCTGGCGATGCTCCCCATCGTCCGCGAGACTTGTCGCGGTCTCCTCACCGGACCGGGCATCGGGACTGACGACGAGAATGACAACGTCGCCCCTCTCCGCTCAACCCCAACCAACCGATCGCTGACGCATACTTTGACAACAACCGGCCAGGCAGTTGTGGCCTTCGTCATCATCAAGCAGAGCTTCCTCGACGAGCATTCGCCCGAGGGCCTCGCCGACGTGCTGCGGCGGTGGGTCGGCGAGCAGATCGGACCCATCGCGCGCCCCCGCGACGTCTACATCGTGGGAGAGCTGCCCAAGACCCGCTCCAGCAAGATCATGCGACGGCTGCTGCGCGACGTCGCCGAGGGTCGCGAGGTCGGCGACACCACCACGCTCGCCGACACCGCCGTCATGAGCGTGATCAGCGCGCAGGTGAAGTAGACCGCGACGCCGGGAGATGTCCCTTCCGCGTGCGGGAGGGATATCTCGCGTGCGGGAGGGATGCCTCGCGAGCGGCTATGCGTGGGTGAAGACGACCTCGACCTCGACGGGGCTGTCCAGCGGCAGCACCGGGACGCCCACGGCAGAGCGCGCGTGCCTGCCGGCATCGCCGAAGATCTCGCCGAGCACCTCGCTGGCGCCGTTGATGACGCCGGGCTGCCCGGTGAACTCGGAGACGGAGGCCACGAAGCCGGTGACCTTCAGCACACCGGTCAGGCGGTCGACGCCGCCGACGGCGGCCGCGGCGGCCGCAAGCGCGTTCAGCGCGCTCTGCCGCGCGTAGTCCTTGGCCGCATCGGCCTCGACGGCGCCACCGACCTTGCCGGTCGCCGGAAGGACGCCGCCGACCATCGGGAGCTGCCCGGAGGTGTACACCAGATCGCCGTGCACGATCGCCGGAATGTAGGCGGCAACGGGCGGAACGACCGCGGGCAGTTCGATGCCGAGCTCGGTCAGGCGGGTCGAGACGCTCATCAGGCGTCGCCGAACTGCTGCGCGGCGACGGCTGCGGCATCCAGCCCTGCGTTGGCGGCACCGCCGCCGGACGGACGCTTGAAGTAGGCGACGAGGCCGCCCTCCGGACCGGGCACGACCTGCACCAGCTCCCAGCCCTGCTTACCCCAGTTGTTGAGGATCGCAGCGGTGTTGTGGATCAGCAGCGGCGTGGTCAGATACTCCCACGTGGTCATCGGAACTCCCATGCGTCGGGCGGGCGGATCGCGGTGGAACACCGAGCGCCACGAAGGGTTCGCCCAGGTATCTCCCCTACGATCAACCCTATGCCCCACTCGAAACGGACGGCCACCGGTGTGCTCGGCGGCGTGCTCGGACTGGTCGGACTCAGTGCTGTCGCCGGCATCCTCGTCACCGCGACAGTGACCCCCGCGATCGCCGTCTCCGGCTATGCCGCCTCCAGCGCGATCGACCTGTTCGACAACATGCCGAGCTATCTCGAGATCGAGGAGCTCATGCTCCCCACCGAGATCTACGCGAACGACAGCGACGGCGACCCGTACCTGCTGGCCGAGTTCTACGACCAGAACCGCATCCCGGTGACGTACGACGAAGTCGCCCCGGTGATGTACGACGCGATCCTCTCCAGCGAGGACAAGAACTACTACTCCCACGGCGGCGTCGATCTGATGGGCACGTTCAAGGCCCTCTACGACAATGCCACCGGCGGCGACACCCGCGGTGGATCGACGATCACGCAGCAGTACGTCAAGAACGTCATCCAACAGAGCTGCGAGATGAAGGCGGTGGACGACGCGGGCGTACAGGAGTGCTACAAGCAGTCCATCGTCAACTCGGGCACCGAGGGCTATCAGCGCAAGCTCCAGGAGATGCGCTACGCCATCGCGCTGGAGCAGCAGTACTCGAAGGATGAGGTCCTGCTCGGCTACCTGAACATCGCCTCGTTCGGTGGCAGCGTGTACGGCATCGGCGCCGCGGCGGAACGCTACTTCGGCGTGAGTGCCGCTGACCTCACCATTGCGCAGGCTGCGACGATCGCGGGCATGGTGCAGGAGCCGAACACCTTCCGCATCGACATGCCCGATGGAACGTACACCGACAAGGACGGCGTCGCGCACAACAGCGCGGAAGACGGCTACGCCAAGACGCTCGAGCGCCGCAACTACGTGCTGTACCGGATGTACGTCGACGGCAAGATCAGCAAGGACGAGTACACCGAGGCGCGAGAGTCGGCCATCGTGCCGAATGTCACGAACCGTCCGCAGGGCTGCACCACCGCAGGAAACGCCCAGTGGTTCTGCGACTATGTCGTTTCGATCATCCGCACCGACGCCGCGTTCGGCGACGACGACGATCCCACCACCTACGACGACAACTACCGCACCCTGCGCCGCGGCGGTCTCAAGATCTACACGACGCTCGACGCTGACTTGCAGGCGGCTGCGACCAAGGCCATCTCCGTCGTGCCCACGACGGTCGACTACATGGATCTCGGTGCCTCCGGCATCCAGGTGGAAGTGGGAACGGGCCGGGTGCTCTCCATGGTGCAGAACCGCGGCTACAACCCCTCTGCCTCGGACGTCACGGCCGAGAAGATCGCCGTCAACTACAACGTGCGCCAACAGAACGGCGGCGGTGTCGGCCATAGCGCCGGATCGACGTACAAGGTGTTCAGCCTGGTCAACTGGCTGGAGCAGGGACACTCGGTCAACGAGTACCTGAACGGCCGTGTCGGGACCAAGACGGTCGAGACCTGCGACGGAGCCACGCAGCAGGTGAAGACCGGTCGCGTGTCCGGCGGCGTCCGCAACTTCGAGAACAACCCCGGCTACACCGGCACGATCTACAACTTCACGCGCGACTCGCTGAACTCGGGGTTCATCGCGATGGCCGGCGTGATCTCGGTGTGCTCGACCAACCAGGTCGCCGGCAAGCTCGGCGTGACCTACGGCGATGGAACGCCGACCACCGAGACACCATCGTGGTCGACCAACTCGCCGAACCAGCCGTACGACGTGCTCGGCTCCATCAACGTCGCCCCCATCGACATGGCGCAGGCGTACGCGTCGATCGCCGCCAACGGCATGCTCTGCGAGGCGAAGGCCATCGACAAGGTGCTCAACGCTGACGGCAGCGAGCATGCCATCCCCGAGACGACGTGCGAGCGGGTCATGAGCGAGGCGGTGGCCTCGACCGCCGCGTACACGCTCCAGGGCGTCATGGCGTCGGGCGGTACCGGTATCGGCGCGCGCATCGGCGACGGCACCCCGATCTTCGGCAAGACCGGTATTCACGAGTTCGAGCAGACCTGGATGGACGGCTCGTCCACCGAGGTGACCACGGTGGTCTGGGTGGGCAACGGCATCGGGCATGAGGACCTGCAGTACCACTACGCGTCCGGCTACGCGCTGTCCCGCATCCGCAACAGCATCTGGCCGAAGATGCAGGGGGCTGCGAACCAGAAGTACGGCGGGGACAAGTTCCCGACGCCTGATTCGACGCTGACCAAGCGCACCTACGTCACGCTGCCCGACGTCACGGGTAAGAGCATCGACGACGCCACCGCAACGCTCGAGGCCGAAGGCTTCAGCGTGACCGTGGGCGACGCCGTGGACAGCACCGAGGCCGCCGGCACGATCGTGTCGCAGAGCCCCGGCGCCGGCCGCGTCGCGGGCGGCACCAACGTGACGATCTCCCCGAGCAACGGGCAGGGCGTCACGGTGCCCGCCGTCAGCGGCACGCCGTCCGATGCGCAGCGGCAGTTGACGTCGGCCGGCTTCAGCAACGTCTCGCTGCAGTGCTCGCAATCCGACGGTGCGCCCGATCAGGGTGTCGTGACCGGCACCGACCCGGCAGCCGGGTCGACCGTGAGCCGCAGCACCGCGATCACGATCAACTACCAGGCCTCCGACTGCGACGGCGGTCGCGGCAACGGCCGAGATGGCTGATCTGACCCCGTCCGCCCGCACCGCCCTCACGACGCTCGGCGCCGTGGGGGCGGTCGGCGTCGGCTGCGCCGTGTGGGGCATCGGCATCGAGCGCTACCTGTTCACGATCCGGCGGCACGAGCTGGCTGTGCTGCCGGCCGGCTCCCCCACGCTGACCGTGCTGCACATCTCCGATGCGCACATGGCCCCCTGGCAGCACCGCAAACAGCAGTGGATTGCCGAGATCGCCGAGGCCACGCGCCCCGACCTCGTGATCAACACCGGCGACAACCTGGGTCACGCAAACGGCCTCGCGGGCATCCGCACCGCCTTCGCTCCCCTGCGCGGCGTGCCGGGGCTCTTCGTCCACGGTTCCAACGACCTGGTCGGCCCCACCGGGCGCAACCCGCTGCGGTACTTCCGCGGCCCGTCCGCACACAACCAGGGCGCAGAGCAGCTCGACACAGCCGCCATGGACACCTATTTCACCGACGAGCTCGGGTGGACGGCGCTCGACAATACGGCCGCGACCATCGAGGTCGCCGGCCTGCGCATCGACGCCTTCGGCGTGCACGATGCGCACCGCGACTGGGACGACCTGGATGCACTGCCGCCGGCGATCGCCGCGCTGCACCCCCGGCGCCTGTTCCGCGCCGACCGACCCGCCGACCTGACGCTCGGGGTCACGCACGCCCCGTACCGGCGCGTCCTCGACCGGTTCGTCGAGCTGGATGCCGACCTGCTGATCGCCGGGCACACGCACGGTGGGCAGGTGCGCGTGCCGTTCTCCCGGAACGCGCTCGTCGCCAACTGCGACATCCCCCTCGACCAGGCGCGCGGCCTCAGTACCTGGGAGCACAACGGCCGACGCGTGCCCCTGAACGTCAGCGCCGGGCTCGGCCACTCCATCTACGCGCCGGTGCGATTCGGATGCCGCCCGGAGGTCTCTGTGCTCACCCTCCGAGCAACCGGGCCAGCGGGAAATTCCTCGCTCGATTCGTCGTCCGGGGCCCGCACAGGGTAGACTCGGAGGGTTGCCACGGGGTGTGGCGCAGCTTGGTAGCGCGCTTCGTTCGGGACGAAGAGGCCGCAGGTTCAAATCCTGTCACCCCGACTCGCAGAGAGGCTCCGCCCAGACGGGCGGGGCCTTTCGCGTCACTGCCGACTAGCACGCCGTCCGCCGATCCGGAGTCACCCGATGACCATCCCCCGCCTCGTCGCCTTCGACCTCGACGACACCCTGGCCCCCTCCAAGAGCCCGATCGATGCCCGCATCGGCGAGCTCCTCCTCGAACTCGCCGACCGCGTCGAGGTGGCGATCATCTCCGGCGGGCAGCTGCAGCAGTTCCAGTCGCAGGTCGTCGACCGGCTGCCACAGGCGGATGCCGGCATCCTCGCGCGCTTCCACCTGCTCCCGACCTGCGGCACGCAGTACTACCGGCTCGCCGCCGACGGCGTTGAGACCGTTTACGCGCACGCGCTGGACGAGGACGAGAAGGCACGCGCCCTCGCCGCCGTCGAGGAGGAGGCCCGCCGCCTGGACCTGTGGGAGAGCGAGACCTGGGGCCCGATCCTGGAGGACCGCGGTTCGCAGATCACCTTCTCCGCCCTCGGCCAATCCGCACCGGTCGACGCCAAGACCGCCTGGGACCCGACCGGCGCGAAGAAGAACGCCCTGCGCGACGCCGTCGCTTCGCGCATCCCCGACCTCGAGGTGCGCTCGGGCGGATCGACGAGCGTCGACATCACCCGCCGCGGCATCGACAAGGCCTACGGCATGCGCCGGCTCGCCGAGCAGACCGGCATCCCGCTCGATGACATGCTCTTCGTCGGCGACCGCCTCGACGAGCACGGCAACGACTATCCGGTGCTCGCGATGGGCGTGTCCTGCCATGCCGTGGACGGCTGGCAGGACACCGCCGCCTACCTCGCAGAACTCATCCCCACGCTCCCCGCGCGCTGACGCGCCGGCGCGCCGGCGCGTCAGCTGACGTCAGGCCGTCGCGCGGCTGGCGACGGCGGCTGCCGGAGCGGCGACCGGGGCCAGGCGCTGCAGCTGCGTCACATGGCGCGGCTCGAGCTCGGCCAGCGACGAGACGCCCAGCAGCTGCATCGTGCGCTCGATCTCCCCCCGCAGGATCGCGATCGTCCGGTCGACGCCGCGGCGTCCCCCGGCCATGAGCCCGTACAGGTACGCGCGGCCGATGAGTGTGAACTTGGCGCCGAGCGCGACCGAGGCGACGATGTCTGCGCCGTTCATGATGCCGGTGTCGACCATGATGGTCGCGTCCTTGCCGACCTCGCGCACGACCTCCGGCAGCAGTCGGAACGGGATCGGCGCGCGATCGAGCTGACGACCGCCGTGGTTGGACAGCACCACGCCGTCCACGCCCAGGTCGACCAGCTTGACCGCATCCGGAACGTTCTGCACGCCCTTGATGATGATCTTGCCCGGCCAGATGCCGCGGATGATCTCGAGGTCCTCGTAGCTGATCGTCGGGTCCATCGCGGCGTTGAGCAGCTCTCCGACCGTGCCGCCGGTGGTCGTCAGCGAGGCGAACTCGAGCTTCGGGGTGGTGAGGAAGTCGATCCACCACCACGGCCGCGGGATCGCGTTGACGATCGTGCCGAGTGTGAGCTGCGGTGGGATCGAGAACCCGTTGCGCTTGTCGCGCAGCCGCGCCCCGGCCACGGGCGTGTCCACCGTGAACATGAGCGTGTCGAACCCGGCATCGGCCGCGCGCTTGGCCAGCCCGTAGGAGATCTCCCGCTCCCGCATGACGTAGAGCTGGAACCAGTTGCGCCCGTGGGGGTTGGCCGCGCGCACGTTCTCGATCGACGTGGTGCCGAGGGTGGAGAGCGTGAAGGGGATGCCGGCGGCCGCTGCCGCTCCCGCGCCCGCGATCTCTCCCTCGGTCTGCATGAGCCGGGTGAACCCGGTCGGAGCGATGCCGAACGGCAGCGCAGAAGGCCCGCCGAGGATCTCGGTCGACATGTCGACGCTCGCGGCGGGGCGGAGGATGTCGGGGTGGAACTCGATGTCCTCGAATGCCTGGCGGGCACGGTGCAGCGACAGCTCGCCCTCCGCCGCGCCATCGGTGTAGTCGAACGCGGCCTTGGGCGTGCGACGCTTCGCGATCGTGCGCAGATCGGAAATCGTCAGGGCCGACTCGAGACGGCGCTTGGTGGCGTCGAGCTCGGGCTTCTTGAACTGCATCAGCTCGAGCAGCTCGGGGATCTTGGGCAGCTGGCGCTGGACCATGGTGGGTTGTCCTCCGTCGTTCAGTTCTGGTGGGTCGGCAGCTCGAGGCCGGCGTCGGCGTAGTAGCCGGTGATGTGATCGCGCACGATCTGGCGGGCCCGGCCGGAATCCCCCACCTCGATCGCGGCCACCAGCTCCTTGTGCTCGTGTCGCAGACGCTCGGTCGTGGCATCCCAGTCGGTGATCCGCTCCGCGCCGGTGCGGATGTAGTTCTCGATGGTCGGGCGGAGCCCGGCGAGTGTCGCGGCCACGACGATGTTGCCGGCCGCGTCGGTCAGGCGCAGGTGGAACTGGGCGTCGAGGGCGAGGAAGTCATCGGCCGAGAGGCCATCGGCATCCATCGCGGTCAGCGTCGCGTGCGCCTCGGTCAGATCGGCCTCGTCGCGCCCGGCGAGATGGTCGACCGCCCACTCCTCCAGCAGCAGGCGCGTCTCGTACACATCCGGGATCGGGAAGCCCTGCGCGGCCACCTGCAGCCGCAGCAGCTGCGCCAGGCCACCCTGCGGGGTCGCCACGATGATCGCGCCGGAGGTGGGCCCTGAGCCCGTTCCGGTGCGGATGAGACCCATCACCTCGAGCACGCGCAGCGCCTCGCGGACGCTGGAGCGCCCGACGCCGAGCGTCGAGGCGAGCTCGCGCTCGGGCTGCAGGCGGTCGCCGGGGCCGAGTCGGCCTTCCAGCAGGTCCGCCTCGATCTTCTCCAAGACGACGCGCCACGCGCGCGCCGGGGTCTGCTCTGACATCCGTTTGCCTTTCCCTGCTGTCCGACCACATTATCCCCGGTGGTCTGACCTTGCAAACCGAGCAGGTCTGGGCGTAACAGTCAGCGCAGACGTCCGCCCGACTCGCTCAGATAGCATTCCGCGCACATCGACTCGTAGGTGACGCGATCGGCACTCAGTTCGTCGATCGCCACCTGCGAGCCGTCGAACACGAACCGACCGCCGACCAGCCGGGCGTTGAACAGCGCCTTGCGCCCGCAGCGGCAGATGGTCTTGAGCTCCTCGAGACTGTGTGCGAGCTCGAGCAGGCGTGCCGACCCGGGGAAGGCGCGCGTCTGGAAGTCGGTGCGGATGCCGTAGGCGAGGACCGGGATGCGATCGTCCACGACGATCCGCAGCAGATCATCCACCTGGGCCGGAGTGAGGAACTGCGCCTCGTCGATCAGCAGGCACGCCACATCGGGCCGGGCTCCAGTCGCCGCGGACTCCGGGATGAGCGCGTCCTCGGCGGCCTGACGCACACGTGCCCGGTGCGCGGTGAACAGCGCACGCACGTCATCGTCGGGGCCGATCAGGAAGTCGACCGTGCGCTCCACGCCCAGGCGGCTCGAGATCTGGTCGGCGCCCTTCGTATCGATCGCCGGCTTGGCCAGGAGGATGTGCTGACCGCGCTCCTCATAGTTGTACGCGGCCTGCAGCAGGGCCGTGGACTTCCCGGAGTTCATCGCGCCGTAGCGGAAGTACAGTTTGGCCACCGGTCGAGTATAGAGGCGGGTCGCGACTCAGCGGCCGCCGATCCCGCCGCCTCCTCCCCCGCCTCCAGAGAAACCCCCACCGGAGGATCCACCCGAACTCGACCAGCCGGACGACGAGGAGCTCCACGACGACGACGAGGATGAGCTGGGCCGGGAGACGGGCGTCTCCGCCAGGCGGGACACCGAGGCCGAGGCCTCACGCAGCGCGCGCGAGCTCACGGCATCCAACAGCGCGAGCCGCGCGACCGCCTCACCGCCCAGCCGCGCGCGGATGACCCCCGCCCACGTCTTCTCCAGCCCGAACAGCACCGCGTACGGCAGCAGCCGCTCGTACACGTTGACGACCGTCCCGGGGGCGTCATCGCCGTACGCGCGCCGACCGGACGAGACCAGATCGGCCGTATCGGCGGCCTGCGCCGCCTTCAGCCGGTCTTCCTCGGCCAGTTCGATGTACTCGCGGATGCCGTCCAGCTCGTGCCGGTGGATCCCTCCGGCACGCGTGAGCACCGTCTCCGGCAGCCGGACCGCCCAGCTGCCCAGGGCTCCCGCGACGCAGACGACGAACGCCACCAGCAACAGCACGCGACCGGCCACCCCGGTGCCCTCGCGCACGAGGTCGGGCGAGAGGAACAGGAACAGCGCGAGGATCAGCAGGCCCCAGCGCAGGGCGCTGCGCAGTGCGCTGACCCACGCGGGACGGTGCGCGCGGTAGCCGCGCTGGATCGTGGACTCCTCGATGCGGCGCAGATACGTCGCGGCGCGCTTCGGCGGTGTGCGGGTGAACTCCCCCAGGCTCATCCGCGCGCCCGGCTCCGCCTTCCGACCGAACAGGACCTCGACCACCCGTCGGTCGTCGTGGTCGAGACCGTCGAGCGAGACCAGCTCCACCTCGAAGTCCTCAGGGTCGCGCCGATCGTCGCTGCCGTGGATCTGGATCGCGTCGCGCACCGCGAGATCGGTCACGTGCGCCGCGAGTGCGCGACCGGGCACCTGCAGCACCCCGGCCGACAGCGTCGGCGACTCCTCATCCGGCGGGCTGTACTGCACGATCACCGGCGAGCGATCCGGGTTGGCCTTCAGCCGGCGCCGGACGATCAGCATCACCGGCACGGCGAACACGGCCAACACGATGCCGACGATCGGGAGGATCAGCCGGTGCCACGGGTACGGCGGCTCCGGCGGCGGGCTGGCCGCGGCGAAGGTGCCGAGGGTGAACCCCAGCGCGACGGTGACGTTCTCGTCCGCGGCGAGCGGACCGGTGCGCACGGTGAACGCCTGCGCGCCCGTCGCGGTCGCCCCGTGCCACGAGGCCCAGGATGCGGCATCCGGCGGCCACTGCTCATCGGGTGCGGGCCCCGCGATGGCGCACGCGGTCGTCGAGTTCTCCGGGCCCTCGTAGCAGGCCGCGCGTCCGTCGATGAACCCGGCGGCGATCGCGCCGGTCACGTGCACGGTGATCGCGACATCGTCGATCGGCTGGGCGTGATCGGTGCCGACCGTGTCCCAGTAGAACTCGTCGGCCGCGGTATCGGCGTAGCGGATGACCACATCGCTCATCGTGTAGGTGAAGGTGTACTCCTGGGTGCCGTGCACGTAGGAGTCGTCGCCGGTGAGCACGTAGACCCAGTCCTCGTCCTCCTCGGTCCACCACGTGACGGCAGCACCGTCGGCCCCGGTGACCGATATGACGTCCGTGTCGAGGTCGATGCCCGACTGCGTCTTCGGCAGGGCCCGCACGACCCCCCGGTTCTGGTCGTACTCGGGGAAGGCCGCCACGAGTGTCTCCACGACATACAGCTGCGCCGTCGCGGTCGTGTCCCGGCTCAGGTAGTAGTCGCCGGTGAACGAGTCGAACGTGAAGTCGTCGGTCGATGCGGGCGCGATGGCCGGCGCGGGCACGATGGCGGGCGCGGCCGGCGCGGCGCCCGCGGCGGATGCCGGCACGAGCACGAGCACCAGCGCGAACAGGACGGCGAGCAGGCGGGGCATCGCTCCAGGCTATCGGGGACGTGCCTGCGGGCCCGGCCTCAGCGGTTGATGTTCAGGGCCTCGGCGGTCGCGGTCATCGATGCGTCGGCCGCAGCGGCATCGCCGTTCAGGGTCGAGCCGTAGCTGGGAATGAGCTCGCGCAGCGTCGGCTCCCAGCCCGAGATCCGGTCGGGGAAGCAGGTCTTCAACAGGCCGAGCATGATGGATGCCGCCGTCGACGCCCCCGGCGATGCGCCGAGCAGGCCGGCGATGGTGCCGTCGGCCGAGGTGACGACCTCGGTGCCGAACTGGAGGGTGCCGCCCTTGGCGGGATCCTTCTTCATCACCTGCGCGCGCTGGCCGGCCTGGATGATCTCCCAGTCGGCATCCTGCGCGGTCGGCACGAACTCCCGCAGCGAGTCCACCTTCTTCTTGTGGGTCTTCACGAGCTCGCCGACGAGGTACTTCACGAGATCGAAGTTGGTGACGGCGACCTTCAGCATCACCCCGAGGTTGCCGGGGCGCACCTGGGCGACGATGTCGGTGATGCGGCCGGTCTTGAGGAACTTCGGGCTGAACGTCGCGAACGGGCCGAACAGCAGGGACGCCTCGCCGTCGACGACGCGGGTGTCCAGGTGCGGCACCGACATCGGCGGGGCGCCGACCGAAGCCTGCGAGTACACCTTCGCCTGGTGCTGCGCGACGATGGCCGGGTTGGTCGTCTTGAGGAACTGCCCGCCGATCGGGAACACGCCGTAGCCGTTGATCTCCGGGATGCCGGAACGCTGCAGCAGCTTGATCGCCCAGCCGCCGGCGCCGACGAACACGAAACGGGCGTTGAACGATCCGGGCGTCTTGCCGAGGCTGTGCCGGTAGGACACCTTCCAGGTGCCGTCGTCCTGCTTCTTCAGCCCGCGCACCTCACGGTTGGTGAAGACCTCGACGCCCCGCTCCTGCAGGTGGCCGAACAGCTGGCGGGTCAGCGCGCCGAAGTCGACGTCGGTGCCGGCCGGCACGCGGGTGGCCGCGAACGGCTCGCCCCTGCGGCGCTTCTGCATCAGCAGCGGCGCCCACTGGTTGATGACGCGGGAGTCCTCGGAGTACTCGATGCCCTCGAACAGGGGCTGCTTCTTGAGCTCTTCGTAACGCGCACGGAGGTACGCGACGTCCTTCTCTCCGCGGACGAAGGTCATGTGCGGGGTGGCGTTGATGAAGGTCGACGGCTCATCGAGGATGCCGCGATCGATGAGGCTCGACCAGAGCTGACGGCTCTGCTGGAACTGCTCGTTGATGGCGACGGCCTTGGCCGCGTCGACGGTGCCGTCGGCGGCCTGCGGCATGTAGTTGAGCTCACACAGGGCGGCGTGGCCGGTGCCGGCGTTGTTCCAGGCGTTCGACGACTCGGCGGCAAGGTCGCTGAGGCGCTCGCAGACGACGATCTTCCAGTCCGGCTGCAGCTGCTGGAGCAGGGTTCCCAGGGTGGCGCTCATGATGCCACCGCCGATCAGGGCGACGTCGACAGTTTCACTCACAATGTTCCAGTCTAGGCCGCGCGCCTGACGACATCCGCCGCGTGCGGCATCCTCGGCTGTCAAGGATCGCCGTTCTTGCCCGCGGGAGAACATCTGGGCGCGATCGGACCGCTGCACCGGTGCTCTCGCAGGCGAGGGGCTCTCGTGCCGTGCGGGGCGTCGGGGTCAGGCGGCGGGCACCGCGGCGCCGAGGCGTGCCGCGACGATCTCGGCGATCTGCACGGCGTTCAGTGCCGCGCCCTTGCGCAGGTTGTCGTTGCTGATGAACAGCACGAGGCCCTTGCCCTCGGGCGCAGACTGGTCGGCGCGGATGCGGCCGACGAAGCTGGGGTCCTTGCCGGCGGCCGCCAGCGGCGTCGGCACCTCGTCGAGGACGACACCGGGGGCCTCAGCGAGCACCGCGCGCGCCCGATCCGGCGTGATGTCGCGAGAGAACTCGGCGTGGATCGACAGCGAGTGTCCCGTGAACACGGGCACGCGCACGCAGGTGCCGGCGACGCGCAGATCGGGCAGCTCGAGGATCTTGCGGCTCTCGTTGCGGAGCTTCTTCTCCTCGTCGGTCTCGTTGTCACCGTCGTCGACGATGCTGCCGGCCAGCGGGATCACGTCGAAGGCGATGGGCGCGACGTACTTCTCCGGCTGCGGGAAGTCGACCGCAGAGCCGTCGTGCACGAGATCGAGCGTGTGGCCCTGGGCAAGCACACCCTCGACCTGACCGAGCAGCTCCTGCGCGCCGGCCAGGCCCGAGCCGGATACCGCCTGGTAGGTGCTGACGATGAGTCGCTCCAGGCCCGCCTCGGCGTGCAGAGCCTTGAGTACCGGCATCGCGGCCATCGTCGTGCAGTTCGGGTTCGCGATGATGCCCTTGGGCGGGTTCACTGTCGCGTGCGGGTTGACCTCGCTGACCACGAGCGGCACCTCGGGGTCCATGCGCCAGGCGCTGGAGTTGTCGATGACGACCGCGCCGGCCTCCGCGAAGCGGGGGGCGTGCGCGCGCGAGCCGGTGGCCCCGGCGCTGAACAGCGCGATGTCGATACCGGCCGGGTCGGCGGCAGCGACGTCTTCGATCACGATCGTGTGGCCGCCGAACTCGACGGCCTGACCCGCGCTGCGGGCGGTCGCGAACAGCCGCAGCTCACGGATCGGGAAGGCCCGTTCCGCGAGAATCTCGCGCATGACCGTCCCGACCTGGCCGGTGGCGCCGACGACGGCGACAGAGAGTCCTGAATCGGAGATACGGGTCATGACGGTGTTCCTTGCGTTGAGGGGTTTCGGCGATTCTACCGGCCCGCGACGGGGCGACCGGCGCCCCGTCGCCGGATGCCGGTCAGCGACCGGTGCCGGCGTAGACGACGGCCTCGGTGTCCCCGTCCAGCCCGTAGGCCGTGTGCACGACGCGGGCCGCCGCGGCGAGGTCATCACCGCGCAGCACCACCGAGATGCGGATCTCGGAGGTTGAGATCATCTCGATGTTGATGCCGGCAACGCTCAGCGCGTCGAACAGCGTCGCCGAGACGCCGGAGTTGGTGCGCATGCCGGCACCGACGACCGAGAGCTTGCCGATTTGGTCATCGTGCACCAGGCTCTCGAAGCCCACCTCGTCCTTCTCGCCGGCAAGGGCCCGCAGCGCCGTGGCCGCGTCGGACTTGGGCAGGGTGAACGAGATGTCGGTGCGGCCGGTCGTGGCCGCCGAGATGTTCTGCACGATCATGTCGACGTTCGCCCCCGACTTGGCGACGATCTTGAAGATCTCGGCCGCCTTGCCGGGGATGTCGGGCACGCCGAGAATAGTGATCTTGGCCTGGCTGAGATCGGTCGCGACACCGGCGACGACGGGCTCTTCCATGTGGTCTCCCTGAAGCTGCGGGAACAAAGTCGTCAACTCTTCGCGACGTGCTTCGTCGATGACGAGCGTGCCCTCCGCAGAGCTGAATGTCGAGCGGGCGTGGATGAGCACGCCGTGGCGGCGGGCATATTCCACTGCGCGGATATACAACACCTTCGCGCCATTGGCCGCGAGCTCGAGCATCTCTTCGCTGGAGATGACCTCGAGCTTGCGTGCCTTCGGGACGACCCTCGGATCGGCGGTGAAGATGCCGTCGACGTCGCTGTAGATCTCGCAGACGTCGGCGCTGAGGGCAGCGGCCAGCGCGACCGCAGTCGTGTCGGAACCGCCGCGGCCGAGGGTCGTGATGTCGCGGGTGTCGCGGTTGAAGCCCTGAAAACCAGCGACGATGACGATGGCACCCTCGTCGAGGGCCTCGCGCAGACGGATCGGAGTGACATCGACGATGCGGGCCGCGCCGTGGTGCGAGTCGGTGATCATGCCGGCCTGGCTGCCGGTGAACGAACGCGCCTCGAAGCCCATCGAATGGATGGCCATCGCCAGCAGGG
>Ga0180219_1001415_pt1 | contig 15583 bp, 12 predicted proteins | sample eDN3rd30CBELigMG_FD_151338 | JGI IMG/M metagenome (GOLD analysis project Ga0180219, IMG submission 151338) | Enriched Miracle-Growth compost microbial communities from Emeryville, California, USA - eDNA 3rd pass 30_C BE-Lig MG (version 2)... ...
TGCGGAGCGGTGGCCGAGTGGTCGAAGGCGCTCGCCTGGAAAGTGAGTATACGGCAAAACCGTATCGAGGGTTCGAATCCCTCCCGCTCCGCCACTTCAGTCCCTGAGTGGGCACTGAGTTTACTCCATTATTCGCCACCAGCGTCTGAAGCAGCCGGGACTTCGATCCCATGATGCGAACCTCGCCGTCCGCGACCTCAACACGTTGCGCCAGTGCGCGCAGGTGGTCGCGGCGATAGCCGCCGCCGTCGAGGCGGATGCGCTGGCGGGCGGTTGAGGCGAACTTTCGCAGCATCTGCGGCGTGACGGCTTTGCTGCCGGAGTTCTGGAGCATGGCCTGTGCCCGCTCGGCATCGGCCTTGGCCTGATCGCGGATGGCCTTGAGGCCGTCGATGCGGTCTTTCAGCGCCGGGTCGTTGATGTCGGCCACGCCCGCCTCGATGGCGTCGTAGAGCCGCTTGAGGCGCAGTTCCGATTCGGCGGAGCGTTTGTTGAGTTCGGCGATATGATCGCGGCGGCGCTCTGATTGCTCCTGCCTCCTGTCGAGAACGCTGGCGAGGGTCGTTTCTAGCCGCGCGGGCTGGAGCAACTGTTCCTCCAGATGGCTGGCGACCAGATCATCCAGCTTTTCCATCGGCACGGCCATGCCCTCGCAGGCGGTCGGCCCCTGCCGTGCTTTCATCGAACAGGCATAGTAGCGATAGCGCCCGCCCTTGCCGGTGCGGATCGTCATGGCCCCGCCGCACTTGGCGCAATGGATCATGCCGGTGAGCATGGTCGGGCCGCTGATGACGCGGGACGGCATGACCTTGGGGTTGCGCGCCTTGAGCAGCTTCTGAACCGCGTCAAAGGTCTCCTTGTCGATGATCGGCGGAACCGGCACGACAACGATTTCGGTCTTGGGCTTGAGCTCCTTGCTCTTGCTGCGCTTGTTGAACTCGTGCTCGCCCATATAGGTACGGCGGGTCAGGATGCGGTGAACCTGCCCGATGCCCCAGCGTCCGCCGTCGCGGGTGAAGATGCGGCGGCTATTGAGATAGGAGACAATGTTCTTGACGCCCATCTGGCCGGTGGTGCCATCGCCCTCCAGCGCAAGGCGATAGATCAGCCGCACGGTGTCGGCGTGGAGCGGGTCGATTTCCAGCTTCTTCTTGGTTTTCGCGCCGCGCTGCTCGGCCGCGACAGTGCGATAGCCGATAGGAGGAAGCGAGCCGTTCCAGAAGCCTTGCCGCGCGTTCTCCTTCAAAGCCCGCATGACGTGCTTGGCGTTTTCCTTCGACTGGTATTCGTCGAACAGCGCCATGATCTGCCGCATCATGACGTGCATGGGGTCATCCCCCATTTCCTGCGTGATCGACACCAGCTTGACGCCGTTCTTCGCCAGCTTGCGGACATAGAACTCAAGCTCGAAGTGATCGCGGAAAAAGCGCGAGAAGCTATGCACCACGACAATGTCGAAGGGGGCGGGCTTCGACGTGCCCGCTTCGATCATGCGCTGGAACTCGGGGCGCTTGTCGTTGGTGGCGGTTGCGCCCGGCTCGACATAGGTTTCAACGAGCTGGTAGCCGCGTTGCTCGCAATAGGCTTCGCCCTGCCGCTTCTGGTCGGGAATGGAAATATCATGCTCGGCCTGCCGGGCAGTCGAGACGCGCAGATAGAGGGCGGCGCGCAATGGAACGGTGGAAGCGGACATGTCCGATCTCCTTCTTAAACGGGGTCAGGGACCGAACAGTCCGGCCTCAATGGTTGCGCCCGAGGCGCATCGTTTCCGCTATTCAGCGGCCTCCCGGATTGTCCCGGCGATCCATTCATTCAGGCTCTTGCCCGCCGCTGCGGCGGCAATTACCGCTGCTGCATGGTCGTCAGGAGTGAGCCGGACGTTGAACTTGCCGGAGAACTTCCGGCGCGGCTCGATGCCCTTCTCCCGGCACATTTCAAGATAGACGGCCAGCGACTTGCGGCCTTCCTCGATCAGTTCGTGGACGCTCTCGGCATAGAAGTCGGCCCCGCCATTCAGGCCGACAAACTCGCCGCGCAGCATCTGAATCTCGGGATCGAAAGCGATGACCGCTCTCTCGCCGTTGATTTCAACGACATTGTTCATGGCTTTACTCCGTGTTCGTCCAGCCATTTACGGATGCTGGCAACCGCACCTTTGTCCGTATCCGGTGACGGATGCGGACGATGAAAGACGCGCACTTCGCCGAACAGGAACACACCGATGCGCGAACCTTCCCGTTCGCTGAACTCCGCCCCGAGGCTCACAAACAGCGCCTCTATGTCGGCCCAGCGGATCGAACCGTTGACCGGGCGGGCGAAGATCAATTCCAGCGTGGCTCTGTGACGCTTTTTCATGGAGTATCCAGTATCATTTTGTAGTACCGTTTTCAAGATCAATTTCAGGCCCTGTGTCGGGCGATCCGGTGTCGGGGCCGAACATTTCATCGAAGAGATCGCTGAACCATCGTTCGAACACCTCGATTTCGGCTTCCGTGACCGGAACGGGTTCGGGCCAGTCGTCGGTTACGGTCCATGTGCTGAGGTCATGTTTGGGCGGCCTGCCGGGGAACGGCCACGGATAGCCCAGTAATTCCTCAAGCTGCTCCGACGCCGTAGGCGGTCGTTCGGTGCGCCGGGAACGGGATGCCGTCACCGGCTTGTGGTCGCCGCTGCGGTCAGAAGTCATCGAGGAAATCAAATTCGTTGAACGAGCGCTGCCGCCATCCGGCAGGGTTGGCGACCCAGCGATTGATGTCGGATTCCTTCCAGCCCGCGCCATTGGTGCTGATCTTGATCTGGGCTGGAAAGGTGCCTTCGGCGATCTTGCGATAGATGGTGGACCGGGACAGCCCGGTGCGGGCGAGAACGGTCTTCAAACGGACGATACGGTCTGGTTGACGCATGGCTGCGCTGCCTCCTGCTGGGTGTTTCTGGCTATTGCAGAGACCAGACAGAACAGTGATTTATCGTTGTGCAACTGATATTTAGGCAGCGTAGGGCTATGGCGTAGAAACGGCGGCAAATAGGAAAGTTCTTCGCTCTACAATCCGATGCCCCGGCCTCTGCCAAGGCCATGACTGAGGGAAAGTTGCCGCCCCAGCCTCATGCCTGAGTCGAAATCCATGTCGATGCCGAGTTGCTTCTTGCGACCTTCGAGCAGGGATTCCATCTGCGCATCGCGCTCAAGGCTTTTTGCCATGTTGCCCATCTCTGCTCGCGCGGCCTTGTAGCCGGAATAATTGCCCGCCGCATACTGGCGGTCGCCGGTCTGCTTGAGGTCCCGGAACCGCTCCACGAAGCGGTCGGCCCGCAGTTCGGGATTTTGGCGCATCTCGGTTTCTCGCTGCACGGCGTGCCTTGCGGGCATGGCTCGCTCACGATCACCAGAAGCCACATCAGCCGCAAAGCCGGGGTTCTTCTTGTAAACCGCTTCGGCATCGTGAGAACCGTGGGGCCGGAGATCATTGAAGGCCGCACGGGCCTCATTGAGTTCCTGCACCTGTCCAGGTGTAGCAGCCAAGTCCTGCCCCTGCGCCTTGAAGATCGCGTCCACAGCACGGGCATGACGGACAAAGGCCCGGCCACGGGCACGGCGCAACGCGGCCTCCGGGTCGTCCCCGATCTGCTGCTCCACCACCGGCTTCCCGGTCCTTTCCCTTTCCCGGCCAGTTCCGGCTTCGGGGCCAGGCACGCCGTCGCCCGGCGCGCGCAATCTGTCGAGCATGTCATCGACGGCATCGCGCACGCGCTCCGGCATCAGTCTGCGCATGATCTGGGCGACACGGGCGCGGAAGGTGATGCCGCGCCGCTCGGCATAATCCTGTGCGGGGTCGATCTGCTGTTCATAATCTGTCGCCATGTCCTTGGCGCGATCCCGCGACAGGGTATTCACCAGCCTGTCCTGACCGGCGAAGTCGTCGCGGCCATAATGAAAGTCCATGCTGTCGCGGTGCCGCGACAAGGCGACATAGCTGCCATGTGCGTCCATGCCCGGTGTCGCCAGAACATGCGTCCGATCCACCGTCATGCCCTGCGCCTTGTGGATGGTCGCGGTATAGCCGTGGTCGATACGGTCGTAATCCTTTAGGTCGAAGGCAATGGACCGGCCATCGTCGGTCTGCACCGTCATGCTCTGCGCGCTGACCTGTTCGATGGTTCCGAGGGTGCCGTTCTTGACGCTAAGCCCGCGCTCGTTTTGCAGGAACATGACGCGATCACCGACGGCAAAGCTGCGTTCGCCACGCTCGACCATTACGCGCACGTCCTCGCCCAGATCGCCAGCCTCCCGCATCCGGTCGCGGGCGGCCTCGTTGAGTTCCCGCACCTCGGCATTGGTATGGGTGAGAATGATCCTGCTCGCGTCCGGTGACGCCTGCCGCTGACGGTCCCATCTGTCGATCAGATCGCCGCGCGCCTGTTCACGTGTTTCGGCGGAATGCACCATGTCGTGCGCGTCATAGGCGGCAATGGCATTGCCGGTTCTGCCGCTCGCCAGATCGCGCGTGGCGTCCCGCTGCCAGTCCTCGCGCTGGCGGCGCACTTCATGGATTTCGACGCCGCCATGACGCTCATGAATCGAGCGGAACGCTGCACCTGCTTCGATGGATTGCAATTGCTGCGGATCGCCGACCAGCACGATCTTTGCGCCAGCTTCCGCCGCATGGGACAGCACGCGCTCCATCTGCCGCGTGCCAACCATCCCCGCCTCGTCGATGACAAGCACGTCGCGGAAAGTCAGCATGTCCCTCCCGTTCTGCCAGCCGTGTTCCATGCTGGCGATGGTGCGGGATGCGATGCCCGATCCGCTTTCCAGATTCTCGGCGGCGATGCCGGACAGGGCCACGCCGCGCACCTCGAAGCCTGCCGCCTCCCATGCCTCGCGGGCAACGCCCAACATGGCGCTCTTTCCCGTCCCGGCATAGCCGACGACAAGCGACAGATCACGACCGTCCGTGACATGCGCCAGCGCCTCGGCCTGCTCGCCGGAAAGGATAAGGCCGCGCTGTTCTGCACGCGCAAGCGCCGCCTGTCTGTCGGCCTCGTTCACGTCATGGCGTTCGCGCTCCGCCATCATCTCGGCGGCGCGATGGAGCCGCTGTTCGGTCTCGATCATCTCGCGGGTGGTGAACCGATCCTCGCCACGCCCGTCCTGCCCAAGCTCGACCAGATCGGGTGAACCGCGCATCGCGCCCATCACCTCGTTGAATTGGTCGATGCCGTCGCTGTGCCGATGCGCGAACATAGCCATGTCCCTGCGCGTAAAGGTCGATTGCTGATGCGTGATCGCGTCCAGCGCAACCGATGGATCGGCGATGATCCGGTCGCCATTGTTCCGCGCGATCTCACGGTGCATCTCGGCGCGGTCGGCGGCTTCGATGCCGTCGCCTTCGATGCGTTGCGCCGGTGCGCCGATCTGGCTTTGTGGCTCAAGCCCGATCCCCTGCGCCTCAAGACTGCGATGGTCGATGCGGGCGTCTATGTCGAGTTCGGCAAGGCGCTCGTTGACATGCTCGGCCCAACGCTCGCGCCACCGCTCCACCATCTCGGTGCGGTTCCAATCCCGCACTTTCGGGCCGAAACCGTTCTCGTCCACGCTGCGCATGGTCAGCATGACATGGGCATGGGGTTTGGGCATGCCGTCCTCGGCAAAATCCCAATGCACATTCAGATCGGCAATCATGCCCTGATCGACAAACTGATCTCGCGCGAAGTCGCGGGCCAGTTCGATCCCCTGCGCCTGCGTCATCTCACGCGGAATGGCGAACTCCACCTCGCGGGCAAGCTGCGCGTCCTTGCGGACCTCGAACGCCTCCACATCGTTCCAGAGCCGTTCGCGGTCGCCAAAATGCTCGGGCGCGCCATCCGGCAGCATGACCTCGGAATGGACGACGCCGCGCTTGGCGGAAAAGTCCTGCACGCGGTCGATGCGCTCGTCGCGCATCCGCGAAGCCGAGCGGTAGGCGGCAGACGCCACGGCGCTGCTTCCGGCCTTGCGGCCAATGACCTTGACGTGAAGATGATAGATCGCCATCGCGATCAAGCATTGCCACGGTAAAGCGCACGTCGGAACGACGTATAAGCGCGCCCTCCCTCGAAAAAATCTCGGGATGGACCGGGCCGTGCCACACCGTCCCGACAACATTACTGCGTTCCGCTGTCTGCGCAACTATCCTTACTGCATCAACGACTTGCGACCGGGAAAGGACACGACGATGCGGAAACCGAGAGACTATGACGCGGAACTCAAGGCGCTTGAGGACAAGGCGCGGGAACTCAAGATACGGAAGGTGCAGCAGCTTGGCGAACTGGTCATCGCCACCGGGGCCGATGACCTCACCGCCGACGAATTGGCCGGTGCGCTCGTCGCGCTGGCCGAAACCAAGGATGCCGGAAAGAGGGAGGCATGGGCCAGGCGCGGCGCTGCGTTCTTTCAAGGCCGGTCGCGGCGATCTGCTCCGGCATCTGACCGCGACACTGGCGGCGCTCCAACGCAACCGGGCAGCGCGCAACCGGCATCAGGCACAACGGGCGCGGCATGACATGCGGACATGGCAGATCGAGCGCCGCAAGCGAACGCGGCATCTGATCGAACTCGGCGGCCTCGTCGTCAAGGCGGGCATCGTGGGCCTGACCAATGACGACCGCGGCATGATCTACGGCGCGATGATCTGGATCGCCGAAAAGCTCAAGAGCGAGGGTGGCGAACATGCGCGCGATACATGGACGAAACTCGGAAAGATGGCGTTCGAGATGGAGCGTCCGGCAGACACGAACGACAGAGTGCAGCCGCAGCCGGATCGGGCGTGACCGATGGCGGGCGGCGCGGAGACCCCACATATCGCAGCGCCGCCCGCCAGCGCGCGGCAACGCCGCGCAGTCAGTCGATTCCATAGCCTCTACTTACGGATGCTTTTCGTATCGAAGCCCCGCTGCGGACACGAAAGCATGGTTCCGCAGGCGGGCGTCGCCAAGCAGATCAACCCATTCGATGATTTCGATGATGCCCCGGAATTTCCCGCTCAACTCCTGAATGCGACCCCGGCCATTCGATGTCGTGCGCCAGCCGTTTGTATGGATTTCGAGCTTCCCAACGATGTCGGCGACGACGTAGCAGTAGAAGATGCAATCGTCCGCGACGCGGACCCGACCGCCCCGAAAATCAATGATCTCGCCGTTCTTGAGCTTTGTAATATACTCGCTGATCTGGCTCATTGGAGAGTATCGCTCGTCGTAATCCTTCCGGCCCGGATGCTTGAACTCTACAAGCATCACGCGCTTCAGCGGGTCTTCACCCTCGGCCCCGAGTCCGTAGAGGCGATCATATATGAGAAGGTCAGGTCGCTTTGTGCTGGTTTCGCCATCGACAATCTGCGTGAACGGCACATCCGACGCGAAATACTTGGTGAAGGTCAAGCGTTCGTCGATGATCCAAAGATCGTGATCTGACCGTTCCACTTTCGATGGATCGTCGCCTCGTAGCTTCATGGGGCAAATGAATTGGTGGAGCGTTTCTTCGAGATGAAAATCCTGTGAGCCGTCTGCACGTTCCCGGATACGACGGGTCAGAACCTCCATCACGTCAAGGACAGTTTTGCGCCGCAACACATATTCGGTAAGTTGCCGCTGCTCCTCAGCCCGAATGTCATCTGCTGCCTTGCGGATCGCCTCGGCGAAATTCGCGGGAACGTCGTCATTTCCTCCAAGCTGCGATACGATCTTTTGGATCGTGTCATTCCGTTCTTTATCGCGACGAATCCGAATGGGGATCAGGGCTTGGGCAAATTGCTCTGGCTTCACGGCGTTCTTTGGCGTTCTCGCCAGAAGCTCAGGCGCGTCCTCGAAGGCGAACGATGGATATTCCTGCATGAACTCCTGCATCGTTCCGAGGCGCTGATTGTCGAAATGCGTAATTTCCTCGTGGATGGCGTTCGTCCGCACATGGTCGGAGCATTCACGGACGATCGCTTCGATGATGCTCTCATCGAAGTTGAATTGCGTCCGCTCCTGATTGACACGCTCATCCAGAAAATCGCCGGTAACGCAGCCATGATATACGTTGGTGCCATCGGAGCCAAAGCGGCCAATCCCGATCAACCCGTCGATCTTCCGGGTTGTAACCGTGCGCCCGTTTGCGACTAGGTGCATCTGATGCAGGCCATCGAAATTGGCACTCGCTGCCTTGTCACAAACGAAACTTGCGAGAGACAGGGTGCCGAACTCTTGGCTCTCTATGGCGGCAACGCCTCGGTCCTCGACCCGGAGATTTTGGATTTCTTGAGGGAATGTCGTCGCGTTAGTGTCTATATCGACAATGACGGTCGGGGACCGTCCCATGATAAAGTCCGCAAAAAAATGCGATCCGAAATGCTTGACGATGGTAGCGGTCTGGCTCGGAAATTTGTCGCGGTAGGCTGTTCCGCGAAGCCGCTTGAAGGTGATCGCCGTGCCGGTGCTGGCCGCGCCAGTTACGGGTTCGGTTTGCTCCTCCGTAATCTGATCCTGCGCTTCCAAACGGAAGGTGAAGGACCGGCGGAACAGCGTTCCTTGGTCACGGTAAATGCTCGCTACCTTGATACTGTCGAAAGCGTCCAGCCAAAGAAGACGCCCGACTCCCTTGCCGCCGCGAGAGATTTTATAGTCCGTATCGGTGGTGCAAAATGCTTCAAATCGGGCCGGTTCTAGCCCAACGCCATTATCATCAACCGTGATTTCAATATCATCCGGCGACCGGGGGTTGACGATGGTGACGGTAATTTTTCCCTGTTGCTGATACTGGTCGCCAAAAGCATCCTCGACGGCATGAAGGGAATTGCTGACCGCCTCGAACACGGGTTGAAGTGCCTCCGCCGCCATAGACGGTTTCGGTAGCCGCTTCACACGATTGACAATATCCCCCCGCATCGAAGTCATGGATGTTTCCCTGATTTTTCTTTTTGCTGCACCAGCCGCGCCGCTGCCGGGTCGTAGATATAATCCGTGATCGTGCCGTCCTTGATCCGCTCCACGGCATCGTCCACGACGAAGCGCGGCACAAGGAACCATTCGCGCGGCACGACCGGATTTCCGAAACGATCCTTGATCTCGATGTCCAGTTGGGCAGGAGCAAAGATGCGGTGGATCAGGTTTTCGAGCTTCACGCGGTTGATGTTGTAGAGCGTGTAGGTGGCGACCACCTCGACCTCGGCCATGAGGAAGGTTGGATCGAGCCTAGCATTGGCAAGACGGCGGGTAATGTCGCCACCGGTTACGCCGATCTTGTGCAGAACGTCGCGGTTGGCCGAGACAAGCGGATGATCGGACTTGCTGCGAAGGACGTAGATGGTCCCGCTTGCAATATCCTCGTCGTCGCTTTCGCCGGCGAACAGCGGGCCGGCGCTCGGCTCGGTGATGCGCCGTCCGGCCTCGTCCTTGTAGAGCGCCCGTTGTAGCGAACGGCGTAGGAGGTTGCTTTCCGTTCCGTTGGAATAGACCACGCGCAAGCGGGCGTCGGTTTCCCCGTTCGGCGCACGGAAGGTTTCGCCCACTTCGGCGACATAGGCGACCTGACCGCCAAGGATGAAAAATTGCCCCTCGATGATGTCCGCTTTCAGGAAACCGGCATCCTTTACAAACTGCCGGGTCGTGCGAACGCCGGAATCTAGGTCGATCCGCACCTGCTCGAACAGGGGCTTAAACCTCTCGAAGTCGGGACATGGCTCCCGGTTGGCGATTTCCTCGGCGGCGCGTTTCTCGGCGGTGGAGCGGACATGGCGAAGCTCGGTGATTTCGGAAGCGCCTGCGGCCCCGGCAAGTTCGGCCATGAGCGCGTCGGCGTCCATTTCCTCGGCGGGCATCGCGGGCGCGTCGTCTTCCGCGTTGGACAAAAGCCCCTGACGGTCGAGCGGCGCTAGAAGCGAACGGCACTCCTCCAAGGCGCGAAGCCGGTCCAGACGCACGGCATAAAGCCGCTCGAATATATCGCGGTCCTCGCCATGCTGCGGCGCGCGACCATGTTCATCGGTAAACCGCTGGATTTCCTCGAAACCGGCGATGATGCGTTCCTCGCGGGGGCCGCGCCCTACTTTCTTTTCCGGCTGGGCGAAGTCGGCCAGTTCGCCGCGCAATTCGTCAAGGTCAAGGTCACTCATAGCGGCCCTCATCCTTGAAGCGCACGAAAGCGGCGGCACCCTCGGCCATGCGCTTTTCCCATGCGTCGGTCGAACTGATGGACGGAAGCCGCCCGCGTTCCTTCTTGAACTGGACCGCCCGAACGGCAAGCTGCTTGGCTTCTTCCGGGGTGAGGCTGGTGCGGCGGGCGGAAATGGCAGCGGCGACTTGTTTCAGGCTTTCCTCGCTCATGGTCTTGGCGAGGATGGCATAGGCTTCCTGAAACGGATTAATCCGGTCGATCAGGTCGATGTCGAGTTCCCGCACGTCCATCGCAAATTTCCGAACGCCGTCAATCAGCGCCGTATTCGCGCCCGGCTCGTCACCGGAACCGTCACCGCCAAGGGCGATCTTCTTGGCCTGCTGGGTGAGATTGAGGGCCGCGATGGCGTGCTGGCGCACGGCCTCTTGGTCCTCCTCGTCCAGTTCGGGATACTTGTCCTTGATGATCTTGCCCAAGCGAAGCTGGGTCAGTTCTTCGGGAACAAGTTCCTCGTCGAACAGACCGCGCTCGATTGAGGGCTTATCCTGCACAAAGCTGGCGATCACCTCGTTCAAATCCTCGCGGCAGATACGGGCAGCCTCCGGGGTTTTGGGTTCGGCAAGCCCCTTGATCTCGATCTGGAAGACGCCGCGCTCCTCATTGAAGCCGACATTGCACTTGTCAGGTTGATAGCCACCGTCGCCGTAGTTAAAGCCGGGTTCGGCGGTGCTGGTTGCGGGGTTCTTGGGCTTGAACTCAAAGCGCGGGGCCAAGACCTGCTCCATGAGCAAGCTGGCGGCGATGGCTTTCAACGTGTCGTTGACAGCTTCCGTCACGGTGGATTCGGCGGCATCCGGTTCGGCGATCAGGTTGGTGAAGCGGGCGCGGGTCTTGCCCGGCGCATCGCGGGTGGCGCGACCGATGATCTGCACGATCTCGGTCAGGCTGGAACGATAGCCGACGGTCAGCGCGTGTTCGCACCAAATCCAGTCGAAGCCTTCCTTCGCCATGCCGAGCGCAATGATGATGTCCACATGATCGCGGTTATTCTTCTGCGTCGGATCTTTCAGTGCGGCGGAAACACGATCCCGCTTGGCTGCATCATCGTCCACAAGGTCGGCGATGCGAAGGACGCGGCCTTCCGGCGTCTTGACTAGTTGGAAGCCGGTGACCGGGTCGATGCCCTGCCATTCGCCAAGCTCCTCGATGATGTGTTCGACTTCCTTGATCTTCTGCCCGGTGCTTTCCCGCGAATTGACATTGGGGATGTGGATGATGGTTTTCTCGGCTAGGTCCAGCACGGCAAGGATGTCGTCGGAGTAAGCGCCGGAGTAGAAGAAATAGCCGATGTCGAGCGATTTCAGATACTCGTAACCGTTTAGCTGCTCGTAATAGGTGTAGGTGACGGTATCGAAATTGGCCTCGTCCTGCGGAGCAAGGACGGCTTCGGCATCGCCCCGGAAATAGCTGCCGGTCATGGCGACGACATGCACCTTGTTCCGGGCGATGAACTGGCCCAGGTGCAGGCCCAGCTTATTGTCCGGGTTCGCCGAAACATGGTGGAACTCGTCAACGGCGATCAGCCGGTTGTCGAACGCCTCCGTGCCGAACCTGTCCACTGCGAAGCGGAAGGTGGCATGGGTGCAGACCAGCACCTTGTCATCGCTCTCAAGGAAGGCCCCGACGCTATTGACCTTGCCCCCGTCCTCGCCCGGCGCGTTGCAGAGATTCCATTTGGGGGTCACGGTCCAGTCGGCCCAAAAACCGAACTTGGTCAGTGGCTCGTCGGCGAAGCTGGAGCCGATACTTTTCTCCGGCACGACGATGATGGCCTGCTTCAACCCTTGGTTCGCCAGCTTGTCGAGCGCGATGAACATGAGGGCGCGGCTCTTGCCGGACGCCGGAGGTGATTTGATAAGAAGATATTGCTCGCCACGCTTCTCATAGGCGCGCTCCTGCATCGGCCTCATGCCAAGGGCGTTGGCCTTGTTGGTGCTGCCGTTGCGGGCGTAAGAAACCGAGACGGAAGGAACTGTTTTCTTTTCGATGGTCACGCTGCTGCCCCCGCCTTCCGTTTCTTCGCCGTTCCCGCCGATGCGGTCATCTTGGTATAAAGGTCGAACAGCTTTTCCAGCCGTTCGGTATCGTTGCGGAACCGCCGCCCGATATAGATGCGCTCCAACACTTCGTCGTTCCGTTCATGCGCCTCGCGTAAATCGGTGGGCATCCTCTCCGGGTCATAGAGGTCGGCGATGGTCGCGGGGAAATGCACCTCGCGTGCCAACAGAATGTCCTCGGCGCAACGAGTTAGGTCCGCCTTGTTCTTATCGGTCAGGGGCGGCACCGGAAAAGTGTTCCAACCAAGCGTGTTGGAATAGGAGAAGTCGGTCCGCATCCGAACACAAACGGTTCCGATCCAAACCCAATGCAGGCGGGATGCGATCAACGCCATGTTCCAGAGCGGAGCGTCATAAAGGGCGAAGTTTCGATCACCCAAAATAATGTGACGATCAACGAGGCCAACAGGTAGAAATGGACGGTTTTCGGATGATACCCTCGGGATAACCAAGGCAACCTCATCACGATTTGATCGAAACGCGAACTTATGGGGCACATCAACAGCGTCTCTCGCCCTAGGTCCTGCCGCTGGGCTACTTCTCTTTTTTCTGACAGCTTCAAACCGTTCCGCAAATGCTTCTTGTGATTCTGCTAGTTCTAAATTGCCATCTTCAACCCACAAGCAGTATCTTTGCCTTCCATTTATTAGCTCAAAAGAGCCAACAAATGGTCGAACGAGGTGCCTAACCTCATCTCGGATTTCACCAAATTCATCAACGGAATTAACAATCAACTGACCATCATCATCAGCCACATTGCCTGAAATAAATTCAGGGCGACCGTCGACTGGCTTCGCTAATGAATTAACAATTACATCTGCTGCCGGAACTAAATATGCGTTGATATTTGAAACTTTTTTTACATTAGTTTTTCCATCATCCCCTATCATATATAGTGACCGCGTGGCTCCGGCGTGGTTGCTGATACCGACAATCACCACAGTTACGCCAGCATTATGACTGGCAAGATTATTCCACTTGAAGCTGGTATGAGCAAAAGCAATCTCATTGCCGGAGCCAAAGATTAGAGGCCAAAGCGTAGGAACCTGTCGTCCTTGGCAGATCGAATTGGTCGAAACAAACGCGGATATTGTGGGTGTATAGGCACCATAGTCCGCCGCCTTCATGAACCATCCGGCGACATAGTCGAGTGACTTCCAGCTCTTAGTGCGATGTGCAAATATCGCTTGAAGATCAGCCTTCTGCTCGTCGTTCTGCCACGTTGAACCGAGATATGGTGGGTTTCCGCAGATATAGGTTTCGCCGCCCTCATTCTCGAAGTCGATCTGCGCTTGATCCAGCGGCGTCCGAAACAGGTCGTCGCCTACCAGCTTCACGCCGGTCCCAGTCGGCGGGCAGATGCTCAACCAGTCCAGCCGGAGTGCGTTGCCGCAGGTAATCCAGTTCTGGGCATCGAGAGGCAGGAAGTCCTGTAGGGCGTCCTTCTGCCCACGATAAAGCACATCGCACTGATACTCGGCGATAATTAGCGCCAGCCGGGCGATCTCGGCGGGAAAGTCACGTAGTTCGATCCCCCGGAAGTTGGTCAACGGAATATCCGATTTCCGCCCGTCCTCGCTTCGACGTTCATTAATGACGGACTCAATGGCCCGCATTTCCTTGTAGGCGATGACAAGGAAGTTGCCGCTGCCGCAGGCCGGATCGAAAACCCGGATGCGGGCCATGCGGTTTCGGAGATTAAGGAGCTTGCGGGCATTATCGCCTGCTTCCTCCAGCTTCTCGCGCAAATCATCCAAAAAGAGCGGATTCAGAACCTTCAGGATATTGGGGACGCTGGTGTAGTGCATCCCCAAGGCCCCACGCTCATCGTCGTCTGCAACAGCCTGAATCATCGACCCGAAAATGTCTGGGTTGATCTTCCGCCAATCGAGATTGCCGATGTGTAGCAAATAGGTTCGGGCGATCTTGCTGAAACGCGGCACGTCCAGGCTGCCTGAAAACAGCCCGCCGTTGACATAGGGAAACACATCGGCCCAACGGGGCAGCGCGGCGCTCGCCCGATCCTTGATCGGCGTATTCATTGCGCGGAAAATCTCGCCGATCACCTCATGGGTGTTGGACGAATCCCGCGTGCTCATCTGGTCGATGGTGGCGGTGAACAGGCCGGTGCCGTTGAAGATGTCGGTATCTTCCGCGAAGAAACAGAAGATCAGCCGAGCCATGAAGTGATTCATGTCCGGGCGGCGCTCGGCGCTCCCCCAGTTGGGGTTGTCGTTCAGCAGTTCGACATAGAGCTTGTTGAGGCGGCTCGTGGCGCGGATGTCGAATGAACTGTCCCGCACCTGTTTGACGGTGGTGATCCCGGCAAGCGGCAGGAAGAACCCGAAATGGTTCGGGAAATCGGCATAGGCGCAGGCAACGGTTTCGCCGGATTCGATGTCCTCGGCCTCGAAGGTCACGCCATCGGTGGCAAGGATGAACTTGGCCTTGCCGCGCGTCGTGGCGGGGCTGGCCCGCAGCGCGGCGAGCTTTTCCGTCACGCTGCCGGGATCAGCAGCGGCGATATGGATGTTGCTGGTCTGGAGAACGCCGCCCACGTCGGACTTGTTCGACGCACCCGAACGCAGCCGCTTGATGGTCGTCGCCTTGTTGCCGAAGGCTTCGAGGAAGGCGAACGGGAACTCTGTCGCATCGAACGGCTGCTCTGCGAGCGCGGATATGGCCTCTTCAATCTCGACGGCGTTCATGCGTTCCCCCACTTTCCGTAGTCGATGCACGGAAAGGCTCGACCTTGATCTTCTTGGCCCGGCGCATGACCTCGGCCAGCTCGTAATCAAGCTGCCGCATTAGCCACTCACGGGCAGGTGTGCCGAACGCCTTTTCCAGCCGGACGGCCATCTCTGGCGAGATGCCCGACCGGGCGTTCAGCAAGTTGCTGAGGGTCTGCCGATCAACACCAAGAACCCGAGCCGCGTCGGTGACGCTCAGTCCGTTCCGCTCAAGGCAATCCTGCCGGACTGTCGTTCCTGGGTGCATCGTCAGTGATTCTCACCAAGCCTTCGTGGGAGGAATGCTATAGTGATAATCGACACTCGACAACTCGATTCAGGTCGGTTGCCGCAATGATCCACGATGGCGAAACGCGATCTGGTGATGCAGGATCAACCGGAAGGCCGACAGTTCGTCAGGGTTGAGCGAAAATCATAGGGCTATAGCGTAAACGTAGTGATCATCACTATCGGTCGCGGCCCGCCATTAAATCGAAGCGTATTGCAGCGCATCAAAGGCGGCTGGGGCGTAGAAATGGCGCCCCTATGTCACACGGTCTGGGAAATACCGCCCGACGATTCATCAGGTAGAGCGGTTTATCGGTTCA
>Ga0180219_1001416_pt1 | contig 15582 bp, 15 predicted proteins | sample eDN3rd30CBELigMG_FD_151338 | JGI IMG/M metagenome (GOLD analysis project Ga0180219, IMG submission 151338) | Enriched Miracle-Growth compost microbial communities from Emeryville, California, USA - eDNA 3rd pass 30_C BE-Lig MG (version 2)... ...
GCACGCGCTTCTCGCTCACCGAGGTCGGCCGCGAGGACCCGTCGTCGCCCGCCGAGGAGTGGCTCGTCGACGGCGGTCCGGCGACGGTCGGGATCATCGCGTCGGTCACGCGGTCGTTCTGCTCGGCCTGCGACCGGACGAGGATCACGGCGGAGGGGACGATCCGCTCCTGCCTGTTCAGCGACGACGAGACGGATCTGCGTCACCTGCTGCGCGGCGGCGCGAGCGACGCGCAGATCGCGGATCGGTGGCGCGCGGCGATGTGGAACAAGCCGGCGGGGCACGGCATGGAGCGCCCCGAGTTCATGCCGCCGGAGCGTTCGATGGGCGCGATCGGCGGCTGATCGGGGCCGGGGCGCCGGGCTCCACGACTACTCGGGCGGCGGGCCGAGCCCGCGCGACCAGAGCGCGGCGCGGAGCTTGTTGCCACGCATGGACAGGCCGCGCGAGCCGCTCGGCGAGATCATCGCGCTCGTCGCCTCGGGGGTGCGCGCGGTGCGCTGCAGGGCGCGCGCCGGCTCGCTCGCGGCGTCGCGGTCGAGCGTCGTGGCGTGCCAGAGGCCGGTGACGGGCGTCCCCGCGACGTGGAGCCGCACGAGGTCGCGCGCCCGGCCGCCCGACGCCCGGCCGCTTGAGCCGCCGACGAGCCGCGGCGCGATGACGTGGCTGAGCGCGAGCATGACGCCCTCCCCGCTCGCGACGGCGGCGAGCGCGTCGTTCTCGCTCGTCAGCTCCACGGCGTCGGGGAGCGTCGTCAGTCCGCCGAGCCAGCGACCCTCCTCGGTCTCCGGCTCGAAGGTGCCGGGCCCGCAGAACCACGGCACGGCGAGCAGCTCGCTCTTCATGACGAGGTCGGCGTGCCGTGCGAGCGGGTGGTGCGCGGACGCGACGACGACCCGCTGGTACTTGAGGAACGGGACGACGGACAGGCCCCGGCTGCGCGCCGGCGCGGGCCGCGCGCCGAGCGCGATGTCGTAGACGCGCTCGGTGAGCAGCCGCGGGATGTCGACCGCGCTCTCGACGATGACGTCGATGTCGGTCGGCGGCACGGAGCCGCTGTAGAGGTCGATGAGGCGTCCCGCGGCGTGCTCGGCGAACGACGCGGTCGCGAGTACGCGCAGCTCGCGGGAGCTCCCGGCGGCGTGCTTGACGTCGCGCGGGACGTCCTGGGCGAGGCCCGTGATCCGCTCGGCGCGGTCGGCGAGGATGCGGCCGCCGGGGGTGAGGATGACGCCGGCGCGACCGCGGACGATGAGCTCATCGCCGAGCTCGTCGCGTAGCGCCGAGACGGTCTGGGACACGGCCGCCTCGCTCACGCCGAGCGCCGCGGCGGCGGCGCGCAGCGATCCGAGCTTCGCGACGAGCGCGAAGGTGCTGAGCTGCCGGAGGGTGAACGCCATCGTCCTTAACCTTTTGCTTAAGTCATCGTTGACACCCTACGTGGGAGCGGAGATGGTTGGCCGCATCACCACGACGACGTGGTGCCTCCTCTCGTGCGGAAGGGGTAGACGTGCAGATCTCTGCGCCGTTCGACTATGCGAGGGCGACGAGCGTCGATGACGCGATCGCCCTCCTCGACAGGTTCGGGGAGGAGTCGCGGGTCATCGCCGGCGGGCACAGCCTGCTGCCGATGATGAAGCTCCGGCTCGCCCGCCCCGAAGCCCTCGTCGACATCAACGAGCTCGCCGAGCTCGACTACATCGCCGAGGAGGACGACCACGTCCGGATCGGGGCGATGACCCGCCACTACCAGCTCATCGACTCCCCCGTGCTCCAGCGGCGCTTCCCGATCTTCGCCGACGCCGGCCGGGTCATCGCCGACCCGCTCGTGCGCAATCGCGGCACGATCGGCGGCTCGCTGTGCCAGGCGGACCCCGGGGAGGACCTCACGGCCGTGTGCGTCGTCCTCGACGCCGTCGCGGTGCTGCGCGGCCCGAACGGGGAGCGGAGGCTGACCATGTCCGAGTTCCACCGCGGACCCTACGAGACCGCGGCCGAGCACAACGAGATCCTCGTGGAGCTGCGCGTCCCGCTCCGTCCCCGCTCCGGCAGCGCCTACGAGAAGGTCGAGCGTCGCGTCGGCGACTACGCGGTCGCCGCCTCCGGCGCCGCGGTCGCCCTCGCCGAGGACGGCACGATCGCCGAGATCGGCATCGGGCTCGCCGCGGTCGGTCTCGACGGCCGGCCCGCCGAGGCCGAGGCCGAGCTGCGCGGCAAGGCGCCGAGCGACGAGCTCATCGCCGCCGCGGCGAGGCTGACCGCCGCCGCGGTCGACCCCATCGACGACCTCCGCGGCACCGCGGAGTACAAGCGGCATCTCGCCGAGGAGCTGACGAAGCGGGTCATCGCGCGCGCGATCGCCCGGGCGAAGGGAGCGCAGGCATGACGCACATCTCGGTCGAGATCAACGGCCAGCGCGTAGAACGCGATATCGACCCTCGCGTTCTGCTCGTCCACTTCCTCAGGGACGATCTCGGCATGACGGGGACGCACTGGGGGTGCGACACGACGAACTGCGGCACCTGCACCGTCCAGCTCGACGACCTGCCGGTCAAGTCCTGCACCGTGCTCGCCGTCATGGCCGATGGGCACGCGGTCCGCACGGTCGAGGGCCTCGAGGTCGGCGGCGAGCTCGACCCCATTCAGCAGGGCTTCATGGAGGAGCACGGGCTGCAGTGCGGCTTCTGCACCCCCGGGATGCTCGTGACGGGCCGCGCCCTTCTCGACGCGAACCCGCACCCGACGGAGCACGAGATCCGCGAGGCCATCTCGGGCCAGATCTGCCGGTGCACCGGCTACTCGACCATCGTCCGCTCGATCCAGTGGGCGGCCGACCACCCCGCGGGCATCACCAACGGCCAGGCGGAGAAGGAGGAGGTGACGGCGTGACCATCATCGACGAGCCGCGCGCCCATCGGCATCACGCAGGGGCGACGGACTTCGGCGCCGAGCACGGCCGCGACCACGAGCACAACCCAGCGGCCGGCGACCCCGACCGCCCCGTCGGCTTCGGCCGCATCCAGCGCAAGGAGGACCCGAGGTTCGTCCGCGGGCAGGGCAACTACACCGACGACATCCAGCTCGCCGGCATGCTGCACGGCGCCATCCTGCGCGCCCCCGTCGCGCACGCGCGGATCAACTCGATCGACACGAGCGCCGCGCAGGCGCACCCCGGCGTCGTCGCCGTCATCACGGCGAAGGACCTCGAGCCGCTCAAGCTCGCCTGGATGCCCACGCTCTCCTACGACGTGCAGGCCGTCCTCGCGAGCGACAAGGTCCGCTTCCAGGGCCAGGAGGTCGCGTTCGTCATCGCCGAGGACCGCTACGCGGCCCGCGACGCGCTCGAGCTCATCGACGTCGACTACGACATGCTCCCCGTCGTGCACGACGCGCGCCGCGCGCTCGACGCCGACGCCCCCGTCATCCGGGACGACCTCGAGGGGCGCACCGACAACCGCATCACCGAATGGGACTGCGGCGACGAGGCGGCCTGGGAGGCCGTCAAGGCGAAGGCCGACGTCGTCGTCAAGGCCGAGATCGTCTACCCCCGCGTCCACCCCGCGCCCATGGAGACCTGCGGCGCCGTCGCCGACTTCAACCGGGTCTCCGGCGAGCTGACGCTCTACGTCACCTCGCAGGCGCCGCACGCGCACCGCACCGTCTTCGCACTCGTCGCGGGCCTCCCGGAGCACAAGATCAACCTCATCTCGCCCGACGTCGGCGGCGGCTTCGGAAACAAGGTGCCCGTCTACCCCGGCTACGTCCTCGCGACGGTCGGCTCGATCGTGACCGGCAAGCCCGTCAAGTGGATGGAGGACCGCAGCGAGAACCTCATGTCGACCGGCTTCGCGCGGGACTACATCATGCAGGGCGAGCTCGCCGCGACGAAGGACGGCAGGCTGCTGGGCCTGCGCGCCGACGTGCTCGCCGACCACGGCGCGTTCAACGCGACCGCGCAGCCGACGAAGTATCCCGCGGGCTTCTTCAACCTCTTCCCCGGCAGCTACACCTGGGAGGCGGTCTACGGCAAGGTCACCTCCGTCTACACGAACAAGGCGCCGGGCGGCGTCGCCTACGCCTGCTCGTTCCGCGTGACCGAGGCCTCCTACTTCGTCGAGCGCATGGTCGACCGCGCGGCGATCGAGCTCGGCATGGACCCGGCGCAGCTCCGGCTGAAGAACTTCATCAAGCCCGAGCAGTTCCCGTACGACAACAAGGCCGGCTTCGAATACGACTCCGGCCGCTACGAGGAGACCATGCGACACGCGATGCAGCTCCTCGGCTACGAGGAGCTGCGCCGAGAGCAGGAGGAGAAGCGGGCCCGGGGCGAGCTCATGGGCATCGGCATCTCGTTCTTCACCGAGGGCGTCGGCGCGGGACCGCGCAAGCACATGGACATCCTCGGGCTCGGCATGGCCGACGGCGCCGAGCTGCGCGTCCACCCGACCGGCAAGGCGATCCTGCGCATCTCCGTGCAGACGCAGGGCCAGGCGCACGAGACGACGTTCGCGCAGATCGTCGCCGAGGAGCTCGGCATCCCGCCCGAGGACATCGACGTGATCCACGGCGACACGCGGAACACGCCCTACGGGCTCGGCACCTACGGCAGCCGCTCGACGCCGGTGTCCGGCGCCGCGACCGCGCTCGTCGCCCGGAAGATCCGCGACAAGGCCAAGCTCGTCGCCGCCGCGATGCTCGAGGTCAGCCCCGACGACCTCGAATGGGAGAAGGGGCGCTGGTTCGTCAAGGGCGACCCGACGGCCGGCAAGACGATCCAGGAGATCGCGTTCGCCGTCCACGGCACCATGACGCTGCCCGACGGCGTCGACGGCAACCTCGACGCCGAGGTCACCTACGACCCGCCGAACCTCACCTACCCGTACGGCGCCTACTTCTGCGTGACCGACATCGACCCCGGCACCGGCAAGGTGACCGTCCGGCGCTTCCTCGCCGTCGACGACTGCGGCACCCGCATCAACCCGATGGTCATCGAGGGCCAGGTGCACGGTGGGCTCACGGACGGCGTCGGGATGGCCCTCATGGAGTTCATCGGATTCGACGAGCAGGGCAACTGCCTCGGCGGATCCTTCATGGACTATCTCATCCCCTCGGCGATGGAGGTGCCCGACTGGGAGACCGGCTTCACGGTCACCCCGTCCCCGCACCACCCCATCGGCGCCAAGGGCATCGGGGAGTCGGCGACCGTGGGCTCGCCCGCGGCGATCATCAACTCCGTCATCGACGCGCTGCGCCCCCGCGGCGTCACGTCGATCGACATGCCCGCAACCCCGAACCGGGTGTGGGACGCCATGAACGGCCGGGCGACCCCGCCGATCTGAGCCAGGACCGATACCCGTCAGCCAAGCGGATCGGAGTCGACTGAGGAGAGGGAGACAGGTGGTCGCAGGCGCAGCCATCACGGCGCGCGAGCAGGAGCTCGTGCGCCAGCAGCAGGCGTTCGTGCGCGCGACGGTCGTGCGCACCGAGCGGCCGACGAGCGCGCGCGCCGGCGACACCGCCGTCGTCGACGCCCTCGGGGTCATGACCGGCTTCGTGGGCGGCACCTGCGTCGAGTCGTCCGTGCGCGAGTACAGCCTCGGCGTGCTCGAGACGGGCGAGCCGCTCCTCCTCCAGGTGCGGCCCGGCGAGCCGGGCGAGCAGCGGATCGAAGGCGCCGTCGAGGTCCGAAACCCATGTCTCTCGGGAGGTTCCGTGGACGTCTTCCTCGAGCCGGTGCTGCCGGCGCCGCACGTCGTCGTCGTCGGCGAGCACCCCGTCGCGCGGGCGCTCGAGCGGCTCGGCTCGGCGCTCGGCTACCGGATGGAGCTCGTCGACGGCGACGCCTGGGAGCCCGACGACGACATCGCCGCGGTCATCGTCGCCGCGCACGGCCGAGGGGAGGAGCCCGCGCTCGAAAAGGCGCTGCTCGCCGGCATCCCCTACGTCGGCCTCGTCGCGAGCGACAAGCGCGGGCCGGCGGTCGTCGCCTCGCTCGACGTCGATGAGGCGCTCAAGCCGAGGGTGCGCACGCCCGCGGGCATGAAGCTCGGGGGCGACCGGCCGGAGGAGATCGCGCTCGGGGTGCTCGCCGAGTACGTGCGCTCGCGCGTCGCCGGGGGCGACCCAGCCGCGGAGCAGGCGGAGCAGGCGGGGCACGCCGGACACGCCGGCCACGCCGGGCATGCGGGCCACTACGCGCCGCACGAGTACCGGGGCCCCGCCGGGCACCGCGTCGACGGCCCCGTGACTGCGATCGACCCGGTGTGCCGCATGACGGTCGTCGCCGCGCCGCCGACCCCGCACGCCGAGCACGCCGGCCGCACCTACTGGTTCTGCGGCGAGGGCTGCCGCCGCGCGTTCGAAAAGGACCCCGGGGCCTATGCCGACGCCGTCTGAGCCGCGCTACGCCGCCGTCGTCCTCGCCGCCGGGAGCTCCAGCCGCCTCGGTCGGCCCAAGCAGCTGCTGCCGTACGGCGACGGCGTGCTCCTCGACGTCGTCCTCGAGCTCGTCCGCGACGGCGACTTCGCGCAGCGCATCGTCACGCTCGGCGGCTCTGCCGACGAGGTCCGCGCGAGAGTCGACCTCAGCGGCTTCGACGTCGTCCTCAACGAGGACTTCCGCACGGGCTGCTCGTCCTCGATCGGCGCGGCGATCGACGCGGTCGCGCCCGACGTCGACGGCATCGTGCTGCTCCTCGGCGACCAGCCGAGGATGCTGGCGGAGTCGATCGACGCCGTCGTGCGCGGACGGGGCGACGCGCCCATCGCCGTCGCCCGGTACCGCGACGGGATCGGCCACCCGTTCGTGCTGAGCCGTGCGACGTTCCCCGCGCTCGGGGCGCTGCGCGGCGACCGCGGCGTGTGGAAGCTCATCGAGCGGCTCGGCACCGCGGTCGCGCGCGTCGACGTCGCGCACCCGATGCCGGCCGACGTCGACACCGAGGCGGACTACCAGGCGCTGCTCGCCGCGACGCCGGAGCAGTCGTGAGCGCCGACGGGCTCGAGGGGGAGGTCGCGCGGATCGTCCCCGACGCGGCCGCGCTCGCGGCCGCGCTCGACGGCATCGACTACCTCGTCGACGAGGGGCTCGCGACCGCGCTGTTCCTCGCGATCCGGCTGCGCCGGCCGCTCCTGCTCGAGGGCGAGGCGGGCGTCGGCAAGACCTCCGCGGCGAAGGCGATCGCGACGATCCTCGACACCCCGCTGCACCGCCTCCAGTGCTACGAGGGCATCGACGCGGGCGAGGCCATCTACGAGTGGAACTACCAGCGGCAGCTCCTCGCGATCCGGCTCGCCGACGCCCGCGACGAGCCGCTTCAGGAGCGCGACCTCTTCTCGCCCGAGTACCTGCTGCGTCGCCCCATCCTGCAGGCCATCGAGCATCCCGGCCCGCGCCCGGCCGTGCTGCTGCTCGACGAGATCGACCGCGCCGACGCCGAGTTCGACGCCTTCACCTTCGAGGCGCTCGCCGAGTCGTCGGTGACCGTGCCCGAGCTCGGCACGATCACCGCCGCGATCCCGCCGATCGTCGTTCTCACCTCCAACCGCACCCGCGACCTCCACGACGCGCTGACGCGGCGCTGCATCTACCACTGGATCGAGTTCCCGAGCCCCGAGCGAGTGCTGCACATCGTCCGCCGACGCATCCCCGACGCGGCCGAGCCGCTCGTGCTGCAGGCGACGCAGACGGTGGGACGGCTGCGGCAGCTCGACCTCGTGAAGCCCCCGGGCGTCGCCGAGCTCATCGACTGGGTCGGCGCGCTGACGATGCTCGGCATCAACCGCATCGACGCGCAGTCCGCGACGCTGACCTGGGGTGCGGTCGTCAAGAACCGCGAAGACCTCGACCTCGTCGCGGCGAAGGACGCCGGAGCACTGGTGGGCGCCGATGCCTGAGCTCCTCGACCGCAGCTACCGCGTCGAACCGGCCGCGTTCGCCGCCGCGCTCGCGAACGCGCTGCGCGTCGGCGGGCTGCCGACCGCGCCGGAGCGGGCCGCCTGGTTCGTCGAGGCGGAGCGGCTCCTGCCGCCCGCGAGCCGCTCCGAGCTCTACTGGGCCGCCCGGGCCGTCTTCGTCACCGAGCAGCGGCAGATCGCCGTCTTCGACCGCGTGTTCGCCGCGGTCTTCGACGGTGACGCCGACTGGGCCGACTACCGCGGCGCCGAGCCGTCCGACGACCTGCAGGCGGTGCAACGGCACACCTCCGCCGTCGAGTCCGGTGCGCCGCCGCCGGCAGCTCCGGCATCGGATCGTCCCGCAGTGCCGCGCGCGGCGGGGCCGGGAGAACGCGATGCCGGCGAGTCCCCCGACGACGAGGCCCTCATGATGGCCGCGAGCCGCGAGGAACGACTGCACGACATCGCGTTCTCCGACCTCACCGAGGACGAGCTCGCCGAGGTCCGCCGACTCGTCCTCGAGCTCGCCGTCCGCCCGCCCACGCGTCCGGCCAGGCGACGGCGCACCTCCCCGAGCGGACGCCGGATCGACCTGCGCCGCACCATCCGCATCGCCCGCCGGTCCGGCGGCGACGCGATCCGGCCCGTCCGCACGACGCCCGCGCGGCGGGCGCGGCGCATCGTGCTCCTCGCCGACGTGTCCGCGTCGATGGAGCCGTACACCCGCGTCTTCCTCACCCTCATGCAGGGACTCGTCGCGGCGCACCGCGCGGAGGCATTCGTGTTCGCGACGGGGCTGAGCCGCATCACGCGGCAGCTCGTCGGCGGCGACGCGGACCGCGCGCTCGCGGACGCCGCCGCCGGATCGGGCGAATGGTCCAGCGGCACCCGCATCGCCGAGGGCATCCGGCGCTTCATCGACGAGCACGGCCGCCGCGGACTCGCCCGCGGCGCGGTCGTCGCCATCCTCTCGGACGGCTGGTCCCAGGACGACCCGGCCGACATCGCCGCCCAGATGGCGCGCCTGACGCGCCTCGCGCACCGCATCGTGTGGGTCAACCCGCGCAAGGCCGCCGACGGCTTCCAGCCGCTCGCGGGGGGCATGGCCGCCGCCCTCCCGCACGTCGACGCGTTCGTCAGCGGGCACAGCTACGCGGCGCTGCGCGAGCTCGTGATGGCGCTCGGCGACGAGGCGACGGCAGGACTTCGGACCGGAGACAAAGAGGAGACGACCCATGGAACTGAACGCTGACTTCGAGGTGCAGGCGCCGATCGACGTCGTGTGGAGCACCGTCATGGACGACCTGGCGAGGACGGCGACCGTCATCCCCGGGGCCGAGGTGACCGAGCAGATCTCGGACACCGTCTTCAACGGCGTCGTCAAGATCAAGGTCGGGCCGCTCTCCATGCAGTACAAGGGACAGGTCGAGCTCGTCTCGCGCGACGACGTCAACCACGTCGCGGTGCTCAAGGGCAAGGCGCTCGAGAAGGCGGGCCAGGGCTCGGCGGACGGGACCGCGACCATCTCGCTCACCGCCGACGGCGACACGACCCGCGGCAGCCTCAAGGCGGACATCGGACTGTCGGGACGCGTCGCCGCGATGGGCAAGGGCGTCATCGACTCGGTGACGAAGCAGATGGTGCCCGTCGTCGTGAAGAACATCGAGACGCTCATCGCGGGCGGCGACACCGGGGGCGACGCGGAGACCGCCGGCGGCGCGATCGACGGCCTCGCGATCGCGAAGGGGGTCATCGGATCGATGTTCCACCGGGAGAAGAAGGACAAGAAGGGCGACGCGGCGGCGGCCGACGACACGGCCCCCGCGGAGTAGTGGTGCGCGACGTCCTCGACACCCTGCTCGCGGCCTGGCGGTCGGGTCAGACCGTCGGGCTCGGCACCGTCGTGCGCACCTTCAAGTCAGCGCCGCGCGAGCCCGGGGCGTCCATGCTCGTCTCGGTCGACGGCACGACCGCCGGCTCGGTGTCGGGCGGCTGCGTCGAGGGCGCCGTGTACGAGCTCGCGGGGGAGGCGATCGCGGGCGCGGCGCCCGTCCTCGAGCGCTACGGGATCAGCGACGACGACGCCTTCGCGGTCGGACTCACCTGCGGCGGCATCCTCGACGTCTTCGTCGAACCGATCAGCCGCGAGACCTTCCCCGAGCTCGAGCAGGTCGCCGACGACATCGAGGCCGGACGACCCGTCGCCGTCGCGACCGTCATCGAGCACGTCGACCCCGCGCGAGTGGGGCGGCGGATGGTCGTATGGCCCGACCGCGCCGCGGGGAGCCTCGGCAGCGCCGACGCCGACCGGCGGATCGGCGAGGACGTGCGCGGCCTGTTCTCGCAGGGCGAGACGGCGACGCTGCACTACGGCCCCGACGGCGAGCGGCTCGGCGAGGGCATGCGCGTCTTCGTGAGCAGCTTCGCGCCGCGCCCGCGCCTCATCGTCTTCGGCGCGATCGACTTCGCCTCCGCGCTCGCGCGCCTCGGCGTGCTCCTCGGCTATCACGTCACGGTCTGCGACGCGCGTCCCGTGTTCGTGACGCCCGAGCGCTTCCCCGGGGTCGACGAGCTCGTCGTGCGCTGGCCGCACGAGTACCTCGCCGACGAGATCGAGGCCGGCCGGATCGGCCCGCGGACCGTCGTGTGCGTCCTCACGCACGACCCGAAGTTCGACGTCCCCACGCTGCTCGCGGCGCTGCGCGGCCCGCCCATCGCCTACCTCGGGGCGATGGGTTCGCGCCGGACGCACGAGGATCGCGTTCTGCGTCTCCGCGAGGCGGGCGCGACCGAGGCCGAGCTCGCCCGGATGGAGAGCCCGATCGGACTCGCGATCGGCGCGCGCACGCCTGAGGAGACGGCGGTGTCGATCATGGCGCAGGTCATCCAGCGCCAGCACGGCGGCACGGGGGCCGGCCTGTCGCAGGCGTCCGGCCCGATCCACGCCGACTCGGACCCCGGCGAGGAGGCCGTGCCGCTCGTCAGCCCAGGAGCATGACCTCGACGTCGTCGCCGACCTCGACCCGCTCCATCTGCGCGGGCACGACCGCGAACGCCTCGGCGAGCGCGAGGCCGCCCGCGCGGTTCGAGATCGAGCCGCCGGGATGCGCCGGCGCGACGCGCCACCGCGCCGGGTCGGAGCGGTCGATCCGGGCCGGCAGGTACTGGCGCCGGCCGCGCGGCGGCGTCCAGGCAGCTCCGGCGGCGACCACGATCCGGTCGCGCTCGACCTCCCCGCGGCCCTGCATCGTCAGGAGCGCGGGCCGGACGAAGACCTCGAACGAGACGGCGACCGAGACCGGGTTGCCGGGCAGGCCGAAGAGGAGCACGCCATCGGGCGTCGCGCCGAAGCCCTGCGGCTTGCCCGGCTGCATCGCGACCTTCTCGAACGCCATCGCGCCGCTCGGACCGAGCGCCTGCTTGACCGGCTCATAGGCGCCCGCGCTGACGCCGCCCGACATGACGACGACGTCGACGCCGACGTCGAGGATGCGGCGGAGCTCCGCCGCGAGCTCGTCGGGGTCGTCGCCGACCCTCGTGCGCCGCACGACCTCGCCGCCCGCCTCGGTGACGCGCGCCGCGAGGACGAATGAGTTCGACTCCGGGATCTGTCCGCGCTGCAGCGGGCCGCCGGGCGGCACGAGCTCGGAGCCGGTCGAGACGACGGCGACCCGCGGGCGGGCCGAGACGCGCAGCGCACCCGCCCCGGCCGCCGCGATCGCGGAGAGCTGGAGCGCGCCGATCGCGACGCCGCCGGGGAGCACGAGGTCGCCGACCCGCGCGTCGGCGCCCGCGAGGCGGACGTCGCCGCCGCGCTCCGGCGCCGTGACGACCGTCACCGTCCCGCCGACCTCGGCGGCGAAGCCCTCGAGCGTGTCCTCGACCGGCACGACCGTGTCGGCGCTCGACGGCATCGGCGCGCCCGTCATGATCCGCGCGGCCTGCCCCGGCGCGAGCGCGGGGTCGGCGGCCGAGCCCGCCGGGACCTCGGCGACGACGGCGAGCTGGACGGGAGCGTCCGCCGCGGCCCCGAGCACGTCGTCGGCGCGCACCGCGAAGCCGTCCATCGCGGAATTGTCGAAGACGGGGATCGGCACGGCGGCGCGCAGCGGACCGGCGAGAGTCCGCCCGAGCGCGTGCTCGAGCGCGACCTCCTCATGCGGGAGGGCGCGCACCGCGGCGAGGACGACGGCCTGCTGCTCCTCGACCGACCTCATGCGGGGACGCTCGACGCCGGGTGCAGCGCGACCTCGCGCTGGCGCGCCCCGAGCCCGTCGATGAGCAGCACGCGGCCGAGCAGCGGCGTGCCCGCGCCCGTCACGAGCTTGATCGCCTCCGTCGCCATGAGCGCGCCGACCTGGACCGTGAGCGCGCCGAGGACGCCGACCGCGGAGCAGGTGGGCGGCTCGCCCGTCGCCGCCGGGTCGAAGAGGTCCCGCAGGACGATGGGCTCGACGCCCTCGGGCGGCGCGCTCCAGAAGACGGTGAGCTGCGCGTTCCACTCCTGCACGGTCCCCCAGACGAGCGGGACGCCGAGCGCCTCGCACGCGTCGGCGACCGCGGTCCGCGTCGCCATGGTGTCGGAGCCGTCGAGGACGACGTCGCAGCCGCGCAGGAGCGACACCGCGTTCTGCTCGTCGAGGCGCACCGCCTCCGGCACGACGACCGTCTCCGGGGAGACCGCGCGGATCGACTCGATCGCGGAGTCGAGCTTGGAGCGTCCGACGTCGCCGACGCCGTGGATGATCTGGCGGTGCAGATTGCTGAGATCGACCTCGTCGTCGTCGATGACGACGATCGTGCCGATACCCGCGGCGGCGAGGCTGAGAAGCGCGCCGGAGCCGAGCCCGCCCGCGCCGACGACGCCGACCGTCGCACCGGCGAGCCGGCGCTGCCCGACCGAGCCGAAGCCCGCGAGCGCCGCGTGCCGGACCGTGCGCGCCGTCTCGGCCTCGCTCAGCGCCGCGACCGGCTCGACGATCGGCGGCAGTCCCATGTCGGCAGTCTAGCTTCGGCCACTCACCGCAGGTGCGGAGAAAAAGCCTGTTCGGGTCCGCAAATGCGTCGATAGACTCGCCGCATGCACAGCTACCGGATCACGGAAGCAGCCCAGCTCCTCGGCGTCAGCGACGACACCGTGCGACGCCGAGTCGACGCCGGTGAGCTGCCGACGACGGGCGCGTCCCCCGTCGAGATCCCCGGCGAGGCCCTCGCCGAATGGGCGCGCGAGCGCGCGGACGCCGCACCCGACCCCACCGACCGGCTCAGCAGCGCGCGCAACCGCTTCGTCGGCCTCGTCACCCGCGTCGTCGCCGACGGCGTCATGGCGCAGGTCGACATCCAGGCCGGCCCGCACCGGGTCGTGTCGCTCATGTCCGCCGAAGCCGTCCGCGAGCTCGGGCTCGAGCCCGGCGCGCTCGCCGTCGCCGTCGTCAAGGCGACCACCGTCATCATCGAAACCCCTAGGAGCTGACCATGCGCGCACTGCGCCCCAATCGCGTTCTCACCGCACTGACCGCCGTCGGCCTCGTCGCCGCGCTCGCCGCGTGCGCGTCGCCCGCGCCGACCCCCACCACCACCCCGACCGAGACGACGGCCGCACCCGAGACGCCCGCCATCAGCGGCGAGCTCGCCATCTCGGCCGCTGCATCGCTGACGAAGGCGTTCGACGAGATCGCCGCCGCGTTCGAGGCCGAGTACCCCGACGTCGAGGTGCTGCCGATCGAGTACGACGGCTCGAGCACGCTCGCGACCCAGATCATCGAGGGCAAGCCCGTCGACGTCTTCGCCTCCGCCGACGAGGGCAACCTGCAGAAGGTCGTCGACGCGGGCCTCATCACCGGCGGCGGCACGCTCTTCGCGACGAACACGCTCGTCGTCATCGTGCCGAAGGGCAACCCCGCCGGCGTCTCCTCCATCGCCGACCTCGCCGACCCCGCGGTCCGCGTCGTCATCTGCGACGCCGAGGTGCCGTGCGGCAAGGCCTCGGCGAAGCTGTTCGAGCTGAACGGCCTCGCGGTCACGCCCGTGAGCCTCGAGCAGAACGTCAGCGCGGTGCTCACGAAGGTCGGCGCCGGCGAGGCGGATGCGGGCCTCGTGTACGCGACCGACGTCGCGCGCAGCACCGACGTCGAGTCCTTCGTGCCCGACCACGCCGGCGAGGTCGTCAACAAGTACCCGCTCGCGGCCCTCGACGGCGCCCCGAACCCGGCCGCGGCGGCCGCGTTCGTCGCGTTCGTGACGGGACCCGCCGGCCAGGCGATCCTCGCGGACCTCGGCTTCGGCAAGCCGTGAGCTGAGCGACGATGAGTGCGGTCGTCGCCGGCGCGCGCCCCCGAGGCGTCGCCGGTGCGGGCGGCGTGCCGGTCTGGCTCGCCGTTCCCGCGTTCGTCGGCGTCGCGTTCCTCGTCCTGCCGCTCACCGCCCTCGTCGGCCGCGCCGACTGGTCGAACCTGTGGACCGACATCGTCTCCCCCGCGACCCTCGAGGCGTTGTGGCTGTCGATCTGGACGGGGCTCGTCGCGACCGCCGTGTGCGCCGTCCTCGGCATCCCGCTCGCGGTATGCATCGCGCGGGCCAGGCCCGGCGTCGCGTCGCTGCTGCGCGCGCTGACGACGATCCCGCTCATCCTCCCGCCGATGGTCGGCGGCGTCGCGCTGCTCTACCTCGCCGGACGCAACGGCTGGCTCGGCCAGTGGCTCGCCGGCGCGGGCATCCAGCTGCCCTTCACGAGCGCGGCGGTCGTCATCGCGCAGGTCTTCGTCGCGTTCCCGTTCCTCGTGCTCGCGGTCGAGGGCGCCGTGCGCGGGCTCGACCCCGAGCTGCCGCTCGTCGCGGCCGACCTGGGGGCGACGCCGTTCCAGACCTTCCTGCGGGTCACCGTCCCGCTCGCCGGGCCGGGCGTGACGGCGGGCCTGACGCTGTGCTTCGCGCGGGCCGTCGGCGAGTTCGGCGCGACGGCGCTCTTCGCCGGCAACTCCCCCGGCACGACCCGCACCATGCCGCTGGCGATCTACACCGCGTTCAACGGCGCGGGCGTCACGCAGGGCACCGCCGTCGCCCTCGCGCTCGTGCTGCTCGTCGTCGCGATCGCCGTCCTCCTGCTGGCCCGCGCCTGGCGTTCCGCCGCCTGATCCAAGCTCCTCCCGCCCCGCCCCGCCCCTCCCCGCGCTGCTCCTGAGGCGGGCTGAGAAATCGGATGCGGGCTGAGGAATCGGCCACGGAAGCTCAGCCCGGGGGCAGAAGCTCAGCCCGCGCAGGTGGCACCCCTCCCAGTCCGGGCTGAGAAACCGCTCGGCGGCTGAGGAAATCACCCACGAAGCTCAGCCCGCACCCGAATCCTCAGCCCGCGCGGGCGCCGAGTCCGGCATGCTGGTCCCGTGAGCGCGATCGACGACGTGTTCGACCTCGACGCGCTGCTGAGCGCCGAGGAGCGGCAGTGGCGCGACCGGGCGCGCGCCTTCGCCGCCGAGCGGATCCGGCCCGTCATCGACGCCGACTTCGAGGCGGCGCGCTTCCGCCGCGAGCTCGTCCCCGAGCTCGGCGCGGCCGGCTTCCTCGGCATGCACCTCGAGGGCCACGGCTGCGCGGGTGCGGGCGCCGTCGCCTACGGCCTCGTCTGCCACGAGATCGAGGCGGCCGACAGCGGCTGGCGCACCCTCGTGTCCGTCCAGGGCTCCCTCGCCA
>Ga0180219_1001417_pt1 | contig 15577 bp, 9 predicted proteins | sample eDN3rd30CBELigMG_FD_151338 | JGI IMG/M metagenome (GOLD analysis project Ga0180219, IMG submission 151338) | Enriched Miracle-Growth compost microbial communities from Emeryville, California, USA - eDNA 3rd pass 30_C BE-Lig MG (version 2)... ...
CGACATCCTGCCCACCGGCTTCCATGGCGCGGTCAGCGCCGGGGTGGGCCCCGGCAGCACGGTGTATGTGGCGGGCGCCGGCCCCGTGGGTCTGGCGGCCGCCGCCTCGGCCCGCCTGCTGGGCGCCGCGGTGGTCATCGTGGGCGATCTCAATGCCGAACGCCTGGCGCACGCGCGCAAGGTGGGTTTTGAAACCGTCGACGTGTCGCAAGACGCCTCGCTGGGCGAGCAGATCGCGCAAATCCTGGGCACGCCCGAGGTAGACTGCGCCATCGACGCGGTGGGCTTCGAGGCGCGCGGCCACGGCCATTCGGGCTCGCAAACCGAGGCGCCCGCCACGGTGCTGAACTCGCTCATGGACATTACCCGCGCAGCGGGCAAGATCGGCATTCCGGGGCTGTATGTTACCGAAGACCCGGGCGGGGTCGACAAGGCCGCCCAGCATGGCTCGCTAAGCGTGCGGTTCGGCCTGGGCTGGGCCAAGTCGCACAGCTTCTTCACGGGCCAGACCCCGGTCATGAAGTACAACCGGGCGCTCATGCAGGCCATTTTGTGGGACCGCATCAATATTGCCGAAGTGGTGGGCGTGCAGGTCATCAGCCTCGATGACGCCCCGCGCGGCTATCACGAATTCGACGCCGGCGCGCCCAGGAAATTCGTGATCGACCCGCACAACCAACTGGGGCATCTGCGCAAGGCCGCTTAGTACTTTGCAAAGCCAAGGCTGCGTAGTGCAGCGCAAAACACATCGCGGCCACCCTGCTAGGGGGCCGCGTTACTTCTATATGCTTCGGGAAAAGCCTCGCCCCAACGAAGCGTCAACCGCCGGACAAGGCATCGTCAATAATGGCAACCGCGCGAGTCCACCCAGCGGAAGCCCCACGGATTTTGTGCGGGAAACACGAAAGATAGAAACCGTCGGGCGGCAGTGCTTCGAGGTTATGCAGCTTCTCCAAATGACAGTAGCCGATATGTCGCCCCGCTTTATGTCCTTCCCATAGCAAAGACGGATCGCCCGTCTGCCTGGCCCGCTCAACCTGAAAGGACAAGGGAGCATCCCAACTCCATGCATCGGTTCCCGTCAGCCTGACGCCGCGCTCGAGCAGATACATCGTCGCGTCGTAGCCCATGCCGCAACCCGAATTCCAGTAGTTCTCTTGGCCATACTTCTTTCCCGCAGATGTATTGACGACGACGATTTCCAAGGGCTTCAGCTCGTGTCCGATACGTGCAAGCTCTGCCTCAATATCTTTCTCGGTGACCACATAACCGTCGGCGAAATGCCGAAAGTCGAGCTTAACGCCCGGCTGGAAGCACCAATTCAGATCCACCTCGTCAATAGTGATGGACCGCTCCCCGCGGTTCATTGTGGAATGAAAGTGATAGGGCGCATCGAGATGGGTGCCGTTATGGGTAGTCAGCGTTATGCTTTCCACAGCGGCAAACTCTCCATCGGGCAGATCGCCCAGGTTGAATCCGGGCATGAGTATATCCATCGCCTTCTCGGAGAACGCATCTTTATGGGTGCTGTAATTTATTTTTGGCCCAAGCCCCGGCGGATCCGATGGAACATCGTTCTCCAGATACATCGACAGATCGATCAACTTCCTAGCCATAGCCTGCTCCTTATTTCTGTTTGGTGAGTGATCCTGCACTGGACGTTTCGGGCTAAGCCGACACGCTCTTCCGTTTTCTTTCCACGCCTGCGTTGAATCGCTTCGGATCAATGATGAAGCGTTCGTGCGTCCCTTCGGAAATAAGGTCTACCCCATCGTGCGCCGATACTTTGAACACGAGCCTGCGTCCTTCAACCGCAACCAACTCAGTCCTGACGGTGACCTTGAGGCCGGGCGGGGTGGCAGCCTGATGCGTACACCGCACGGCGATGCCAACCGACTGCACCTGCGGCCAACCCACATGCTCCTTCACAGACTCAATACACGCCCACTCCAGCAGGCCCACCATATAGCCCGTGGCAAGCACCTCGGGCATCTGTTGAAACATTGCAGATTCCCGATACAAGTGCGGTACGGTTTTGTCAGAAGGAACGACATACTCGAATGTCGACTCAATGCCCGGATGCAAGGAATTCATGGCGTCCTCAAGATGTTTTTATGTGCAAGCCAGTTCGTTCGAGATCCGATGATACCTGGGCTCGCGCAACGTTAAAGACGAATATTTCGATACCTTCCATCCATCCATGCGATGCACACCCGCCTCTCCCGCAGGCATTGAAAATGCCGATACCAAGCATCGCGATATGCCACTATGAGCAACAGGCGCCTCTTGATAACATCGGGCCTTCGCAGCGGGATACTTCCCCGGCTTAGCAGACAAGAACCCTTAAGAACAATACGGAAATCGGAGAGAGCAACCATGAAACTGGCCACGCTGAAGAACGACACTCGGGATGGCGAGCTTGTCGTCGTCTCGAAAGACCTTACGCGCTATGCACGGGCCTTCCACATCGCCCCCACCATGCAGCTGGCCATCGAGAACTGGAACGATGTGGAGCCCAAGCTTGTCGACATTTATGCTCGGCTGAACGACGGCCGGATTGCAGACGCGCTGCCGTTCGATCCGAAACTCGTGTCCGCGCCCTTGCCCCGCAGCTATCAGTTCGTCGACGCCTCAGCGTTCTTGAACCATGGGGACATAATGCAGCGCGCCTTCAATCTGGACATCGACATTCCCGAAGGTACACCCATCCTCGTGCAGAGGCAGGGTGATGATTTCACAGGCCCCTGCGATGACTACCCATTGCTGGCCGAAACAGAGAACGGCGACTTCGAGGGCGAGATCGCCGTTATCGTGGACGACATAGCCACAGGCACGACGGCGGACGACTCCTACCGGCACATCAAGTTGTTCATGCTTCTCAACGATGTCAGTCTTCGGGCCCACGTCAGTCGGGAAATGCAAATGGGGTTCGGGTTCATCAACGCCAAGCCCGCAACGACCTTCGCACCTGTGGCGGTTACGCCCGATGAGCTTGGCGATGCATGGACGAAAGGACGCGTGTGCCTCGACTTGCACGTGCACCGAAACGGGGAGCTTTTCGGGCATCCAAACGGTGCGCAGATGGATTTCAGCTTTGGGAAAATTCTGCAGCACCTGTGCTATAGCCGAAACATACGCGCCGGCGCGGTGATTGCCACGGGAACGTTCTCTAACACGAACCATCAGGAAGTCGGATCTGCTTGCCTTGCCGAGCGGCGCGCTCTGGAGGTGATCGAACAGGGCAAAGCGGAAACACCTTTTCTGCGTTTCGGAGACCGCTTAACATTCCAAATGTTCGACCAGCAGGGCAATTCCATTTTTGGAGCTATTGATCAACGTTTCGTCGAACACAAGGGCGCCGAATCATAGTTGTTCCCGTCAGTGGATTCGCTTGCCCTTGCTGTCTCACCCTTTGGCAGCAAGGGCCTGTATTTTCAAAAGCGCACGTTATCGCATCCTTTGAGATCAAGCATTTGGCGCGCTTCGTCCGACGTGGCCACCTCCAAGCCTATTTCAGAAAGGATATTTCGTATCTTGGCCACCTGCGCCGCATTCGATTCCGCCAACTCTCCCTTTCGCAACCACAGGCTGTCTTCAAGACCAACCCGCACATTTCCGCCCATGATCGCAGACTGTGTCGCAATCAGCATCTGATTTCGCCCCGCTCCGAGGACTGACCACAAGTATTCATCGCCGAACAAACGGTCGGCAGTGCGTTTCATGTGCAGGACGTCCTCGGGATGAGGACCAATACCACCCCTCAGCCCAAAAACAGATTGAATAAAAAATGGAGGCTTGATCAAGCCTCGATCAAGAAAGTGCGCTGCTGTATAGAGATGCCCGATGTCATAGCACTCAATTTCAAAGCGTGTGCCGTTCTCGCCGCAGGACTGCAGGATATATGCGATGTCTCGAAAGGTATTCTTGAAGATGCGCTCGTCACTGCCCGCCAGATAGGGCAGTTCCCAGTCGTGCTTGAACTCTTTGTAGCGCGGAATCATCTCGTACAGGCCAAAGTTCATCGAACCCATGTTCAATGATGCGACTTCGGGACTGAACTGCAAGGCAGGACGCAGCCTTTCCTCGACCGTCATGGCGGGCGACCCCCCCGTCGTGATGTTGACGACCACATCCGACGCTGCCTTGATGACCGGAAGAAATTCGGCAAACAGCTCCGGGGCCTGAGACGGCTCACCCGTGTTCGGATTGCGTGCATGCAGATGGACGATCGCCGCTCCCGCCTTGGCCGCCTCTACCGCCGATTCCGCGATTTGCGCTGGAGTCACCGGCAAATAGGGCGACATCGTCGGCGTGTGTATGGAACCTGTGACTGCGCATGTGATGATCACCTTCCGCTGCTTTTTTGACATGTTCTATATTCCTCAAACTGCGATTCTGAAAAACGGGACGCGGGTAAAGAAAACGAAGCGTGTGCTCCATCCTCTGTCACCATTGAAGGTTCGTTTTGAATCTTCGCCCTTCACATGGGCGAAGTAAAATGGTTCTTCTTGATAGTTGGTATTCACATTGCAGATGTTGCGGAAGGAAGCGCCCACTTAACCAACTGCAAAAGCTGGGCGGGGCGTCCAAACAACCTCAATCGGCAATAACAGGCAGTTGGCGAGCGGTTTCTATAATCTGTTCACGCAACCACAGACAGCCTGGATCAGTGCCACGATACTTGTGCCATTGCAGCACCTCGACCAGACGCGGCGTAGGCATGGGAAGCGGAAACAGGCGCACTGGCATCGACTCTTCAAACTGCATCGCAAGCCGAGTTTGCACCGTGGCAAGGCGATTCGTGCCGAGGACGAAGCGCGACATCAGGTTGAAGTCGTGCGTAACAACCTCGATCCGGCGCGTTTCGGCATGCTGATTGGCGTACCACTGCTCAAACCAGGGATTGTCCCCTCGGCCATAGCGATAAGCAACATGGCCAGCCGAACGGTAAACGTCAAGAGTAAGACCTTTCTTGCACAGAGGATTCTGATCCCACGCCACGACAGTGTAAGTATCGTCAAAGAGCCGCGCATGTGGATGGTCGGCGCTGGCAAGATGCGGCGGCGTAATCAATAGGTCGACTGTACCCTGCTCAACATCGCGCACCATCGAAGGCGAAGCCGGACGCAACTCGAAGCTGACATCCGGCGCCAGCCCGCTGATACGCTGCAAAACATCAGCCATCAGCACTCGCGATACGTAATCGGAAGTAATGATAACGAAGTGGCGTTTGGCTTCCGAGGGATCGAACGCGGGCCGCAAGGCCACAGCGCTGTCGATGCGGGCAATAATGTCGCGGACCGGATCAACCAGGCTTTCAGCCAGCGGCGTAAGCTGCATATTTCGACCGGTCTGCACCAGCAGAGGATCTTCGAAATAATCGCGCAGCCGCGCCAATATGCCACTGGCCGCCGATTGCGTAATATGGAGCCGCTCGGCGGCGCGTATCACTTTGCGCTCGGCCAACAATATGTCCAAGGCCACGAGCAGGTTGAGATCGATTCGCTGATAGCGCATGAATAGGCTCCCCCTATATGAATTTATATGTCTTAGGGGCCGATCATATAGCAGGACACAGTCCAACCGGCTGATATCAACTATCAGAAAAATCGATTTCCGGTGCTAACGCCAATTTCCTACTATTCACGCTAACGGTCAACTATAAGCAGGGGACAAAACGTAGAGTAGATCGGCATGAACCCGGAGAGGAAAGGGCATCAGGCGATAGAGCCAGAACCACCCTGCAGCCGCCTTCAACTACATCCTAAGCGGTATTCATTAAGGAGATAATCTTGACATCTTTAAACCGTCGGACCTTTCTAGGCGCCGCTGCGGCGATGATCGCCAGTACCTCGCTACCAGGGCTTGCATTCGCCAGCACAAAAATTTCGGTCGGCTACACCGTAGTGGCCGACACCGCCTATCTGTTCAGCGCCGCCGAAGAGGGCTATTTCAATGAACAAGAGCTTGATGTCACGCTACGCTTCATCCCGCTGAATCCATCGCTGCCACCGGCCCTTCAATCGAAATCCCTGACCATCGCGCTCGAAACCCCCTCGGTTTTTTTGCAATCGGTGGACGCAGGTCTGGATCATGTCGTGATCGCGGGCGCTGCACAACTTTCCAAAGGCACCACCATGGCCGGCTTTGTCTCCAGTCAAGCCGCCGGCATCAAAACCGCGCAAGATTGTGTCGGCAAGACCATCGGCGCGCCCGGGCTGGGCGCGCTGCTGCATGTCGCCTTTCGCAAATGGCTTCGCCAGAACGGCGTCGACGACAGCCAGGTCAAGTTCGTGGAAGCGTCGTTTCCGCAACACAATGACCTGCTGCGCGGCGGCTCGATCGATGGGGTAGTCACCGCCGATCCGTTCATGGAACGCATCATCACCAGCGGCACAGGCCGGCTCGTCTCACACTTTCTGGCCGAGCTTCCCGAGGGCATGCCCACGCTGGTTTTCGTCACGCGACGAGATTGGGCCGAGGAAAACCCGTCGCAGGTGAAATCCTTCCAGCAGGCAATTTCCAAAGCCGCCACATTCGTCACAAACCCCGCCAACGACGAAGCGGTACGAATCCAACTGGGCAAGTACATCAAAATGCCCCCACCTGTACTAGCGTCCATGCAGATCAATCCGCCCAGCCCTGTGGTTACGGCCGAGCAGCTGAATCATTGGGTGCAAGCCATGACCGAGCAGGACATGCTCAAGAGCACGCCCGATCTTTCCAAGCTGATCATTCAATAATCGCTGGACCGATTCTGGGCGTCAACAGCGCCACGTTCCGTTTGTGGTCGCCAACGTCGGGAAGATTTCGCAGGCCAATCACTGGCCTTCCTCATCCTCCACCGCTTCAACCCCAGGCATCTGCCAGCCCCCGCCCAGCGCCGTCATCAGCTGCACCGCCGCGATCTGGCGGCTCAGCCGCAGATCCAGGGCCGAGCGTTCGGCATTCAACGCCGTGGCCTCTACCTGCACCACGCTCAGGTAGTCGATCATTCCCGCGTCGTACTGGTTCTGCGTCAGTTGCAGCGACTCGCGGGCTGAAGCCAGCGCCCTGCCCTGCGTCTCTTGCTCTTGCGCCAGTACGCGCAGCTGTACGAGATAATCCTCCACCTCTTGCAAGGCGGAAAGCACCGTAAGCCGGTAAGCCGCCACCTGCTCGTCATAGGCCGCGCGGGTCTCGTCCAGCCTCGCCTGCCGGGCGCCGCCGTCGAAAATGGTGAATGCCAGGGCCGGCCCCAGTGACCAGAAATGGAAGGGCGCGCTAAGCCATTCGGCCCACTGGCTGCCCCGGTAGCCCGCCTGGGCGCTGAGCGTCAGGTCGGGAAACCACGCCGCCTGGGCCACGCCGATCTGCGCATTGGCCTGGGCCGTGCGGCGTTCGGCCGCCGCAATGTCGGGACGCCGCTCGAGCAGCTGCGAGGGCAGGCCTGTGTCGGGCACCTTGGGCACCACGGCCACCAGCGACGGCGCTTCTTCAAGGCCGAACTGCGAAGGCGCACGCCCCAGCAACACCGCCAAGGCATGCTCCAGCTGGGCCCGCTGCCGGTCCAGCGCCAGCATCTGCGTGCGGGCGTTTTCAAGCTGGGTCCGGGCCGAGGCCACATCGGCCTGGGCCGCCACGCCGGCGGCGTAGCGGTTCTGCGTCATCTCGAGCGAACGCTCGTAGGCCTTGACGGTCTGGCGAAAGAGATCTTTCTCGGCGTCATAGGCGCGCAGCTGGAAATAGGTCTGCGCCAGCGTCGACTGCATGCTCAGCCGGGTTGCCGCCAGGTCCGCCTCGCTGGCCTGCGCGCCCGCCTCGCTGGCTTCCACCGTGCGACGCACGCGACCCCACAGGTCGACTTCCCAGCTGACGTTGCCCGACAGGCTGTACTGATTACCCGTGCCCCCCGTAGAACCGCCGCCCGAGCTCGAGCTTCCCGAGCCGCCGCCCGAGCGGGTGGCCGAGGCGGAAGTGCCCAAGGTAGGGAAAAAGCCCGCGCCGGCCGAGCGCACCAGGGCCTGGGCCTGCCTGTTGCGCGCCTCGGCCTGGACAATCGTAAGGTTGACGTCCAGCATCTCGCGCATGAGCTCGTCGAGCCGCGGGTCCTGGAAACTGCGCCACCAGTCGGGCCTCGGCGCCGCGTCGCTGGGACGGGCCGGGGTCCAGCCTTCGGTTTCCTTGTAGTGGTCGCCCACCTGCACGACCGGCAGGGTGTAGTCGGGGCCCACAGCGCAGCCCGCCAGGGCCGCGCAGACGGCCAGCGCGACGGCCCGCAGGCCCTGGCGATACTGATCCGGCAAACTCAAACCGATTCCGTTCATGTTTCTCTCTTTCTTCCTGGCCGCGCGGCGCAGACGGCCCTATGCTCTCTTTCATGCTTGCCGTGCCCCTGGCGGCGCTCCGCCTGCCGCCGGGGCGCCCTGGCTTCAGGCATCGTCACGGCCTCACTCATCGGACCCGGCCGCCAGTGGTTCCCGCGCCCCGCGCGGACGCCTCCAGCGGGCCGCCCACAAGCGCAGGCGATCCAGGTACAAATAGACCACCGGGGTGGTGTAAAGGGTAAGCACTTGGCTCAGGATGAGGCCGCCCGCGATGGTAATGCCCAGCGGCTGGCGGATCTCGACACCCGTGCCGGTGGCGAATATCAGCGGCAGCGCCCCGAACAGGGCCGATACGGTCGTCATCATGATGGGGCGGAAGCGAACCAGGCAGGCCTCGAAGATGGCGTCCCGCGTGGACAGCTTGCGCTGGCGCTCGGCCTGAAGGGCGAAATCCACCATCATGATGGCGTTCTTCTTGACGATGCCGATCAGCAAAAAGACGCCGATCAGTGCGATGAGCGAAAACTCGTGCCCCAAAAGGCGCAAGGCCAGCAGCGCCCCGATGCCCGCCGAAGGCAGGGTCGAAAGAATGGTGATGGGGTGCACATAGCTTTCATACAGCATGCCCAGCACGATATACATGGTAAGCAGCGCGGCGAGAATCAGCCAGGGCTGCTGCTGCACCGCTTTCTGCAGGTCTTGCGCATCACCCACGAAGCCCGCCTGGATCTGGTCGCTGGGCAGGCCGATGCGAGCCACCGCCCGCTCGATGGCGGCGGAAGCCTCTTCCAGGGTCACGCCCGGCGCCAGGTCGAACGAGGTGTTTTCGGCGGCGAGCAGGCCCTCGTGCCTGACACTCGTCGGCGCATTGCCCGACTCGAACCGGGCGAACGAAGCCAGGGGCACGCGATTGCCCTCTGCCGTAATGACCTGCACCTGCTTCAACGACTCGATGTCGCGGGCGTAGCGCGGGTCGACGGCCATGACCACATGGTATTGGTTCAAGGGCCCATAGATGACCGACACCTGGCGCTGGCTGAAGGCGTTGTTCAGGGTGGAGGCGACCAGCGACATGTCCACGCCCAGGCGGGTGGCCGCATCGCGGTCGATCACCAGTTCGACCCGCTGGGCCCTGTCTTCAATACCGTCTTCCACGTCGACGAGCTCGGGCAGCGCGGACATGGCCGCGCGCAGTTTGGTAACCCAGGTTTGCAGCAGGGACAGGTCGCTGGCCATCAGCGTGTAGTCGTACGAGCTGAAGCCCCTGCGCCCCCCTCCGCGCAAGTCCTGCTCGGGAATCAGCGTCAGTCGCGCGCCTGGCTCGCTGCTGAACCGGGGGCGCAGGCGGTTGACGACCTCGACGGCGCTGGCGTTGCGCTCGTCAAGCGGCTTGAGCTGGATCATCATGAAGCTCGAGGTGCTGCCGCCGCGCCCCCCCATGAAGACCGTGGCGCTGTCGACGGCGGGATCCTCCATGAGTATGCGGCGGAACTTCTCGAGCTTGGGCCGGGCGGCCTGGAAGGAGGTTCCCTGGTCCACCCTGAAGAAGCCCATGAGCTGCCCCGTGTCCTGCTGCGGAAAAAAGCTTTTGGGCACGACCGAATACAGGTAGACGTTCAGCCCTATGGTGGCGAACAGCAGCAATATCATCAGGCGGCTGTGGCGCAGCGCCCATTCGAGCGAACTGCGATACCCGCGCCACAGGAGATCGCCCACGCTCTGCAAGAGCCGGCCCACTGCGCCGGGCTGCCGCTTGACCTGGGCGCCGGGCTTGAGCAGGCGCGAGCACATCATGGGGGTAAGGATCAGCGACAGCAGCAGGGAGACCATGATGGCCGCCGTGAGCGTGACGGCAAACTCGCGAAACAGCCGCCCCAGCATGTCGCCCATCAGCAGGATGGGAATGAAGACCGCCACCAGCGACACGCTCATGGCCATCACGGTAAAGCCCACTTCACGCACCCCGCGCACTGCCGCGCGAAAGGGCGACATGCCGCGCTCGATGTGCCGCGAAATGTTCTCGAGCACGACGATGGCGTCGTCGACTACGAAGCCGGTGGCCACGATCAGGGCCATGAGCGAGATCGTGTTCAGGCTGAAGCCGAACCACCACATCAAGCCAAAGGTGGTAATGAGCGAAGCCGGCACGACAATGCTGGGGATGAGCGCCGCACGCAGATTGCGCAGGAACAGCAACACCACCATCACCACCAGGATCACGGCAATGATCAGGGTGATCTCGGCCTCGTGCAGCGAGGCGCGTATGCTGGGCGTGCGATCCTGGGCCACGGTCAGCTGCACGTGGGCCGGCGCCATGGCCTGGAACATCGGCAGCTGCGCGCGTATGGCGTCCACCGTCTCGATGATGTTCGCGTCGGGCTGGCGGCGGATGATCAGCAGGACCGCCTGCTTGTCGTTGAAGTAGCCGACGTTGTAGATTTCTTCGACCCCGTCTTCGACGGTTGCGACATCCCTCAGCCGTATCGGCGCCCCGTCGCGCCAGGCCACGATAAGCGGCGCGTACTGCTCGGCGCGGGTCATCTGCGGGCTGGACAATATCTGCCAATGATGGCGGTCGTTCTCGACGATGCCGTTGGGCCGCAGGGTGTTCGCATTGGACAGCGCCATGCGGATCTCGTCCAGCGAGACGCCCGCGCTGACCAGCGCCTGCGGGTTCAGGCTGACGCGCACGGCCGGCAAAGAGCTTCCGCCCACGGTCACCTCGCCCACGCCGGTTACCTGCGCCAGCTTCTGCGCAATGACCGTGGAGGCCAGGTCGTACAGCTGGCCCTGGGTGGCAACGTCGGAAGTCAGCGCCAGCACCATGATGGGCGCGGACGAGGGGTTCACCTTGTTGTAGGTGGGGTTGTTGCGCAGGCCCGAGGGCAGCATGCTGCGCGCCTCGTTGATGGCCGCCTGCACGTCGCGGGCCGCGCTGTTGATGTCCCGGTCCATGTCGAACATCAGCGTGATGTTGGTCGAGCCCTCTGAACTGCGCGACGACATTTCCTTCAGGCCCGCGATGGAGCCCAATGCCTGCTCGAGCGGCATGGCGACGCTGGACGCCATGGTCTCGGGGCTTGCCCCCGCCATGCGCGCATTGACCGAGATCATGGGGAAATCGATCTCGGGCAACGGCGCCACCGGCAGCAGCCTGTAGGCCAGCACGCCCGTCAGCACCAGCGCGATGGACAACAGCGTGGTCGCCACCGGCCGCATGATGAACAGGGTCAGCCACTTCATGGCAGCGCCTCGCCGGCATTGCTGCGCCGCGCCCATTTTTGCTTATAGCGGCGCGACATCCGGTCGAACATCAGATAGATGACGGGCGTGGTGAACAAGGTGAGCAGCTGGCTGCAGATCAATCCGCCCACCATGACCAGGCCCAGCGGCTGGCGCAGCTCGGAGCCGGCGCCCGTGGACAGCATGAGTGGAATCGCGCTGAACAGGGCCGCCAGGGTCGTCATCAGAATGGGCCGGAAGCGCAGCAGGGCCGCTTCATGAATGGCGTCGCGCGGCGCCAGCCCGCGCTGGCGCTCGGCATCGAGCGCGAAGTCGATCATCATGATGGCGTTCTTCTTGACGATGCCTATCAGCAGGATGATGCCGATGATGCCTATCATGTCCAGCGCCTTGCCGGTCAGCAGCAGGGCCAGCAAGGCGCCTATGGCCGCCGAGGGCAGCGTCGACAATATGGTGACCGGATGTATGTAGCTTTCGTACAGAATGCCCAGCACGATGTACATGGCCGCCACGGCCGCCAGCATCAGCCAGAGGGTGCTGGCCAGCGATGCCTCGAAGGCCCGCGCGGCGCCCTGGAAGCGCATCTCTATCGTGGCGGGCATGTCGAGTTCGGCCTGTACCCGCGTGATGGCGTCCACGGCGTCGGAAAGGGCCACGCCGGGCGCCAGATTGAAGGAAAGCGTGGTGGCGGGGAACTGGCCCAGGCGCTCGATGGAAAGCAGCCCGGCCCGCTCTGTGGCAGTGACGATGCTGCTCAGGGGCGTGACCGCGCCCGACTCGGTGCGCACATAGATGTGGTTCAGCGCCTCGGGGCTGCGCCGGAACTGCTCGTCCACTTCGAGCACCACCCGGTATTGGGCCGATTGCGTGAATATCGTCGACACCAGGCGCTGGCCGAATGCGTCGTAAAGCGCCTCGTCGACCGCCGCCATGGTGATGCCCAGCCGGGCGGCCGCATCGCGGTCTATCGCAAGCACCGTCTGCAGCCCCCCCGACTGCTGGTCGTTGGCGACGTCTTCCAGCTGCGGCAGCCGGCGCATGGCCTCTTCAAGCTGCGGCGCCCATTCCAGCAGCACCGCACGGTCGGGGTCGGACAGGGACATCTGGTATTGCGTGCGGCTGACGCGGTCTTCGATGGTCAGGTCTTGCACGGGTTGCATGTACACCCGGATGTCGGGTATGCCGGCCAGTTGTTCGTTCAGGCGCCGTATGATGTCGGCCGCGTTCGAACCGCGGTCTGAAAGCGGCTTGAGCGCGATCTGCATGCGGCCGGTATTGACGGTGGCGTTGGTGCCGTCGATGCCGATGAAGGACGAGACCGTATCGACGTCGGGGTCTTGCAAGATGACGTCGACCGCCTGCTTCTGGCGCTCGGCCATGGCGCTGAAGGAAACCGTGGCGGGCGCCTGGCTGATGGCCTGGATGAGGCCGGTGTCCTGCTGGGGAAAAAAGCCCTTGGGCACCAGGGCGTACAGGACGGCGGTAAGCAATAGTGTGCCCACCGCCACCCACAGGGTAAGCCGCTGGTGGTTCAGCACCCAGCCAAGGCCCCGCTCGTAGGCGGCCACCAGGCGATCCATCTCGCGGCCCAGCCAGCGCTGGAAGCGCCCGTGCTGCTGCTCGGCCTCGGGACGCAGCAGCCGCGCGCACATCATGGGCGTGAGCGTAAGCGATATGCCCAGCGACAGAAGAATGGCCACCGCCAGGGTAATGGCGAACTCGCTGAACAGGCGGCCGATGACGTCGCTCATGAACAGCAGGGGAATCAGCACGGCGATCAGGGACAAAGTCAGCGAGACCAGCGTGAAGCCGATCTGGGCCGCGCCCTTCAGGGCCGCCTGCATGGCGCTCTCGCCCTCTTCGATGTGGCGGGCGATGTTCTCGATCATGACGATGGCGTCGTCCACCACGAAGCCGGTCGCGATCGTCAGCGCCATGAGGGTCAGGTTGTTCACGCTGAAACCCGTCAAGTACATGATGGCGAAGGTGCCCACCAGGGACAGCGGCACGACCACGCTGGGAATGAAGGTGGCGGTCCAGCTGCGCAGGAAGGCGAAGGTGACCATGACCACCAGCACGATGGCCAGCAGCATCTCGAACTGCACGTGGTTGACCGAATCGCGGATGGTCTGGGTGCGGTCGGTCGCAACCGAAACATCCACCCCTATGGGCAGGGCCTGCCGCAGCGAAGGCAGCAGCTCTTTCACCCGGTCGACCACCTCGATGACGTTGGCGCCGGGCTGGCGCTGGATGTTCAGCAGGATGGCGGGTTCATTACCCACCCAGGCGGCCTGGCGCGTGTTCTCGGCGCCCCGGCTGGCCACCGCGACGTCGCGCAGGCGCAGCGCCGCCCCCTCGTCGTAGGCGAGGATGAGGTTTTCGTAATCTTGGATGGAGCTCAGCTGGTCGTTGGTGTTGATGGTGGTCGACCGCTGGGGACCGTCGAGGTTGCCCTTGGGCTGGTTGACGTTGGCCGACGTGATGGCATTGCGCAGGTCGGACAGGGCCAGGCCCCGCGCGGCCAGGGCCTGCGGATCGGCCTGGATGCGCACCGCCGGCCTTTGCCCCCCCGCGATGCTGACCAGGCCAACGCCCGTGATCTGCGACAGCTTTTGCGCCACTCGAATGTCGATCAGGTCGCGCACTTCGTGCAGCGGCAGGGTGGGCGACGTAACGGCCAGGCTGATCACCGGCGTATCGGCCGGGTTCACCTTGTTGTACACCGGCGGCGCCGGCATGTCGTTGGGCAGCAGGCTGGAGGCCGCGTTGATGGCCGCCTGCACCTCTTGCTCGGCCACGTCCAGCGCCAGGTCCAGGTCGAACTGCAGCGTAATGGACGACAGGCCGCCCGAGCTGGTGGAGGTCATCTGGATCAGGCCCGGCATCTGCCCGAACTGCCGCTCGAGCGGCGAAGTGACCAGTGCCGCCATGACGTCGGGGCTGGCGCCCGGATATTCGGTGCTGACCTGTATGGTGGGGTAGTCGACCTCGGGCAGCGCCGACACCGGCAGCATGCGGTAGGCCAGCAGGCCGGCGATAAGCAGGGCCACCATGGAAAGCGTGGTGGCGACTGGCCGAAGAATGAAAAGACGCGATAGATTCATGGCGCGAACAGGGTCTGCCGATATGGCTAGTGTGGTGAGCGCACGCCGCTGCCGCGCCGGCCACCCGGCACAGCGGCGGGCCGCGCCGCCTGCTCTTCGCCGGTGACGATTTCAACCTTGGCGCCCTCGCGCAGCCGGTCGACGCCCTCGGTGACCACCCGCACGCCGGCTTCCAGGCCGTTTTCAACCGCCACCCTGTCGCCATCAACCGTGCCTGTCGTGATGCGCTGGATGCGCACCGTATCGTCCTCGGCCAGGGCATAGACAAAGGCGCCCTGAGAACCCTGCTGCACCGCCGCGGCCGGAATCACGATGGCGGGCAGCCCGGTGCGCACCTTGACGCGCACATTGACGAACTGATTGGGGAACAGCGTTTCGTCCTGGTTGGAGAAGCGCGCCTTGAGCTTGAGGGTTCCGGTGGCGATATCGATCTGGTTGTCGACCGACTCGAGCTCGCCGGTGGCCAGCTTGCGCGTATCGCCGCTGTCGTAGACGTCGACCTCGAGCTTGATGCCCTGCCTGAACTGCTCGAGCACTTCGGGAACCCGGGCCTGCGGCAGGGTGAACACCACCGAGATGGGCTGGGTCTGGGTCAATACCACCAGGCCGTCGGTGCCTGACGATGAAATGAGATTGCCCTGGTCGATCTGGCGCAGCCCCAGCCGGCCGTCGATGGGAGCGGTGATTTCGGTAAAGCCCAGTTGCAGCTTGGCGTCGTCTACTGCCGCCTGGTCGCTTTTTTTCGAACCCAGGTATTGCTGCACCAGCGCGGCCTGGGCGTCGACCTGCTGCTTGGCAATGGAGTTCTGCTTGAACAGCAATTGATAGCGCTGCAGGTCGCGCTGCGCGTTCTCGAGCTGGGCCTGGTTCTGCTTCTGCTGTCCCAGCGCCTGGTCGAGCTGCACCTGGTAGGGCCGGGGGTCG
>Ga0180219_1001420_pt1 | contig 15566 bp, 9 predicted proteins | sample eDN3rd30CBELigMG_FD_151338 | JGI IMG/M metagenome (GOLD analysis project Ga0180219, IMG submission 151338) | Enriched Miracle-Growth compost microbial communities from Emeryville, California, USA - eDNA 3rd pass 30_C BE-Lig MG (version 2)... ...
GCATGCTGAAGGTGACCATCGAGGACGCCATCGCCGCCGACCAGATCTTCAACACCCTGATGGGCGATGCCGTGGAGCCGCGCCGCGACTTCATCGAAAGCAACGCCCTGGCGGTGTCGAACCTGGACGTGTGATGGGTGTGTCGCGGGGCACATTAAATGTCCGAAGTGGGCGGGTTAATGTCCGCTCAAAAGAAAAAACCCCAGCCTTCGTTCTGGGGTTTTTTCTTTATAAATCAGTACAGTAGGACAACTTATCGTCCCCAGCGCTCATCTGCCAACATGCTTGCATTAAGTTCGTCGCGAAAAACCTGCCACTGCGGAAGGTACAGATTTAGCAGTGCTTGGAAGCGCTCGTTGTGGTGCCGTTCAAGCAGATGGACTAGCTCGTGCACCAGGATGTACTCCAGACACTGCACAGGCTTCTTTGCCAACTCAAGATTCAGCCAGATGCGGCGTGCTTCGATGTTGCAAGTACCCCATTTGGTCTTCATCCGCTTGATGCCCCAGGCTCGCGCTTCAACCTCTAACTTTGGCTGCCATTTCTCCAGCAACTCCGGCATCAGACGTTTCAGTTCGGCCCGGTAGAAGTCGTGCAGCACCTGTTCGCGGCGTTCGACTGTGGTGTCAGGGCGCACAAACAAATCCATGGTCGCTGTGCCACGCAGGGCGATGCGTAATGCTCCCGTGGTTTCGTGAACGCGCAGGCGGTAGCGTCGGCCCAGAAAGTAATGGCTTTCACCACTGACCATGCGCCGCTGGGATTGCCGGGGCTGGGCCTGAAATTTTGCCCGCTGGCGTTTGATCCAGCCAAGCTTACCGACCACTGCCAGGCGAACAGCTTCGTCATCTACCGCCAATGGAGCCGCCACACGCACACGCCCCTCTGGAGGATAAACGCCCAGGTGCAGATTTTTGATTGGCTTACGCACGACCTCCACGGTCAAACCGCTGACCGTGATATTGCGAGACTCAGTATTCATGCTGATGCTTGACCAGTTCCAGCAAGGCTTCCAGCCGCTCGTTGTCTTGCCCTGCTGAGTAGCTGCCCTGCGATTCGGCGGAGTCTTTGCCCCACTGATCCAGCACGTTCTTGATCGCCAGGCGAACACGTTTGATCTTCATGGAATTGCTGCGCCAGTCGTCCTGCCGGCTGTCCAACACCGCCGCGTCCACAGCCAATGCCAGGCTGGAGTCATGCCCCAGGTTGTCATACAGCGCTTTACGGGCGTTGTTGTTGATCGAGCCAGGGTAGTTGTTGGCGCTGGTTGGGTTCTTCGCCTGCTTGGTCAGCTCCACCACCTCGGCCAGGTATTCCTGGTAGCTGATAGCGTCTTCCTTACGCTTGGCGATCAACGCATTGAGCAACGAGGACATGGTTTCGTAGTACTTCGGGTTGATCGGCGACTCGTCGATGATCAACTTACGCACGTTGTTCTCAATGGTTTCGGCCACGGCTTCCAGGCTTTCACGGATGCCCTTGGGCAGAGCGTCGATGGCACCCACGCCGCGCTCGACGATCAGCTCAATCAGTGACATATCGTCGAAGGCGGAAATCTTCTCGCTGTCTTCGGCACGGATGTAGGTGTCGATCAAAAAGCGCATGTCTGGCTCGTAGGCCTTGAGGTCGATGTAGTCGCCGCTGGCAAGCTTCACCTCATCGCGTACCTTGGCGAAATGATCGACCTCGGACTGGATCTCTGCGATTTCCTTGGTGCTGTAACCCGCCTCTTCCAGCTCATTGGCGATATTGCCGAAGCAGCGGATCAGCGCTGAGGTCATCTTGTACAGGTTCAGGCGCTTGGGCTCATTGGCCTTGAGCTGCTCAGCGTTGCCCGAGTCAGTGCCGCAGAAGAAGCGCAGATAAGCCGGCGTATCCTTAGGTTGATCCACCGGCTCGCAAAGCGCTTTGATCGCCTCGCGGGCATCTTCGAGATCTTCCTCGGCCTTGCTCAGACGGTCTCCCAATAGCCCGGCCACGTCGGCCTCATCGTAGCCGTCCAGCGCGCCGCTGGTATAGTCGCCAATGGCGCCTTCCAGCTGCTTGAACAAGTCCTTGTAGTCGATGATGTAGCCGTACTGCTTGTCCTCACCATCCAGGCGGTTGACCCGGCAGATGGCCTGGAACAGGCCATGGTCGCGCATCTGCTTGTCGATATAGAGATAGGTCGCGGAAGGCGCGTCGAAGCCGGTCAGCAGCTTATCCACCACGATAAGCAGGCGCATCTGCCCCGGCTCTTTGATAAAGCGCTGTTTGACCTCCTTTTCGAAGGTCTCCGGGTCTTTGTCGCCAAGCATCTGGTTGTAGATGGCGTACTGACGCAGCTTTTCGGTCAGCCCTTCGCCAGTCGCTTCACCCTTGATGTCGGCAGCCGATGGTTTGTAGCTAGTGACGATGGCGCACTTGTCACCCATGCCCGCTTTGCTGAATAGCTCGTAGCACTTACAGGCTTCGAAGATGCTGCTGGTTACCAGCATGGCATTGCCTCGGCCATCGGCCAGGCGCGGCTTGGTGGCCATGTCCAGCAGGATGTCGGCGACAATTTTCTCCAGCCGCGACTGGCTCGACAGTACCTTCTGCAAGGTGCCCCAGCGCTGCTTAAGCTGAGCCTTGGCTAGGTCGTTTAGGCCCTTGGTTTTGGCCTCGAACCACTGATCAATCTTCTTCTGTGAAGTGATGTTTTGGTCAATGTCGCGGGCCTCGTAGCGCAGGTCGAGCACCACGCCATCGGCCACTGCTTCATTGAACTTGTAGGTGTGGATGTAGCGGCCAAATACCTCGATGCTCTTCTGCTTGTCGGCCTTGAGCAGCGGCGTACCGGTAAAGCCAATAAACACCGCGTTGGGCAGGATGAGCTTCATCGCTTTGTGCAGCTCGCCGGATTGAGTGCGGTGGCACTCATCGACGAACACATAGAGATCACCCTTGGCGCGGAAGTCTAGCGGCAGGCTCTTGCGCAGCTCCTCTACGAAGCCCTCCACGTCGGCATCTTCGCGGGTACCGAACTTGTGGATCAGTGAGCACAACAGCCAGGGCGAAGGTTGGTTGAGTTTGTCGATCAGATCGGCACCGCTGGTGGTACGCACGATCTGCTCGTTAACGCCGGTAAATACCTTCTCAATTTGCTCATCCAGCTCAGTGCGGTCAGTGATGATCAGCACCCGCGAATCCTGGATGTTTTCCCGAATCCATTTGGTCAGCCAGACCATGGTCAGGGATTTACCCGAGCCCTGTGTGTGCCAGATGATCCCGCCCTCGCGCTGACGCAGGTAGCGCTGCGCCTCGCGGATGCCGAAGTACTGGTTATGCCGGCAGAGCTTTTTCACCCCGCTGTCGAACACGATGTAGTCATGGATCAGCTCTAGAAAGCGAGTCTTGTTGCACAGCTGAAGTAGGTGCCGATCCAGCAGATTATCGGCAGTGGTGCTCTCCTCGCTTTCTTCCTTCCATGTGAGGTAATACTTCTCGCCGGTCTGGATAGTGCCGTAGCGCAGACCCTGAGTGTCATTGCCCGCCATCACGAATTGCTGGGTGGAGAAGAACGGTTGGATAAACTCGACCTTTTGGTTATCCAGGTTCTGCCGAATGCCCTCGTTCACCGCCACCTTGGAGCGCTTGAGTTCCAATACGCCCAGGGCAATACCATTCACATAGAGCACGATATCCGGGCGCTTGGTATTAGCCTTGGCATCGACGCCCTTGACGGTGACTTCCTCCGCAATGGCGAAGTGGTTTTTATCAGCCTGTTTCCAGTTGATCAGCCATACCGTCTGGGTATTCTCACCCACCTCAGGCTTGATCTTCACCCCATAGCGCAGCAGTTCGTATACCGCCTTGTTGCGGTCATACAGGCCCATGCTGGCGTCATTGGTAGCCTTGTTCAGCTCGAAGATGGCCCGGCTGGCTAGATTGGCCTCGACGCCCTGCTCTTCCAGCCAGCCGCGCAGCAGCTCTGGTTCGATATTGGCGTTGTTCGGGCGCTCGGCCCAGTCGCCGAGGTGCTCATAGCCCAGTGCATGCTGAAACAGCTTGGCCACACGTTGCTGGGTTTTTTTTTCGATCTGGCCAACGGTACTCATCTCTCTTCCTCGCTGCTCCCTGCTAAGTGTCTCTGGTTGCGTTCCTAGCTTGTCTGCAACTCGATGGCGGATACGATATTTGCTATCTGCACCGAAGCGCCAAGACGGTCGGATGCAACAGCAGTCACAAATCGATGGTTTTGCTTCAAGTGGTCGATATCGTCAGCCTCTGCAAGCTCAACATCCATCCATTTGCTGTCATCAGAAATTGCGGTAATGCGCCGTATGGCAATCATGTGGCCATCTGTGGTCAATAAGCCGAAAAGCCACCAGTCATCCATCATTCGGGAGGTATACCAAGCAGGAAGTATTTCTGAGGCCACGCCGGAGTCCCCAATCATGGCAACCTTGCTGCTGACTTTTTTCCATTGAATATGAGTAAACCACAGGCTCCAGGCAGCCACGGCGAGGCTAAGGGTAGAGATCACGGCTCCAGCTAGTGCTATCCAATCGCTGCTGCTCATTTCAGACGGATTCTTCCTGTGAGTAGTTCTTGCATCATGCCTTGTTTGATCTGGCGAGCCTTGTCGCGGCGGGTTTCGAGAGCGGCAAGTTCAGCATCCATATCTGACAGAACAGTGCTAATGGCTGTTTGCTCTTCCTCTAAAGGTTGAGGGATTTCGAGCTGCATAAAGGCGCTTTTCGCGATGTTGTAGCGGGTAGCGCCCTGTGCCAGTACGGACATAGCAGCGCGCCCTGCCTTGCTCCTGAACCAGTATGCGAAGAAAAGCCCATTCACTCTTGCCGCCGTGTTGAAGCGGAAGCCGAAGCAGAAGCTGTTCAGGTAGAGGTTCGGGATCTCATCAAGCAGAACTGAGCAGAAGCCCACTTCTTCAGGCGTTTCTGAGGAGCCATTGAAGAAAAGGTCTCCCTTCTTGGCGAGATTTTGTGCTTCGTCCGGCGCAACATCGACAGGTTCAAGCCAGTTCGCATCTATCACCGTATCGGTCATAACATTCATAAAAGGGATGTAGCGAGCTTCGCCGTGGCCGAAATCAATTTTTGTCTTTCCGGCGAGGCCACCATAGGTATTACCCAATGCTCGCATGGGTTTTACGTTCCACTCCCCACGAAACCCTGGCAGGCGGATTTGGCCGGTGAGGAGTTGTTGCATTGTGGTTTGCTGGATGTCGCGTTTTTTGGCGATCAGTTGATCCAGGCTGCTGATCAAGGTGTCTATGCCCGACAGCGCTGATGCAATGTGCTTTTGCTCTTCTAACGGCGGAAGAGGGATGGTTAGCTCTTTAAAGTACGGCAGACCAATTGTTTTGATGGTGTTGCCGTTAGCGATTCGCTCGAACTCAGGCTTCTTTGATTGGAGCCAGTAATACAGGAAATGATTGTCCAGCCGTTGGCCGCAAGTCCAGGCCATGAAATGCTGACTAACAGCCATGTCAGTGGCCATGATTGCGCTTTTCCCTACCCCAGCATCTCGGCTGAGCACTACCGTGCCTTTCTGATGGAGAACGGCAGAAGAGTTTTTGATGCCTTCAATCGTTATCGTTGCTGCTGTGTCCTCAATGTAAAGTGCATCGAGTTGGGCTGAGTCCTGAAGAGAAATCCACTTAATCGAGCCATCCCAGTACTCGGGATGCTTTTTGTCAGGTGTGTGGCCACTACCACGCTTGGTTACGGAGTCCAGTAATACATGCTCCCAATCGTCTTTTGGGACGTTTCCCTCAGTGGGCATGCTGATCTCTGCTGCTTGATTCATACAGCAAACCCCATCGTCACCAGATGCGCATTCACTTTGACCGCCAGCGCTTCCACTTCTGCATTTAGCGCCGGCAGCGGTGTGGCATAGCGCTCGGCTAGTTGACGAATACGGCCACTGAGCGCCTGTGACACCCGATCCAGCTCGGTCTGCACATCGGTTTGCAGGGTGGCCAGCCATTTGTCGTCCACCACCAGGGTTTTCAGCTCGTCTTCGCTGAGCTTGGCATAGTGGCCCTGTACCTTGGCATCCAGCGCCTTCTGCGCTGCTTTGACCTTCTTGCTGGCTTCTGCTTCGCGCTCGATCAGCGCCAGGCATTGTTCCAGCGCATGGCGTTCCTCGTAGGCATCCAGGTCGTGCTTAATGGCCTTGAGGCGGGCTTTGACGCTGGCGGCGGTGAGCTTGCCCTTGTCGGTCTTGCCTTCAGCCAGCGGGCCATCTTCACCGCCCTGTTCCTCGTCAAGCTCCTCCAGCTCACGGCTGACGGCGTCGCGTTTTGCTTCTAGTTCGCTGATGGCGGCGGCTTCGGCGGCGTAGTAGCGGCGCACGATCAGTTCGGGTGGCAGCAGATCGGTATTGGGCTCGCCCTGGCTATGGCCGCTGGCAATCAGTGGCTGCCAGCCGTCGATCACGAGTTGGTATACATCATCCTGAAGCGTGGCGTACCAGTAGTCCTGGAGGTGCTGGTAGACGTCGTAGGCATCCAGTAGCGGTGCGGCCTCGAAGCGATGCAGCAAATCTTCGGCCAACTCTTTGAGTAGAGTCTTGGGCTGGTCGCCAATGGCGATGCCGGCTAGGTTCGGGCGGTGTTCGGCACGCCAGGCCTCGAACAGGCCCGCCACCGTCTGGCGGAAGGCATCGAACTCGGCGTGGCCGAAGATGGTCGGCTTGATCTCGTTGACTACAACCTTGAGGCTGAGGTAGCCGGGGCGCAGTGGCTCGAACAGCGCGCTGCGCAGGTTAGGCATCACTTGCCAGTAGGCATACAGGGCGTCGATATCTCGCTCAGGAATGCCACCATGCAGGTGGGCCTCGATGTCCTGGAGATCCTCTTCTTCGCTGGTGTCGATATAGCGCGGGATATTCAGGTTGAAGTCGTTGGCCTCGATCTCGGCCAGTGGCACCAGGCGCGAGAACTTGGGCAGTTCGCGCTGCTGGGTGCAGGCATCGACGATCTTGTGGATGTCCTGCTCGCGCAGGCGGTTCTTGTTGCCGTCTTTGATAAAGCCCTTGCTGGCATCGATTAGGAACAAGCCCTTGCGCCCTGCACTGCCAGCTTTATCCAGAATGATGATGCAGGCGGGAATGCTGGTTCCGAAGAACAGGTTGGCGGGCAAACCGATAATGGCTTGGATATAGCCCTGCTGGAGGATGCGCTTGCGGATTACACCTTCGGCACCTCCACGGAACAATACGCCGTGGGGCAGAATCACTGCCGCCTTGCCAGTGCTTTTCAGCGAGGTAAGCATGTGCAGGAGAAAGGCGTAGTCGCCGTTCTTGTCGGGTGGAATGCCGTAGCCAAAGCGGTTGTAGTCGTCCTCGGCTGGGTTGAAGCCATTGCTCCAGGCCTTGGTGGAGAACGGTGGGTTGGCGACGATAAAGTCGAACAGCTTGAGGTTACCCAGCGGGTCTTTGAAATGCGGCGCGGAGAGGGTGTTGTCCTTCCAGATTTCCGCCGTTGGGCAGTCATGCAGGATCATGTTCATCTTGGCCAAGGCGCTGGTGGCGTTGTCCATTTCCTGGCCGTAGATGGCCAGATCCAGGCCGGTGGTGCTTTTGGCTTCATCATGGGCTTTGAGCAGCAGTGAGCCCGAGCCGCAAGTTGGGTCGTAAATGCTCTGTTTGCTGTCAGTTGCACCAGCCAGACCGATGACCTGGGACATGATCCGCGACACCTCGGCTGGGGTGTAAAATTGCCCCTTGCTCTTGCCTGACTCGGTGGCGAAGTGGCGCATCAGGTATTCGTAGGCGTCGCCAAGGATATCGTCGCCCTGGGCACGGTTGCTGCGGAAATCGAGGCCGGGCGAATTGAAGATGCTGATGAGGTTGGACAGGCGGTCGACCATCTCCTTGCCTTTACCGAGTTTCTCCTGGTCGTTGAAGTCGGCCACGTCGATGACGCCGGTAAGGTTATTGGCCTCGGCCAGGCGGGCGATGATCTGGTTGATCTTGTCGCCGATCTCCTTGTCGCCCTTGAGCGCCACCATGTCGACGAAGCTGCCGCCTGCCGGCACCTCGATCAGCGAATGGGGATTGCCGGCGTACCTGTCCGATACGTATTTCATGAACAGCAGCACCAGAACGTAGTCCTTGTACTGCGAGGCATCCATGCCCCCGCGCAGCTCGTCGCAGGACTTCCACAGAGATGAATAGAGTTCGGATTTCTTGATGGCCATTTTCTTGCCTTACCGCCTATGCGGGTAATAACAGTGTCGAACCGGTCTGAGAGATCTGGGATGCCAGTTCGTGGATTAATTCGGGGATGTCTTGGTTCGTCAGAGTGTCCAGAGCGCTGATGCTAGGCTTGCCTGCTTACTACGCAATTGCTGAATTTCTTGCTGGATCCGAACTTCGTGTTCAAGGATTTCGGATGCTGTGCTCATGGCTTCCTGGCTAATAGAAGGAATACCTAAGTCCTTAAGGGATGCGAGCTGAATGGTGGGCATGCTTGCACCTACTACCAAACGGCTAAGCAGCGCTTGGCCAATTTCAGAGCGGAGGTAAACCAATAGGGCTTTCGACTCATAGGACGCATCTTTCAATGACCGCAGTACTACGAAGGACTGTCCAGCGACCCAGCCACCCTCTCCCGCTGGCGGCGCCTGAGGGACAATCCCGACTTTGCCGACCGAGCCTTTAATTGCCAGCAGAATGTCGCCTGCTTGAAGGAAATAGGTCTTGGCTTTAGGTGAGCTGAGATCGAATAGGGAATCCTTGCTCGCCGAAACGATGGCTCCAAAGTCAGGGATGTCGGAGGCCTGCACCTCTCGAACCGCAACCCCTGAAGATGACGTGGAATGCTGACGCGAGCGGATGATCTCAACATGTTCACCGAGCCTCGCTAGGGGAAGGTCAGCGAGTATTTGTTCCAGCTTCTGGGCCGCATCATCAAGCACGTAGCGCCCGACCTCTAGATTGAAGTCGTTGCTGCGCACCTGTTCTGGCTGGACCGAGACGGCACTGGGACTACTCTCGACTCCTCTAGCGAGCTTTACCAAGACATCGATTTGAGTGAGTTCAGCCCGCTTTTTCGTGGCAGATGTGCAGAACTGTTCGCTGTCCGCATTCACAAAGTGGATCTGTTGGGATTGCTTTTTGGTGTTCAGAACGAGCACCGAGGTTGGAATGGCCGAGCCAGTAAGCAGACCGCTTGGCAGGGAAATAACGGCCTCTATAGCGCCGCGCTCAAACAGTTCTTTCCTAAAGCTACGTTCCGCACCAACACTGAATAGAACCGAGTTCGGTACAACAGCAATGACACGTCCGGCCGTCTGAGCCATCAGGTGCTGTAGTTGGAGAACACTCCCCGAAACGGTTTTTTCGGTGAAACGGCCGAATAGATCGCTGTCAACGACCTCGCGGTCGTAGCGAACACCCATGGGCGGAACAGCAATGGAGGAGGCGAAACGTTTAAGCCGCCCATGTTCCAGTGCCCGTGGAGCGTGTATTGGATCACCCGATAGTACTTGCCACTGATCGAGTGAGGTCAGTGTGAGTACCTGAGCTGCAAGCAGCGGTAGTGGTGTTTCAACCAGTACTTCGTAGCCGATACGGCGCGCCCGTGCAGCAAGCTGCCCGGAATGCTCCCATGGTGCATAGACCGAGCAGCCATCCGCTGGATCCAGAAGTGCGATCACCAGGTCTGCCAACGTAGGAGCCAAGCCTTGAGGTGAGTTCCTATCAGCGGCCCAGTAACAGATGTCATCCGCGCTAAAAGCGTTAAGCAGTCCCTGTTTACCTAGCTCGACGACTTTTTTCAGGAGCGGAAAAAGATCGCGGGCAGTGTCGAGCAGCTTGTATGCACCCTCATCTATAAAGGATGCCGGCGCATGGCTTTGGACCTGGCTAAGGCTCTCTATGATCTGCACCAGCTCTTTTCCGAGCTGTTCTTCCAGATGGAGGTGCTGGGGGAGCAATCCTTTCTCCTGGATTTTCCACCACGCAATAAAGGGCAGGGTCAGCGAGATGGCTTCCGACCCTGAGCCCGCTGAGCGCAGCATGTCTGCCAGCTGCCAGAGAATTTTTTCGTTGATATCCAAACGTCAGCTTCCTACGCCTACCGGATCAGAGGGGGAGACCAATCGCATTGCTCTGTGGTTGTGAGAAGCCTACACGGCATAAAGTGCTACATCAATAAAGTATTGACTACTTTTTAAGGTATTGCTATGATGTGCCACAGGTGGAGAGATTCGCCTGGAGTGTCGGCTGCGCTGACTTGAGGTCTGACGCGCACAATGCCGAGTGGCGTTCTCATCGTCGAGATGCCACTGAATCAAGATTTCCTCAAGCGGAGATCTATTAACCACTGTTGGTTTCCGCTTCTCGGAATACTTTCCGAGAATTACGGGTGTCCGTTTGTCTGAATAAAAGCGTTTGACTAAACGTTCTTTTGTTACTGCATGATTTTTTTGGCTTCTAATTCATTGATTTTGTGAAGGGGATTTTGTCTTTATGTTTTTCGCTTGGGTTAACTTCTTATTATTTTGATTTTTTCTGCATCGGTCTCATAAATCACGGTTGTGATTTTTGAAGATTGGAAAATAATCAAGATAGAAGAGAGGTGGCTCAAATGATTAACGATGGCAAAAGTTCTGGAGGAGTCAGGGATGTCACGCGACGAGTTCATCGCGGTCGGCGTGCTTTGGCCTTCTTCTCGCAAAAGAATGCAGATACCGAAGTCCGGGTCGAGTCTGGCCTTGAGCTGGATGTCGGGATGCTGTTGGAAGCTGATCCCCGTGTATTGTCGTATAGCGCCCAGCCGTTCTTCCTAGAGCTTGAGACAGGTAAGCTATTTGATAAAAAGACAGAATTCCCCAAGCGCTTGGGCATAAAGCCTCGCTGGTATACACCGGATTTTCTTTGTCAGATGCAGGATGGCTCGCAACTGGCAATTGATGCCAAACACTCCAGTTTCCACGAGAAATTCGCCAAGCGTAACCCGGAAATCACCGAGTCCCTGAGGCAGTTGGGTATCGGCTTTTGCGTAATTGCCAATGATGCGGTGGATGTAACTGTTTGCCTTAACCTCCGCACCCTGCACGGATTGCGCGCTCCCTGCCACCGGGATTTCGTAATGATGGCCACGGCAGAGATCGAACAGCAGTTGCTGCTGGCAACAACCTGGCGCTCTGTCGAGTTGGAGACTCGTTTGAGTGGAGCGCGCCCCGCCGTGCTCGCAGGACTTTTGAACGGTCTACTACGTGCTGATCTGCGCTGCCCACTTTTTGAGCCGGCCAGCGTCGTTACGGCTAGCTATGGCGATCTGTCTCACTTTATCCACCTGGAGCTGCCCCATGGAATTTAAGGTTGGCACCGTGGTTATGCGTGAGACAGAGCGCCTGCGCGTCTCTTCCATTCGTCCCGAGGTTTCGCAGATTGTGCTGGAGGGTTCGCGTGGTGAGCAGTTCGTTCGGTCTGTTGATGAATTCAACACCGATGTAGCCGGCGGCAAGCTGAAACCACTCTTTGCGAATCAGGCTGCTCGCCTCGGTCAACTGCCGTCACGGCAATTGACCGAAAATGAGCGAAGGCACCTTGATCGTCGTATTGAGTTGCTTCAAGTCTTGGACAGGCTTGAGCCGGACGCGAGATGGTCGGAGCGCATGCAGGTACTTCGAGAATATTGCGAAGCAGGCAAACTTAATGTGCCGTCACAAAAGACGCTGAATCGCTGGGTAGCCCTTCGCCACAGTGGCCTAGGGCCTGAAATTTTGGCTCCTCGACTTAGTGCGAGAGGTCGAAAGATTCCCACGTTCGATGATGACCCGTTCGAAGAGATTATCATGGATGAGATTATTCAGTGCTATTGCAAGACTGAAAAATATGGTCGAACACAGATTACGGATTTCGTGAATAACAAATGCCGAGATTTCGCAGAAAAGAGCGGCATTGATTTTCGCGGAATATCGAGGCGAAGCGTCAGTCGCCGGATTCAAAAGCTTGCCTACTACCTTATCAAGCCCGGGAAAGTTGACAGTTCCACTTTCAATCAAGACATGCGCGTGGCTTTGAAAGCAATCTTCACGGAGCGGCCCTACGAGCGCGTTGAGATGGACGCTGCCAAATTGCCAGTTTTCTGCGTGGACGCCAATGGCATAGTGATTGGCCGTCCCTGGCTGTATGCCGCCCTCGACTGTGCCAGTTCAACTCCCATCATTATCGTGCTGAGCATCCAGCCACCTTCTCAGGAGTTTGTGTTGCGGGCGTTGGAGTTTGCTTTTACCCCGAAGGGACTGGCGTTCAGCGAGAAGTATGGATTGCGTAATCAATGGCCGGCCCCGGCAGCTATCGAGCGCGTCGTACTGGACAATGCTGTCGAGCACCATGGCGGTGCGGTGCTCAGTGCACTGCGTTTCCTCGGCATCACGGTGGATTATCCACAGGCGGCGAAGCCGCAGCACAAACCGTTCATTGAGCGCTTTTTCAAGACGCTCAACGACTCGTTGCTTTATGCCCTGCCGGGCTCAGTCAAAAATAGAGTTCAACCGGACTCGACGCTCACTGAAAAGGCAATAGCCGAAGCGCGACTAACGGTAGAGGAAGTGGAGCAGCAAATCATGAAATGGGCGGCGGATGTGTACATGCAGCAGCCCTTGTACCGGCTAGAGGAGCGATTCGGCCCAAGGACGTCACCTGTACTGGCGTTGACAATGCTGAAACAACAGCACGTGGTCCTGCCTCCCCCGGATCCGGAGCGTTTTCGTGCCGCGTGCCTCCGCTACAACAGTCAATTGATGACGTTGTCGCGTGAAGGTGTTTGCTGTGATGGTGAAAAATTCCAGAGCCCTGCGCTGGGGGCGTTGTACCGCGAGCTGGGGCCCAAGCAAAAAGTTGAGGTTCGCTATAACCCGCTGGACTGCACCGAAGTATCGGTTGTGCATCCGCGTGATCCCCAACAGGTCATTCAAGCGTTCAATCGGCGTCCAGGCATGCCTAGAATCAGCTTTGACGACGCGCGTGCCGCTCGCCGCCGGAACTATCGCAGTGATGCCGAGATGTCGGGTGAGCAGTATCACGAGGATCACATCGAACAATTGCGGGTCTTCCAGCATCAATCGAAATCGCGACGGATGCAGGATCGCAATCGTGCGGCACGAGGACAGGCTCGTGCGGCGGCAGCGCGAGAGTTGGACCATGCCACCATAGCGCCGAACACTACATCGCCGGTCCCTGCTCCGGCTACCCCGATTGCTGCACCCCGCCGTAAGAAAGGGAGTGCGCAATGAGCATCGCCAGCACCGAGCTGATCGTCCACCAGCAATTTGGTCAGGCTCTGGAGCGGGCTCACCGGGTTATTCACCGAGCGTTGGCGGGAGAATCGCTGATGTTGCCGATTTTTGGACCGACGCGGGTGGGCAAATCCCAGCTCGTTGATGAGCTGGTAGCCGCTTATCCGAGCCAATTGGTGGACGGGGTTCGTCGACAGCCATTGGTGCGGGTGAAGGTCCTGGGGCGGCCGACCCGTCGGAGCCTCTCCGAAGCGGTGTTGATGGCGCTGAATACGCGTCGTTATGGGCGGGCCAGCGCTGATGAGCTGATGTCGCGAGTCTGCGATTTGCTGCGCGTCGTGGGCACGCGGGTATTGCTGTTCGAGGAGATGCAGCAGTTCGTCGAAGGCATGTCTGCCAAAGCGACGCGAGAGGCTTCGGACTGGTTGAAAATCATGGCAGAGGAATTGGGTATCACCCTGATTTTGGTGGGTTTGCCGATCACGAGTGAGATTTTTCTGCGCAACGAGCAACTGCGCGACCGTGCCGAGCGTGTCCAGGAAATCCGGCCGTACAATTGGAACGACCCGCTGCAACAGGGGGAATTCCAACAGGCCCTGAATGCACTGCTGGAGGCCTACCTGGAGGCAGGTTGGCTGCTCCCGGTTGCGCAGGACCCTGAACTCTTGGCGCGTGTATACGGCTCTTGTCTGGGGCGGGTCGGCATGCTGTTCAAGCTGTTTGTTGCCGTCGAGCATCTGGCACGCAAGCACGTCCTCGATTTCGCCTTGCTGGCCAGGGCGCATGAGGAAGCGATTCAGACCGACTTCCTCCAATTCAACCCCTTCGATAAGAGTCGAACCCTGACGCACAACTTGCTGGTGGAGAGCTATGTGCGTGTGCTGACCGAGGCACACATGTCGATTCCGAAAGTGCGCCAAGCCGAGGTGGTGGCATGAGCTTGCCTGTCATCGTAGCGCCGCTTTCTGATGAAAGCCTGTCCGGCTGGCTGATGCGTACCAGTGAACGCAATGTTATTCCCAGTGCGATCCAGCTTCTGCGCTCGCTTGGGTTTAAGCCTCGTGTCGACTATCCCACGAAACAAGTGGAGGTATTGGCCGAAGAGTGTGGCGTTGCCGTTGAAAGCATCCTGCTTCGAAATCCTGCGCGTCGGTCGACGACGCCCCTCCTACGTCATCGGTTTCAGCGCAACACCGGCACACCGGTATGCCCGGCGTGTCTAGTAGAGCAGGCATACCTGCGCCAGGCCTGGAGCCACGACCTGATCGTCGCCTGTCCCCACCATAGTGTTGGCCTGGTCGACGTCTGTCCGAGTTGTGGCAGCCCGCTGACGATGGACCGCCAGCGCGTGGACACTTGCGATTGCGGGCAGGCCTTGTGCGAGGTGCCTACTCACCCCGCTTCAACGGCAGAACTGGCGCTTGCAGCTTTGTTGCAACAGGCACCGCACCCTGCCCGACAGAGCCTGCCGGTAGCCTTCCGAGAAGGCACTACCCCTGCCGACATGTCCGAGTTTCTTGAGTTCCTGGAGGCCCATTTGGGCGGGGATTCGACTGCTAGCAAACACCGGAAGTCGCCTCGGCCGAAGACGCTGATTGAATCGCGTAGCTGGGTCGCTCGGCTGTGGCCTCTGCTCGCAGGCTGGCCGCAGGGTTTTACTGCGGCCATCGATCAGCGTCTTCAGCGGACGGAGGGGCCCGGTCTCGCCAAGCGTCTGGGCAGTTGGTATCGCACACTGCACAAGGAATTCGCCACACCGCCCTATGCCTTCGTCCGGGATACGTTGGCACAACACACGGCGACGCACTTCGACGGCCATCTCAACTTGCGTCTGAGCACCATCGACCCGAAGCACGTCGAAGAAAAGTGCTGGCTGTCTCCGGCAGAAGCCGGTCGCTTCATTGGCGTGGGTGCCGAATTGCTGCGTGCAGCAGTGCTCAGTGGCGAGGTCAAAGGAAAACTCACGGTGTCAGGGGCGAACCGCTTCGTTTCCCTGCATCGCGACGAAGTCGAAACCATACGCCGCAATCGTCTGGCCTATCTGACGGCGACTGACGTCCGCAATCGCCTGGGGGTATCGAAGGTACTCTTCCAGCGCTTGCTGCAAGCCGGTGCGCTGCGTCGCTACAGCAAGCGGCAGCGGCCGCCGCTGGTATCCGCCGAGTTTCGTGAGAAAGAGGTGGATGCACTGGTCGAGCGCTTGTCCTCGAACGTCGATGCTCGTGCCTTGCCAGAGGAGCAGCAGCTGGGGCTGCACGACATGTCCGCGCGTCGTGGGCTGACACCGGACCAGATTATTGGCGTGCTTCAGTGCGTACTGGATGG
>Ga0180219_1001421_pt1 | contig 15565 bp, 14 predicted proteins | sample eDN3rd30CBELigMG_FD_151338 | JGI IMG/M metagenome (GOLD analysis project Ga0180219, IMG submission 151338) | Enriched Miracle-Growth compost microbial communities from Emeryville, California, USA - eDNA 3rd pass 30_C BE-Lig MG (version 2)... ...
AGCGGGTCGAGGAGTTGCTCAGAGCCTACATCGGCAACCGCTCCTCGCGCGAGGAAAGCTTTCTCGACTTCGCGCGCCGCCATGAGATCGGCGTCTTGAAAGCCATGGCCGAGCGGGAAGGGGCCTTGGCATGAGCATGACGCCGCCGCGCCCGATGCCGTCGCTGATTCCCGAGGGCGCGCCGTTCACGGCGGAGCAGCGGCGCTGGCTCGACGGGCTGTTTGCCGGCGTGTTCGGGATCCACGACAACGTGACGCCGCTTTCCGGCGATCAAGCTGCGGCGCTGTTGCCCGGGTCGTTTTTCGAAACCCCGCCGCGGGAGGAGGATGACGGCGCGCCCTGGCACGATCCCGCGATGCCGCTGCCCGACCGCATGAAGCTCGCCGAAGGCAAGCCGCTGCCGCGCCGCATGATGGCGGCAATGGCGCAGCAGGATTGCAGCCAGTGCGGCTATAACTGCAGGGACTATGCCGATGCCATCGCCTCCAAGCAGGAGACACGGCTCAATCTCTGCGTGCCGGGCGGCAAGGACACCGCCCGCATGCTGAAAGCGCTCTACGCGGAGATCGACGCTTCGGCTGCTCGCGCCTCCGCGGCCCCGGCGCCCGCGGCATCCCCCGGCGAAGTGTCGGTGACGGAGGCCGCACCCGGCCGCTCGCGCAATAATCCGGTGGTCGCCACTTTCCTTTCCCGCCGCCGCCTCAACCGGGAAGGCTCGGAAAAGGAAACCTGGCACGTCGAATTCGATCTCGCCGCGTGTGGGCTCGACTATGTCGTCGGCGATTCCCTGGGCGTCTTTCCGAGCAACGATCCGGACCTCGTCGACGCGGTGATCGCCGCGCTCGACGCGCCGGCTGATTTCCATATCGGGGAGCGGGCGCTGCGCGATGTCCTGCTCGATAGCGTTTCGCTGTCGCCCGCGCCCGACATGCTATTTCAGTTGATCTCGTATCTAGTCGGCGGCGAGCGTCGGAAGAAAGCGCAGGCGCTCGCCGACGGCAAGGATCCTGACGGCGACGCGGTGACGCTCGACGTGCTGGCCGCACTGGAAAAATTTCCCGGCATCCGTCCGGACCCCGAGGCCTTCATCGAAGCGCTCGATGTGCTGCAGCCGCGTGTCTACTCGATCTCGTCCTCGCTCAAGGCCAATCCCGGCCGCGTCTCGCTTACGGTCGACGCCGTACGCTACGAAATCGGCAGGCGGACGCGGCTCGGCGTTGCGTCCACCTTCCTTGGCCGTCGCATCAGGCCCGGCGACAGGGCCAAGGTCTATGTGCAGAAGGCGCAGCATTTCGCGCTGCCGGCCGATCCCAATACGCCCGTCATCATGATCGGACCCGGCACCGGCGTGGCGCCATTCCGCGCCTTCCTGCAGGAGCGCCTCGCTACCAAGGCGCCCGGGCCTAACTGGCTTTATTTCGGCCATCAGCGCAGCGATTACGACTTCTTCTACAAGGAGGAGTTCGACACCATGCGCAAGTCGGGTCATCTCACCCGCCTTACCCTTGCCTGGTCGCGCGACGGCGACGAAAAAATCTACGTCCACCGCCGCATGCGCGAGAACGGCCGCGACCTGTGGAACTGGATTCGCAAGGGCGCGCACATCTACGTCTGCGGCGACGCGCTGCGGATGGCCAAGGACGTCGAGAAGGCGCTGATCGATGTCGTCGCCGAGCACGGCAAGCGCAGCGTCGAGGACGCCGCGCGATTTGTTGCCGATTTGAAGAAAAACGACCGCTATCAGGCCGACGTTTATTGAGGGTGACGTGAACGAAGCTCGTACTCCGTCCGAAATTCGGTCTGCGCGCATGGACCGGCTGTCGCGGCTGCCGGTGTTCCTGTCGCTTGCGGGTAAGCGCGCGGTCCTGGCCGGCGGCAATGCCGCGGCGGCCTGGAAGGCGGAGCTTCTGTCCGCGGCCGGCGCGGCGGTGGATGTCTATGCATCTGAAGTATCCAACGAGATGATGCTTGTCGCCGCCGGCTCGCCGTATGGCACCGTCACGCTCAACCGGCGCGACTGGTGCCGGGGCGATCTGCGCGGCGCGGCCATCGCGGTGGGCGCCTTCGAGGATGACCGGAACGCGGCCGCTTTTGCCGACGCGGCGCGCGCATGCGGCGTCCCGGTCAACGTCGTCGACAAGCCGGCGTTTTGCGATTTTTCCTTCGGCGCGATCGTCAACCGGTCGCCGCTGGTGATCGGCATTTCCACCGATGGCGCGGCGCCGGCCTTTGCGCAAGCGATCCGCGCCAGACTGGAATCTCTCTTGCCGAAAGGTTTCGCGCAATGGGCGCAGGCGGCTTCGCGCTGGCGCGCGACGGTGCAGACGGCGGGCTTGCCTTTCGCCGGGCGGCGGAAATTCTGGCAACTGTTCACCGCCCATGCGGTCACGCACCCCGATCGCGCGCCGCATGATGACGACCTGGACAATTTTCTCGGCGAGGTGCGCGGCTTAGGCGGTGCCGTCGAAAACGGCTCCGTCACGCTGGTCGGCGCCGGCCCGGGGGACCCGGAACTGCTCACGCTGCGCGCGGTCCGTGCGCTGCAGTCGGCCGACGTCATCCTGTTCGACGATCTGGTATCGCGCGACGTGCTCGACTTCGCCCGCCGCGAGGCGAAGAAACTTATGGTCGGTAAGACCGGCTACGAGCCGTCATGCAGGCAGGCCGATATCAACGCGCTGATGGTCGGCCTCGCCAAGCAGGGCAAGCACGTGGTGCGACTCAAGGGCGGCGATCCGCTGATATTCGCCCGTGCGGGTGAGGAGATCGCGGCCTGCAATGCGGCCGGCATTACGGTCAGTGTCGTTCCCGGAATCACCGCGGCGCAAGGCGCCGCCAGCCGTCTCGGTATTTCGCTGACCGGGCGGGCCCAGGCGCGCCGATTGCAATATATCACCGGCCACGCGCGCGACGGAAAATTGCCGGACGATATCGACTGGCGGAGCCTGGCCGATGCGACAACGACCACGGCGATCTACATGCCGGCAAAAACGCTGGCGGCGCTCGTCGCCGAGGCGATGGAGCAGGGACTCGATCCGCAGACCCCGGCGCTCGCGATCGCCCGCGCCACGCGGCCCGATCAGGTCGTCATCGCTGACACCGTCGCGCGCCTGCCCGGCCTTCTGACCGAGCGGAAGCTGCGCGGCCCGCTATTGGTGATGCTCGGCCGCGCGCTCACGGCGCAAGCCTTGTCAGCGCGCCCGGGCGCACCGCAATTGACCGTACGGGCGTGATCGACGCGCCGGTCCGCGAGCTTGCGCCGCTGCGAACGTTGGCCGTCGTTGAGACAAGCGCCGTGATCGCTTGCGGCGCCGGAGGCGTGCTTTGCCTCCGATGCTCGAAGGCGGCCGTCAGGAAATTTTCTGTAGCTGCGCGGGCTGGCTTCCCGCTTCGCCCGTTGCGTCCGATGCATCCTGCGAGGCGCGCTGCATGGCGGGCTTGCGCGCGTTGGTGATGTTGTGCGCCGTATTGATGAGCGCGATGTGGGTGAGCGCCTGGGGAAAGTTTCCCGCCTGCCGTCCGGCGCCGATATCGTATTCTTCCGCCAGCAGCCCGACGTCGTTCGCCAGGACGGCAACGCGGTCGAACAGGGCCTGCGCGCGGTCGAGATCGCCGGTCAGGACATAGGCGTCGGCAAGCCAGAGCGTGCACGCCAGGAAGGCGCCTTCGTCCGGCCGGGCGTGCTCGCTTTTCTCCCGCGGATCGTGGCGCATGACAAGGTCTTCGCGGAGAAGGTATTTCTCCGTCGCGGCGAGGGTGCCGAGAATCCGCGGGTCGTCCGGCGGCAGAAAGCCGACGGACGTCGCGAGCAGCACGCTCGCATCGAGCAGTTCTGAGCCGTAGGACTCGACAAATGAATTGAGGTTCGGGTCGAAGCCCTTTTCGCAGACTTCGGCACAGATTTCGTCGCGGGTCCTGCACCACGCTTCGAGCGGCGCCTTGAGCCCGAACTGCTTCGCGCTCTTGATACCGCGGTCGAAGGCGACCCAGGACAGGATCTTGGACGAGACGTAGTGCTTGGGAGGTCCGCGCCGCTCCCACATGCCGCAGTCCGGCTCATGCCAGATCGCCGCCAGATGCTTCAACAACTCGCATTCGACATCCCAGGATTCGGCTGCAAGCTTCAGCTTGGCGGTTCGCGACTGATGGAACACGTCCATCAACTCTCCGAATACGTCGAGTTGAAGCTGCGCGTGCGCGGCGTTGCCGATGCGGACCGGCTGCGCGCCCTCATAGCCGGGCAGCCAGCCCGCCTGCCATTCGAGCAGGCGCCGCTTGCCGGTGATGCCGTACATGATCTGCATGTCGGACGGGGAGCCCGCGACCGAGCGCAGAAGCCAGTTGTGCCAGGCCAGCGCCTCCTCGTAGTAGCCGCTGTCCATCAGCGCGAGCAGGGTGAATGTCGCGTCGCGCAGCCAGCAGAACCGATAGTCCCAGTTGCTGCGGCCGCCCGGCCGCTCGGGCAGGGAAGTGGTCGGCGCGGCGACGATACCGCCGGTCGGCGCGAAGGTCAGCGCCTTGAGCGTCAACAGCGACCGCATCACGACGGCGCGATATTTTCCCTCGTAGTTGCAGGTCGCGCTCCACTCCTGCCAGAAGGTTTCGGTCTTCTGCAACGCATCGAGTGCATCGAACGCTTCCGGCACCGGCAGGTGCGACGCCGCATAGGTGAGGGTGAACGGAATCGTTTCGCCCGCGCCGATCTCGAATTCGGCGACGGTCCGCATGTTCTCGCCGCGCGTCCTGACGGGCGTGCGCAGCACGACCATGTCGGGCCCGCTGATCGCGAGATGGGCGCCGCCCTCGATGCGGCGCACCCAGGGAATGTTGGCGCCGTATCCGAAGCGGATGATCAACTCCATTCGCATCTTTACGCGGCCGCGCGTGCCCCGCACCAGCCGTACGACGTCGCTCGATTGCCGGTGGCCAGGCATGAAATCGACGATGGTGACCTCACCGCCGCCGGTCTCGAAGGTCGTTTCCAGGATGAGCGTATCGCCGCGATAGCGGCGCGTGATGTTTAGAACCGTTTCAACGGGAGCGATCTGCCAGCGGCCGTTCCGTTCGCTGCCCAGCAGCGCCGCGAAGCAGGCGTCGGAATCGAAATGCGGCCAGCACAGCCAATCGATCGAGCCGTCGCGGCCGACCAGCGCCGCCGTGGTGCAATCGCCGATGAGCCCATAATCTTCAATCTTGCCAACCAACGAATGGACTCCGGCGGGCTGGAATCGCCTGGCGATGGGGCGCCATGCTGACTGTGATGCCCAATAACGATTCCCGGCGGTAATTGTTCCCACGGTGGCACAGCCGATTGGTATTGATGTGGGCAAACCTGCAGCGTAAGGCTTCACAGTCACGTCATGGACGAATGCCGCGCGGCATTGGGAGAACGGATGGCAGCTCGGGGGAAAAGGCGGAACGAGGACGACGGCATCCGGGTCGACCTCGAGCGCCGCTCGTTTTATCGCTTCTCGCTGCTCGCCACGCAGCTTAACCGCGCCGTCGCCGGCAGCTACGTGCGGCAGATCGGGCGGCCTGCCAACGGCTGGCGGATCATCACGGTGCTGGGAAACTTCGGGCCGCTGTCAGCGTCGCAGATCCATTCGTACACCACGCTCGAGATGGACAAGATCACGCGTATCGTCGACAGCCTGGTCGAGATGGGCGTGGCGACGCGCGAGCAGGATAAGTCGGACCGCCGTCGCGTCATTATTACCCTCTCGCCCAAGGGCAAGCGCATCTTCCACAAGATCGAGAAGATGGTCGGCGACATGGAATACGAGTTTCTCGCCGAGTTGAGCCGGGGCGAGCGGGAAGTCCTTTACGAGCTGCTCGACCGGCTGCAGACGCGGGCCAACAAGATTTTCAAGATCAAGCGCAACTGGGGCGAGCTCGACTAGAGCAGGTTGCGCGCGGACGCGACGGCGAGTCAGGCGCGCCGCTGCCGTGAAGCGATGCGGCTGCGGCCGCGCGACGCGAAGAGATTCGCTATTCCGTGATGGCGCGGACGACGCGGCAGGGATTTCCGGCGGCGAACACGCCCTCGGGAATGTCCCTCGTCACCACGCTCCCGGCTCCGATCACCGCGCGCGATCCGATCCGGACGCCCGGCAGGATGATCGCCCCGCCGCCTACCCAGACGTCCGATCCGATCTCGACCGGTTTGCCGAATTCCTTTCCGCGCCGCGCCTCGGCGTCGAGCGGGTGCATGGGCGTGTAAATCTGAACGGCCGGCCCGAACAGGGTAAAGCTGCCGATGCGCACGGGGCAGACATCGAGTACGACGCAGTTGAAGTTGAAGAATACCCGCTCGCCCAGGGTGATGTTGGAACCGTAGTCGCAGAAGAAGGGCGGCTGCATCCACACCGAATCGCCGCCGGCGCCGAACAACTGATGCAGGATTTCCCGCCGCTTCTCCTGCTCGGCCTCGCGTGTCGCGTTCAGGTCCTGGCAAAGGTCGCGCGCCCGTGCTCGCGCCGCGACCAGTTCGGGATTCATCGGGTCGTAGAGCTCTCCGGCCAGCATCTTCTGACGTTCGGTCTTCATCGCACGCGCTCCGGAGTTCCGGTCCTGCTAGGCCGGCGCGACACGGGCCTTGAGCGTCCGCTCGACGGCTTTCGGATCCTGGCGCAGTTTCTCGCGCAGATCGGCCGCCATGCCGATATAGGTTTCCTCCTCGCCGTTGCGCAGCGCCGCGATGACGCCGTCCGCCACTTCCTGCGGGGAAATCTTGCTCGCTGGCGGCACATGCGCGCTCATCTGCGTGTCGACGGCGGGCGGATAGATGCCGACCACGTCAACGCCATGATAGCCGAGCTCGGCGCGCACGGTCTGCGTCAGCAGATGCAGCGCCGCCTTGCTCGCGCAATAGGAGCCCATGTTCGGAAAGCTGACATGCGCGCCGACGGTGATCATGTTGACGATGACGCCATGCCGGCGCGCGCGCATGGCCGGCGCGAAAGCGCGGATCATCGCCAGCGTGCCGAAATAATTCACCTCCATCTCGCGCAGCGCATTGCCGGGATCGGTGTCGAGAAAGCGCGTGTTGTGGTTGTGGCCGGCATTGTTGACGAGGATGTCGGTCGCCTCGGCATATTTCGCCGCGGCGCCGGTCACCTGCCGCGCGTCGGTAATGTCGAGCGCCACGGGCTCGATCCGCGCATCGTGCCATGTGCCCGGCGTCCGGTCGGCGGCGAGAATGCGCCCCGCGCCGGCGGCCAGGAAGGCCGGTATCAACTTCTGGCCGATGCCGCCGCCGGCCCCGGTGATGAGAACGGTCTTTCCGGCGATTTCCCGTGCCATGGTCCGGTTGCTTTCCTTGTCGGCGGATGAACGGTCAGCGGATGAACGACGGCTGGCCACGCGCGAGCCGCACCTCCGCGACCGGGTTGGCGCCGGCCTGCCAATGCGGAAGCTGTGTGAACACCCGCATGTCATGGCCCGGCACGATCCGGGCAAGATCGTCGCCGACGCGCTGCTTGAGCTTGTCGTAAGTCTCGACCAGATTCCAGGTATTGCCCTGATGGTATCCCGGCGGCCACATCCGCTCGAGGTTGGCGTAGCAGGCGACTGCATCGCCGGCGACGATATAGGGGCCGTCGGGGGTCTCCACCTCGATATACTGCGAACCGAACGTATGGGTATCGGCGGCAAGATGCAGGGTGAGACCGGGCACGACCGCGTGGGAGCCGTCGATCAGGTTGACGCGGCCTTCCGCCATCGCGCGCTCGAAGGTGGCGATGTCGTCGAGGTTGAGGGAGGACAGCACCCAGTTGGTCTTGTCCTTCGGCTTGTCGCCGATGTTCCTGAGCACATGCTTCCAGCGCTCGTATTCGGAACGCTGCAGGATGATCCTGGCGTTGGGAAAGGCGTCGAGATTGCCGGCATGGTCGAAGTGCAGATGGGTCAGCAGGATCGTCTCGATCTCCTTCGGCTCGACCTCGATCTTGGCGAGCACGGCATCCGGCTTCTCGAAATCGTCGAATATCCGCCCGGTCATCGAACGGCCGGTCGCAAAGCCGGTGTCGACGAGGAATACCTCGCGTTTCCTTCCCGCCGCCGGGGCGGCGGCGATCGCGGAATAGACCATCGGCACGTGCCAGGTGCCCTGGTTGCTGCCGACCGGCGAGCCTTCCGTGAAATCGTGCGGCAGCGTTCCCTTGGCGTAACAGAAGCTCCAGATCGAAAAGTCGCTCGCACTTGAATTCATTGCCATTCCCTGTTGCCCGGCAGCGAACCGCGCGGTTCGCTCCCGGCGCCGGGACAGTGTGCCGCAGCGCGCCGGAGCGGTCAGCATTTCAGGATTTGTTGTATTTTACAATTGACTGGCTCCGTGCCAGAAAATAGCCTTTATCGGGTTTTCGCAAAGCTTGCATGGTGTCACGAGGGAGAGGGTCATGCTGCGCTTGAAGACGACGTTGCTGGTGGGCGCTATCGCCCTGGCGGGGGCCCCAATCCCCGCGATGGCCGATGTTACGATCGGCGTGCTGATCCCGTCGTCCGGCAAGGGCGCGTCCTACGGGCAGCAGCAGCAGAACGCGATCAACATGTTCATGGACAAGTACGCGGACATCGGCGGCAAGGCCGGCAAGATGAAGCTGGTCATCTACGATACCCGCGGCGAGAACACCGAAGCCATCAACCTGACGCGCAAGCTGATCGACTCCGACAACGTGGTGGCGATCGTCGGGCCGCAGTTCAGCGCCGAGGCGGAGGTTGCCTTCCCGCTCGCCGTGCGCGGCCAGACCACCATGATCACGCCGATGGCAGCCAAGGCCGGCATCGCCGCGGCAAACCGTCCGTGGGCCTTCCGCTTCGCGCTGACGACCGGGAACGTTTACGGTCCGCTGCTCGACGTCTGGCTGAAGAAGAACGCCGCCAAGCCGATCAAGAAGGTCGTGATCCTGATGGACGGCAAGGACGCGGTTTCGTCGTTCGACGGCAAGACCGTTTTTCCGCAAATCCTGAAGCAGAAGGGTCTCGAGGTCCTCGACACGATCTCGTTCCAGACCGGCGACATCGATTACTCGGCGCAGATCACGCGCGCCAAGGGGCTCAATCCCGACGGCATCGTCGTGTCGGCGCTCTATAACGAAGCGGCGCATGCGGTCGCCGAGGCCCGCAAGCAGGGCATGAAACAGCCGATCGTCGCCGGCGTCGGCATCAACGATCCGCGCTTCATCCAGATCGCGGGAAGCGCCGCCGAAGGCGTCATGACCGGATCGGACTTCTTCGCCGAGGATCCGAAGCCGGCGGTCGCGGCCTGGGTCGCGGACTACGACAAACGCTACCGTCAGAAGCCGAGCAACGCCGCCGGCGAAATCTACGATACGCTCTATCTGATGCGCGAGTGCATCAAGAAGACCGGCATCGACGGCAAGGACGTCAAGGGCGACCGCGTCAAGCTGCGCGACTGCTGGACCGGCATGAAGGATGTCGAAGCCCCGTTGATGGGCAAGACCAGCATGGATAATAACGGCGACGGCGTTCGCATCCCGACCATGCTGGAGGTCAAGGGCGACAAGTTCGTCGTCGCCCAGTAACCGCCCGGCATCCCGAACCGCGAAAGAAAGGAACGGGCGTCCGGCCCATGTTCATCCAGCAGCTTGCCAACGGCGTTATGCTTGGCAGTACCTACGCGCTGGTGGCGATCGGATATACCCTGGTCTTCGGCGTCCTGCGTCTCCTGCACCTCGCCCATGGCGAGGTGTTCATGGTCGGTGCGTTCGCGGGCCTTCAGGTCGTGCTGTGGTGGCACTTCGGTCCGTTCGTCGCGCTGATCGCGGGCCTGGTCGTGGCCGCGCTGCTCGGCATGGTGCTCGAGGTCGTCGCCTTCCGCCCGATCCGCAAGCGCGGCAACTCCCATCTCGCGCCGATCGTGTCGACGATCGGCGCGGGCCTTGTCCTGCAGGAGGTCATGACCAAGGTGTTCGGCGCCGAGCAGACGCCGTTCCCCTCCGACCTCGGCAAGATCGCCTACGACCTCGGTTTCATCCACGTCACCGGGTCGCAGGTGTTCATTCTCGCCGTCGCCATCGTATCGATGGCGGTACTGCACTTCTTCGTGACCTATACGCGCTACGGCATGGCGATGCGCGCGGCGTCCGAGAACCTTCAGGTCGCGGCGATCCTTGGCGTCAACGTCGATAACGTCGTGCTGGTGACCTTCGCCGTCGCTTCCGCGCTCGGCGGCATCGCCGGCGTGTTGGTCGGGCTCAACTTCAACGCGATCTCGCCCTACATGGGCCTCGAGATGGGCATCAAGGGCATGGCCGTGATGCTGATCGGCGGGCTCGGCAGCATCTACGGCGCCATGGTCGGCGGGCTCATCCTTGGCATCGTCGAGGTCCTCAGCGTCGCCTATCTCGCCTCGTCGCTGCGCGACGCCTTCGCCTTCGGGCTGATGATCCTGATCCTCATCGTGCGCCCGCGCGGCCTGTTCCAGGTCGGCATCCGAGCGGAACGCTGACGATGCTGAGCAGCTACTGGGATTCCGTCTGCATCTTCCTCGGCATCAATATCCTGCTCGGGATCAGCCTCTATATTCCGATGGTCTGCGGGCTGATCTCGCTCGGGCAGGGCGGCTTCATGGCGATCGGCGCCTATGTCGCCGTCATGCTGACGAAAGCGGGCGCCCCTTTTGTCGTCGCGCTCGTTGCCGGCGCGCTCGTTGCCGCCGTCGCCGGCCTCATCGTCGGTGCGCCGGCGCTGCGGATCCGCGGCATCTACGTGATGATCCTGACGCTCGGCTTCGGCGAGATCGTCCGCGTCTTCTTCCTCAATTTCGAGCCGACCGGCGGCGCCTCCGGCCTCGGCGGCATTCCCCCGCTGACCGAGCTGTGGCAGATCGTGCTTTCCTGCGTGCTGGCCTACCTGCTGGTCTGGCGTATCCGGCAGCTGCGGTTCGGCCGCGCCATGATCGCGATCCACGACGACGATCTTGCCGCCGAAGCCATGGGCATCAACCTGACGCGCACCAAGCTCATGTCATTTTCGCTCGGCGCGTTCATCGCCGGGATCGCCGGCGGTTTCTATGCACATTACGCGCTGTTCATCGACGCCAACCAGTTCGACTTCTCTCGCTCGGCGATGACCTTCCTCTATGTCGTGCTCGGCGGCACGGTCAATCCGTTCGGCCCGGTGCTCGGCGCCGCCATCGTCACCCTGCTGCCGGAAGTGCTCCGCGTGGTGCAGGACTGGCGCATGACCGTGTTCGGCACGCTTCTGATCCTGATCGCGATCTGGCGGCCCGACGGCATCCTGCGCACCGCGGGCTTCCGCAAATGAGCGCGTTTCTGCGGGTCGAAGGCGTCAATCGCCGGTTCGGCGGCTATCTCGCCCTCAACGACGTCTCGTGCGAAGTCGCGCGGGGGCATGTTCATGCGTTGATCGGCCCCAATGGCGCGGGCAAGACCACGCTGTTCAACGTCATCTCCGGCGTGCTGCGCCCGACGGCGGGCCGTATCTTCCTCGACGGCAGGGATTACACCGGCTTGCGGCCCGACGGTGTCTCGCGGCTTGGCGTGGCGCGCAATTTCCAGCAGGTGCGGCTAGTGCGTCAGCTCTCCGCCGTCGAGAACGTGATGATCGGCTGCCATGCCGGCATCTATCGCGGCGTCGCCGGCAATCTTGCGGAATTTTTCGGCCTCGGGGGAGCGGAAAAGGCGGCGCGGGAAAAATCGCGCGAGATGCTCGCCTTCGTCGGCATGGCCGGCAAGGCCGAGGTGCCGGTGGATCAGCTGACCCTCGTCGATCAGCGCCGGCTCGAGGTCGCGCGCGCGCTCGCGAGCGAGCCAAGTCTGCTGCTGCTCGACGAGCCGGCGGCCGGCATGAACCCGACCGAGCTCGACGAACTGAAGACACTCATCCAGGCGATTCGGGATCGCGGGATCACCATCGTTCTGGTCGAGCATCACATGCGGCTTGTCATGAGCATCGCCGACCGCATCACCGTGCTGAGCGCGGGAACGGTGATCGCGAGCGGCACCCCGTCGGAAGTCCGTCAGGACGCCGCCGTGATCTCGGCCTACCTGGGGACGGCCTGATGAGCCTGTTGTCCGTCCGCAATCTCAGTGTTTCCTACGGCAAGGTCGTCGCGCTCGACGACGTGTCGCTCACCGTCGGGGAAGGGGAGCTTGTCAGCCTCGTCGGCGCGAACGGCGCCGGCAAATCGACGCTGATGCATGCGATCGCCGGGCTGGTGGCGCCATCGGGCGGCGAGATCGCGTTCGAAGGCCGGTCGCTCGCCCGCGTGCCGACCGCGCGCATCGCCGGGCTCGGCATCGGCTATGTGCCCGAGGGCCGCGGCACGCTGCGCGAGCTGACCGTGCGCGAGAACCTGCGGCTCGGCGCCTTCTCGCGCAAATGGGACGCGGAAGCGCGCGCCGACCTCGATCGCGTGACGCAGCGCTTTCCGATCCTGGCGGAGCGCATCAACCAGACCGCGGGCACGCTTTCCGGCGGCGAGCAGCAGATGCTGGTGATCGGCCGCGCGCTGATGTCGCGGCCGCGCCTCCTGCTGCTCGACGAGCCCTCGCTCGGCCTTGCGCCGCTGATGAGCGAGCGCATCTTCGAAATCGTCGCCGACCTCAATCGGCAGGGCGTCGCCGTGCTGCTGGTCGAGCAGAATGCGCATGCGGCGCTCAAGCTTGCGAAACGCGGCTACGTGCTCGAGATGGGAAAGATCGTGCTCGAAGGCACCGATCTCGCCGACAGTCCGCAGATCCGCGAGGCCTATCTCGGCGGCGGAAACTGACGCCGCTTCGTTTTGGCGCGCGCCGGCGGCGCCCGGCCTTTCGGCGGATGGCGATTACAGCGCAGGGACGGGTTGCGCGCTCGTGCGCAGCCCCATCTTCTCCAGCCGCGGCAGCACTTCCTGGATGAAGTAGGGGAGTTCCTGCAGGTAATTCACGAAACCCATCGCCACGCCGGAGAAGCCGGCGTCGTGCAGCCGCTTGAGCTCGGCGGCGACGTGATCGGGGTTGCCGCGGATCGAATAGCTGCCGCCGTAGCCCAGGACGGTGCGCGCGGGATCCTGCGCGCGGTTGCGGGCATTCTCCTCGACCGAGCGGCTCTTGGAGCCGGTTTCGGCCTGATAGAGCCGGTACTGGTAATCGAGCCCTTCCCAATCGGCATAGTCGACGCAGTGCTGCGCGAAGCACTCGGCATCTCGCTGCGTCGGGCGGCAGACCACCGAGACCGGGATCCATACCTGCACGTTGCGGCCGAGCGCCGAAGCCCGCTGGCGCGTTTCGGCAATGCGCGGCGCCGAATCCTCCGGTGCGCGGCAGTAGTCGAAGTGCAGGTCGGAGTATTCGATCGCGAAGTCGCGGCCGGCCGGGGAGGCGCCGGCATTCATCATCGGCGGCCGGCGCTTGCCGTAAGGCTTCGGCAGCGCTTCGAGACCGGTGAAGCTGAAGAATTTTCCCGCATGATCGAAATGCCCGTCGGTGCGCCACAGATCGGTGACCACCTTCCACCACTCCGCGGCATAGACATAGCGCTCGTCGTGGCCGTGCTGTTCGGTGCGGAACATTTCGAACTCGTCGCGGTTCCAGCCGCAGACGATATTGACGCCCATGCGGCCCCTGCCGACGTGGTCGGCCGTGACGATCTGCTTGGCCGCCAGGATGGGGTGGATCATCTGGACGTGAATCGTGCCGAATATCGAAATCCGGCTCGTCTGCGCGAGCAGTCCCGTTGCCCAGGTGATCGTCTCGAACGTGCTGGCGTTGACGTCGGCGGTGCCGCCAAATCCCTTCCAGCGCGCGATCGGCACGAGACATTCAAGACCGGCGGTGTCGGCAAGCTGCGCGAGCCTGAGGTTGTTGTCCCAACTCGCGTCCCACCGCTCCACGACGTTCGTGAAGGCGAGCCCGCCGGAGCAGTTCGCGCCGAACAGGCCGAGCTTGAAACGATTTCTTCCCAGCAGACCTGCCTCAGGCACGCGTGTCCTCCGTCGATGCGTCCGGCAAAAAACTTGTAAACCACAACTATTCTGCCCCACGACGGTGGCTCCGGCAAGGCGCCCGCGTGCGCCGCGCGCCCCCGATCCGGCTGGCCGGCCGAAATGGCCCATAACGCATCGTGCTGGGAAGATGGCGGGAGCGAGAACCGACTGGCGACTTTTCATTGTTTTTCGCAAATGTTATACTTGGTGTGTGGAATATCCCGGGCGGAACGCTCGCGCCGGCCCGGGACCCGGGAAAAAATCAGGCGCCGCGCGATCGTGCGGCCCGAGGAGGTGAGCGATGCTGCGATCCGAAGAAAACATTGCGCTGACGCGCGTCGGCCCCGGCACGCCGATGGGCCGTTTCATGCGCCGCTACTGGATTCCGGCGGCCAAGCTCGAACAGTTGACGGCGCCGGGCGGCGCGCCGGTCCGGGTGCGGCTCCTGGGCGAGGACCTTGTCGCGTTCCGCGATCCCACCGGCAAGGCCGCGCTGATGGGGGAATTCTGCCCGCACCGCCGCGCCTCGCTCTTCTATGGCCGCAACGAGCCGGGCGGGCTGCGCTGCCTCTATCACGGCTGGAAGATGGGCTGTAACGGCTACGTGCTGGAATCGCCGCCCGAACCGCCGGCGCGCACCTTCGCCGCCAAGCTCGCACATCCGTCCTATCCGGTGCGCGAGGCCGGCGGTCTCTTGTGGGCCTACATGGGGCCGCGCGAACTGGAGCCGCCCTTTCCGAAATTTCCCTGGCTCGACCTGCCGGACGACCAGCTGCTGGTCGTGAAGATGTTTCAGGACACCAACTATCTGCAGGGCGTCGAGGGCGACCTCGACCCCGCGCATCCGAACTACCTGCATCGCGACTTCGATATCGACGACCACGAAAGCTGGGCCGGCGCGGGCTGGCAGTCCATCGCCGATATCATGACCGACGGCGCGCCGGCGATCGAGTGCGAGGAGACGCCGTACCTGATGCGCGTCGGCGCCATCCGCACAACGCAGAATCCGAAGGAGCGCTATGTGCGCTCCACCGAGTGGATCGCGCCGTTCTATTGCTACATCGCGACGGGTCCGCACGAGTCGCGCCTGTTCAAGGCGTGGCATCCGATCGACGATTTCTCCTGCTACACGTTCTACATCCACTTCGATCCGGATAAGCCGATCGACAAGGAAGCGATCTGGTCGAACTGGGGTCACCGCACCGAGCCGCCCGACTACAAGACGCCGCATACGCTGGCGAACCATCACTTCCAGGATCGCGCGCGCATGGAGCGCGGCAACTTCTCCGGCATCCTCGGCGCCTCGATCCAGGATCGCGCGGTGCAGGAGAGCATGGGGCCGATCGTGGACCGCACGCAGGAGCATCTCGGCACCAGCGACAAGGCGGTGATCTATTATCGCCGCCTGCTGCTGCGCAAGCTCAAGGAAATGGACGAAGGCAAGCCGCTGCCTTCGCACGATCCCACGCTCGACTACCAGCATCGTGCCGGCTCCTTCACGATCTCCGCCGACGTGCCGTGGCAGGACGTGGTGAAGTGGCAGGAAGCGCACGAGCAGGAACATCCGCCGCTCGCGGCGGAATAGACCGGCGCTGACAGGGCGGGGAGCCGATGGAA
>Ga0180219_1001422_pt1 | contig 15559 bp, 14 predicted proteins | sample eDN3rd30CBELigMG_FD_151338 | JGI IMG/M metagenome (GOLD analysis project Ga0180219, IMG submission 151338) | Enriched Miracle-Growth compost microbial communities from Emeryville, California, USA - eDNA 3rd pass 30_C BE-Lig MG (version 2)... ...
TCCACCTCGAAGGTCGTCGCGCTGTAAGCCCCCGAGCACCTCGTCGCACACCGCGCAAGGATGCCTCGCACCCGGCCCGCTCTCGGGCCGCGATCGCAACACACCCGTACCCGGTTCCGGTCGATTCGCCGACCACCGGGTCCTCGCAGTCAAGGACTCATCCCATGTCGAACACCGCCCTTCTCGACCGTCCCACCACCTCCACCAGCACCACCGCCCGTCCGACGCTGCGGCTGGTCACCGACCGCCCCGTCGAGGCACCGGCCGTTCCCGCTGCGCCGCAGCGCAACGTGCCCGCCGGCACCACGCCGCGCGGCTTCGCCCTCTACGTCGGCTTCGACGAGGCCAAGGCCGCTGCGTCCGGCGTGTCGCTCGGCGCGATCGTCGACGCGCTGCGTCGCACGCTCGCCGATGTGGCGCCCGGCGCCGAGACCTACGCGACGGTCGCCCTCGCTCCGCTGGGGGCCGGCGGTCGCGACGTCGACGTCGTGCGTCGTGCGCTGCAGGAGCCGAGCGCCGTCGCCCGCACCAAGAGCGAGCCCGACCCCGAAGAGACCGTGAACGCGGGTCGCGTGACGGTCGACATCTCGCGCAAGCGCGTCGTGATCGACGGCGAGTCGGCCGCGCTCACCTTCAAGGAGTTCGAGCTGCTGCAGTACCTCGTGCTGCGCGAGGGCCGCACCATCGAGCGCGGCGAGCTCGTGTCGTCGCTGTGGCAGGGTTCGTCCGACAAGGACGCCCCGGGCGAGCGCACGATCGATGTGCACGTGCGTCGTCTGCGTTCCAAGCTCGGTCGCTACGAAGACATCGTGCGCACCGTGCGTGGTGTCGGCTACCGGTTCGATCGGCACGCCGACGTCGTGATCCGCTACGGTCACGGCACGCCCTCGCCCGACCGCTTCTGAGCAGCGGCGCGGGAGCGCGGATGTCGGTGGTCACCGCTTAGGGTGGTGGCATGCTTTCCGGGGTCACGACGCGTCGCGATCCTCGGCCCGCGCCGGGTCGGCCTCTCGAGACGGAGTATCGGCCGCGGCATCCCCTCGACCTGCTGCGCACCGTCGGCATCCAGCAGCGCGGCGCGCACGATCCGTCGTTGGCGGTCGTCTCGGGTGTGATCTGGCGTGCGAGCCGCACGCCCGACGGCGTCGCGACGCTCGCGTTGCGCGAGGTGTCGCCCGGCGTGATCCGTGCCGGGGCCTGGGGCGCGGGGCGCGAGTGGGCGCTCGCGCAGGTTCCGGCGCTGTGCGGGGCGGATGATGCGCTCGAGGGGTTCGATGCCTCGAAGCACCCGCTCGTGGCGGAGGCGCATCGGCGCCATCCCGGTCTGCGGCTGAGTCGCACCGATCGCGTGTTCGATGCGCTGGCCGGCGCGATCCTCGAGCAGAAGGTGACGGGCCTGCAGGCGTTCGGTGCGTGGCGGCGGTTGCTGACCTGGTGCGGCGAGCGTGCGCCGGGTCCCACGCCGGTGCCGATGTTCGCTCCGCCGACGGTCGACGGGTGGCGCGGCATCCCGTCGTGGGCGTGGCATCGCGCGGGTGTCGAGCCGCCGCAGTCGCGTGCGGTCGTGGAGGCGGCGCGACGCGGTTCGTCTCTGGTGAAGGCGGTGGCCGCGGCGACGGATGGACCGGGTCGGGATGCCGCGCTGACGAGCATTCGCGGGATCGGTGCGTGGACGGCGGCCGAGACACGGGCGCGTGCGCTGGGCGATGCCGATGCCGTGAGCGTGGGCGATTACCATCTCGCGCACGAGGTGGGTTTCGCGCTGACGGGTGCGCGGACGGACGATGGCGGGATGCTGCGGCTGCTGGAGCCGTGGGCCGGGCATCGTCAGCGCGTGATTCGGCTGATCCGCATGAGCGGTGCGCACGAGCCGCGGCGTGGCCCGCGGTTGCATCCGGAGGATCATCGCGGGCGGTGAGGCTCTTGCCGATGTCGGAGGGGCGCGCGAGACTCGCGGGATGAGATCACTCAACGCATACATCTCGTTCCGGGGCAACGCGCGTGAGGCGATGAACTTCTACCGCGATGTGCTCGGCGGCACTCTCGATGTGCTGACATTCGGTGACTTCCCCCAGATGCCCCACGACCCGGCCGACGACGGTCTGATCATGCATTCGTATCTGCGCACGGACGATGGACTCGTGCTGATGGCTTCCGACACTCCGTCGTCGATGGACTACGCGGCGCCCGCGGGCGTCTCGCTCGCCCTGAACGGTGCCGCTGAAGACGATGCCGCTCTGCGTCGCTGTTGGGATGCGCTCGCCGATGGAGGCACCGTCACGATGCCTCTGGATGCGGCGATGTGGGGCGGGACGTTCGGCATGCTGACCGATCGATTCGGGATCGCGTGGCTGTTCTCGATCGATGCGGCCGGCGAGTGACGGAGGCCGAGTCGGCGGCACGCGCCGAGGCGATCTTCGAGGATGCCGCGGCCTGGCGGCGGTGGCTCGATGAGCATGAGACCGAGGATGAGGGCGTCTGGTTGGTGCTGGCGAAGAAGGGGACGACGTCGCCGACGACGTTGAGCTACGATCAGGCGCTCGACGAGGCGTTGTGCAGCGGCTGGATCGATGGGCCGAAGCGCGGTCGGGATGAGCGCACGTTTCTGCAGCGGTTCACGCCGCGGCGGGCGCGGTCGATGTGGTCGGCGCGCAATGTCGGGCATATCGCGCGGCTGGAGGACGAGGGGCGCATGCGTGCGCGTGGCCGGGCGGAGGTCGAGCGGGCGCAGGCGGATGGGCGGTGGGATCGTGCGTATGCGGGTTCTGCGTCGGCGGAGCCGCCCGCGGCGCTGGTGCGTGCGCTGGAGGCCGATCCCGCATTGCGTGCTGCGTTCGACGGGTTGTCGCGGGCGGAGCGGTATTCGATCCTGCATCCGCTGATGACTGCGGCGTCGGAGAAGACTCTTGCGTCGCGGTTGGAACGGTCGCTGGAACGTCTGCGTGCTGCAGCGTCGGCGTGAGCGTCGCTCGCTGAGCCGCCTGCCCGCAGGGGGACTCTAGCCTGGAGTCATGTCGAGTTCGGGATGGCCGCGTGGTCGCATCGCTTGGTTGCTGGGAACGGCACTGCTGCTTGTCGTCGGGGCGATCGTCGGTCTCGTGCTGAGCAACGTGTGGCTGGGACTGCTGCTGGCGGTGCTCGTGTCGATCGGCTGGCTGATCGCATACGAGTCGCAGCGTGGACACACTCCGGGTCTGCACGATGATGACGATGACGGGGCTCGCCTGTAGCGGGCCCGGCGATGTACAGATGAACCTTGTTCAGGTCCTTGAGCGAGGCGCTGACGGAAGCACGGGGCTGCAGCACATCGCGTATACGTATTGAGAGAGTCGAGGCGCGAACTCACCCGATCCGGCCGGGACGCGCCCACTCCTGGCCGAGCACGTGCTGAGCGAGGAAGGCGAAGACCGTCTCGTACCAGACGACGGCGTGCTGCGGCTTCAGAACCCAGTGGTTCTCGTCGGGGAAGTACAAGAACTTGTGCGGCGACGTGCCGTCCGCCGCGGCGAAGTGCTCGTTGAGCTCGCTCCACAGCCGCAGCCCCTCCCCGATCGGCACACGGTAGTCGCGGTCGCCGTGCACCACGAGCATCGGGGTGCGGATGTCGCGCACGAACCGGTGCGGAGAGTTCTCGACCATCGCGTCGGGCGTGAAGATGCTCTGCCAGTATCCGGAGTGGTCGGTCGTGCCGGCGAACTGATCGAGCGCCCACAGGCTCGCGTGCGTCACGATCGCCCGGAACCGGTCGGTGTGCCCCGCGACCCAGTTGGCCATGTAGCCGCCGAACGATCCGCCCATCGCGGCCGTGCGCGTCTCGTCGATGTCGGCGCGCGCGACGACCTCGTCGGTGATCGCCATGAGGTCGGTGAAGGGCTTCGCGCCCCAGCTGTTCCATCCGCGCGCGATGAAGTCGAGCCCGTAGCCGGTCGACAGCGCCGGGTCGGGCAGCAGCACGGCGAAGCCGCGCGCCACCAGCAGCTGCGGATTCCAGCGCCAGCTCCACGCGTTCCAGCTGTTCAGCGGCCCACCGTGGATCCACAGCAGCAGCGGTGCGGGCGCCTCCCCCGATGCCCCCTCGGGCAGCAGCAGCCAGCCGCGCACGCGGGCGCCGTCGTCCGCCGCCGTCGACACCTCGACCATCGTCGCCGGCACCTCCGGCAGCGGTACCGGTGACGGAAGCACCGTGACGCCGTCGCCCGATATGCGCACGGGGTGCGGCGGCAGCATCCAATTCGTCCGCAGCGCCACCACGTCGCCGCTCGAGCGGTCAACGTCGATGCCCAGATACGTGAAGTCGTCGTCGGTCAGCTGCTGCACGGCACCGTCGTCGAGCGGCACCCGGAACACCGGCCCGCGCCCGTCCTGATCGGCGGTCACCAGCAGCGAGGCGTCATCGAGGGCGAACGCGATCCCGGTCGGCCAGCGGTCCCAGTCGGCGGCGATCCGCCGCGCGTGGGTGCCGTCGAGCGCCGACACCCACAGCTCCTGGTCGGCGGGCCCCGCCGGCGTGCTCTTGACGGCGCGCACCCACGCCATGAGCGACGAGCCGTGCCCGACCACGGGCACCTCGTTGTCGACGCCGGGCTCGTCGCGCACGATCGTGTGCGCACCGGTCGCGACGTCGATCGACACGAGCCGCGCGCGCTCGTCGCGCCCCTCACGCGCAGACAGCGCCGCGATCACCGTGGCACCGTCCGGCGTGATCGCGACGCCCGCAGAGCCGGCCGCGTGACCCGGGTGCGGCGTCAGGTCGAACGGACGGGGAAGGGATGCCGGGTACGGCGCCGGCGCGTCGTCCGCGGCATCCTCATCCGGACGTTCGACGCCCACCTGTTCCGCGAGCTCGCTCAGGCGCAGCGCGAACAGGTGCGGCTCGTCGGGGCCGAGGTCGTGGTCCCAGAACCGCACCGGATAGCTCTCGTGCAGGATCGCCGCGACCTTGTGCTTCTTGCGCTCGGCGCGCAGTCGCGCGTCGTCTTCGATGGTGTCGGCCGAAGGCAGCAGCGGCGCCGAGATGACGACGACGTCGGATGCCTCGGCCACCGCCTCGATCGCCGACACACCGCCGGCGAGCCGGGTCAGGGGGCGCGCCTCTCCCCCGGCGCCGGGCAGCAGCCAGAGCTGCGCAGGATCGTCGTCGGCCGCATCGCCGTCAGGCCGCGCAGACAGGAACAGCAGGTCGCCGTCCGCCGTGTAGACCGCCGACGACTCGCCCTTCACCGACCGGGTGAGGCGCCGCGCCGGGGTATCCCGTCCGTCGGCCGCCGCCTCCCACAGCGTCCGGTCGTAACCGGTGCCGTCCTTCTTCAGCGTCGCCACGCCGAGCACGACGCGGCTGCCGTCGGGCGAGAGGGCGATCGATTCGGTGCGGGGCAGGGCGATGTAGTCGTCAAGGGAGTCGAACGGCGTTGTGCGCATGAGCCCACGCTACGCCGCGGGGTGTCTCGTTCCCCGTATCGAGGGTGGGGTGGATGCTGCGCAGGGCACTCCTGGGGATAAGGACGTGTCCGCACGTGTTCGGCGGCCACCGGGACATCAGATGGCGGCACTCCTGGGGAGAAGGACGCTTCCGTGTGTGTCCTTATCCCCAGGAGTGCTGCAGAACACCGCGCGAGATCGGCGAGCGGCGTCGGCCCAAGGTGGCGCTATGGCAAGAGCTGAACGAACGCCCGGAGGCCGGGTTCGTAATCGTGGGTCTCCGTGAAGCCGAGTGACACGTAGAACGCGTGCTGCGCTTCGTCGGTGTCCGTGAGGAGCACGCGCTGGCGCACGTCAGGGTCGGCATCCAGCACCTCTGCGACGAGACGCCGGCCGAGTCCTTGGCGCTGCCGATCGGGTCGGCGAGTGTTTCATCGAGCGCATCGACCGCGACGAGTTCAACGGTCAGCACGGCCCCTACATCTCCTCGTGCGTGTCGGGGTCGCCGTCCCACAGGCGTCCGCGCTCGAGGTCCGACAGGGCGGTGACCTCGTCATCGCGCAGCGTGAACCCGAACACATCGGCGTTCTCGCGCTGGCGCCCGGCGTGCGCTGACTTCGGGATCGGGGTCGACCCCAGCTGCACATGCCAGCGCAGCACGGCCTGGGTGGGCGTCACGCCGTGCGCGGCGGCGATGTCGCCGACGACCTTCTCCGCGAGCAGCTCGCTGCGGCGCGCCAGCGGGCTCCAGCTCTCGGTGCGGATGCCGCGCTCGGCGTGGTACGCGCGCAGTGCCGCCTGCGGGAAGTATGGGTGCATCTCGACCTGATTGACGGCCGGGGTCACACCGGTCTCATCGATCAGCCGGGTGAGCATCGCCTCGGTGAAGTTCGAGACGCCGATCGAGCGCACGAGCCCCTCGTCGCGCAGCCGGATCATCGCCCGCCACGAGTCGAGATACTTGTCGACGCTCGGGTTCGGCCAGTGGATCAGATAGAGGTCGATGCGGTCCAGTCCGAGGCGCTCGAGCGATCCGTGCGCGCTCGCGATGGTCTCGTCGTAGCCGTGATCGCGCCCGGGCAGCTTCGTGGTGACGAGCAGCGCGTCGCGGTCCACGCCGCTGCGGCGCACGGCCTCGCCGACCTCGGCCTCGTTCCCGTAGTTCACCGCCGTGTCGAGCAGGCGGTAGCCCGCCGCGATCGCGCCGGCCACGGCATCCACCCCCTCGTCACCGGTGAGGTTGTAGGTGCCGAATCCCAGCTCGGGGAACCAGGCGCCATCGTTCAGAGTCACAGTCGGAAGGGAAGTCATCACCCCATCTTGCACACGATCCGCGGAAACGACGCTTGACAGTTAGGAACTTAACTATTAACTTCTTAACTATGACACGCCGTGCTGAGAGACTCATGGTCGCGATCCGCACGCTGGGCTTCGCTCAGCGGGCGATGGCCGACGCGTGGGTGCGCGACAGCGGACTCACACGGCAACAGGGTTTCACGCTCGGATACATCGAAGAGCACCAGGACCGCGGAGTGATCGCCCGCGAGCTCTCCGAGGTGTCGGGCACGACGCCGGCCGCCGTCGCGGGCCTCCTGCAGGGGCTCGAAGACCGCGGCTACATCACGCGGACGCCGTCACCCGACGACTCGCGCGTCAAGTTGATCACCATCACCCCCGAGGGCTCGCGCCTCATCGAGGGGTTCGACGACGAGATGCGCTCCGGACAGGAGCGCCTCTTCGCATCGCTGAGCCCCGACGAGCAGGACACCCTGCTCGACCTTCTCGATCGGGTCATCCGCGAGTCCGGCGTGCCGGACTCTCCGCCGCCGCCCGAGCGCCGCGACCGACGTCGCCGCTGAGCCGCCCCTCCCCTCTCCTTCTTCAGAAAGCCGTCCCGTGTGACGGAGGTATCGTCATGTCTTCGAACAACCGTTTCCAACTCGCATCCGCGCCGATCTGGCGCGCACTCATCCATCTCTGCATCCCGATGATCGCCGGCATGTCCGTCGGCGCCGTCTACAACATCATCAACTCGGGCTTCATCGGTTCGCTGCACTCGACGCCGCTCCTGGCCGCCCTCACCTTCTCGCTCCCCGTCTTCGCGCTCATCATGGCCGTCGGCGGTGTCTTCGGGGTCGGCGGCGGCACGTACATCTCCCGTCTGCTCGGATCGCAGGATCAGGAGGGGGTGGATGCTGCGTCTCACCCGCTCTCGCCCGGCACAGGTGCCGCAGCCGCGGCATCCCGCATCAAGAACGTCTCGTCGTTCACGCTGTGGGGCTCGCTCGCGGTCGGTGTCGTGATCGGCATCGCAGGTCTCGTCTTCGCGACGCCCATCGCCGCGGCGGTGGGTGCATCGGGCGCCTCGCTCGCGCCCACGGCGCTGTACATCGGCGCGATGTTCGCGTTCGCCCCGATCTACGTGGCGTGCTTCTCCCTTGAGCAGATCGTGCGCGCCGAGGGCGCCGCGGTCGCCTCGATGACCGGGCTCATCGCCTCGACCGTCGCGAACCTCGTGTTCGACGTGCTGTTCATCCTCGTGCTGGGGTGGGGCATCCTCGGTGCGGGCATCGCGCTGGGCCTGTCGAACATCGTCATGGTCGGCTATTACGTCTGGTGGCTCATCCGCCGCAGCGAGATCGCCGCGCTCGGGCTGCGCTGGTTCCGCGTCGACCGCGAGATGCTGCGCACCGTCTTCGGCGTGGGCGTCTCCGAGCTGCTGCAGTCGTCGTTCCTGATCGTCACGACCCTCGTCATGAACTGGATCGCGATCGGCTACGGCGCGGCCCTGCTCGCGTCGATGGGCGTGGCGCTGCGCATCTCGCAGCTGCCCGAGATGATGTGCATGGGCGTCTTCATCGGCGTGATCCCGCTGCTCGCGTACGCGTTCGGGGCGCGCAACCATGCACGCCTGCGCCGTGCGATCACGGGCGCGGCCCTGGCGATCCTGGGCATCACCGTCGTGTTCTCGACGCTCGTGTTCGTGTTCCGCGACCAGGTGTTCGCGCTGTTCAGCGCCGATCCGGCCGTGCTGAACGACGGGACGATGGTGCTGACGGCGATGCTCGTCTCGACGATCTTCAACGGCATCACGGGACTGGTGATCGCCGTCTTCCAGGCGACCGAGCAGATGCGCAACGCGACGATCATGTCGATCGCGCAGGGCGTGCTGTTCATTCCGGTCGTGCTCATCGGCAACGCGGTGTTCGGCATCACCGGCGTCATCTGGGCGATGACGGTCACCGAGCTGCTCACCTTCGCGCTCGGTATGCTGCTGTTCTTCACGTCGCGTCGGGCGCTGGACGCCGAGCCGTCCGAGCAGGCGATCGCCGCCGCCGAGGAGGCGGTCGCGGCCTGAGCGGCGAACGCTGCGGCGCGCTCACGTCCCCACGTGCGCGCCGCAGCCGACCGCATAGGCGTCGCGGAGCCAGCCGACGAACGTGTCGTCGAGCTGCTCTTCGCGCTCGATGCGCCAGTTGTGCACGAAGAGCTTGCTGCTGAAGGCCGCCGCCGACCGGATGCGCTCCTCGGTCGGCAGCGGCTCCATCAGGTCGAGATAGCCGACGAGCACGTCGCCACGCGGTTTGGCCCCCGCGAACCCGCGCCGGCTGCCCTTGAAGGTGATCATCGACTTCGACACCGCGATGCGGATCGGACCGAAGCCGTGCACGATGTCGCTGAACCGCTCGTAGAGCGCGATCGACGCGGGCGTGCCGGCGCGCAGGTGTCTCTCGATCGTCCACTCGTCATCGAGTGCCGTCATGGTGTCATTCCTTCCGCAGAGGTCCGGCGAGCGTACCGCGGCCCACCGACACCGGATTCCATCGCGCGGGAACACAGCGCGGCATCCCGCGTTGTCCTCTCGTATGACGACAGTGGGAATCATCGGAGCAGGACACATCGGCAGCACCCTGGCAGAGGGCCTCATCGCCCGCGGCCACGACGTGGTCATCGCGAACTCGCGCGGACCCGAGACGCTCGCGGATCTCGTCGAGAAGCTGGGCGACAGAGCCCGTGCGGCGACGGCCGCCGAGGCGGCGGATGCCGCGGACTGGGCGATCGTCACGGTGCCGTTGAAGGGGCTCGACACGGTGCCGGTGGAAGGGCTCGCCGGCAAGATCGTGCTCGACACGTGCAACTACTACTGGGAGCGCGACGGTCGGATCGCCGCGCTCGACGAGAAGCGGACGACGACCTCGCAGATGGTGCAGGAGCACCTGCCGGCCTCCCGCGTGGTGAAGGCGTTCAACCACATCATGTCGACCGACATCCTGGTCGACGGGACGCCGGCCGGCACCGAAGACCGGCGCGCGCTCGCCACGGCGGGGGACGACGAGGAAGCCGTGCGCTTCGTCACCGCGCTGTATGACGAGTTCGGCTACGACACGGTCAGCGCCGGCCCGCTGGCGGAGAGCTGGCGCGTCGAGCGGGACCAGCCCGCGTACGTCGTGCGGCAGAATGCCGACGAGCTGCGCGCGAACCTCGCCGCCGCCGTCCGCTGAGGGCACCTCTTCGGCTCGCCGGCCGGAGCGCGGCGAGCCGAAGGGCGCCGGCGCGGCGTCAGCCGAGCCGCGAGGGCGTGTACGGCGTCATCACGAAGTCGATCCCGCGGACGACGCCCTCACCGGACGGATCGTCGCGCTTGACCAGCCGGACGACGTCGTCGCGCACACCGCCGACGCGCTCGGAGACGACCGGCGGCACGTCGAGCTTCGCGGCCGCGCCGATGTCGACGGTGAGCCCACCGTGCGCCTTCTTCTTCCCGAGCCGCGGCACGAACGGTGAGGCCTTCGGCGGCAGCGGCTGCGGGTTCAATGCCTTCGGCGGCAACGGTTGCGGGTTCAATGCACTCTCCTGCCCGTCCACCGCGCCGATCGCGACCCCGATGCCCACCGGAGCGCTCAGCGCACCGTGCGTGCGCAGATCCGACAGGTCGCCGAGCACACGGTGGGCGTTCTTCTCCTGCATCCGGTGCACGGTGACCTCGCCGTCCCAGCCGTCCTTCGCGGGCGAGACATACTCTGTCGGACCGTGCCACGAGTAGCCCTTCGCCACCCGCACGGTGACGGTCAGCGGTACGTCCGTGGCGACGTCCACGAGGCGGAACCGACGCCGCATGGTCTTCTCGTCGTCGGCGGCCCAGAGCCCTGACATCCGTCCGACCACGCGCGTCTCGCCGAACAGAACCCGCTCCTCGGGGCTGTCGGCCTTCTCCCGAAGCTCGGTCGTGACCTCGATGACGAAGTCGGACCTCCCCCGCGCGATCTGATCGATCTGCGCGGCGGCGAGGCTCGTTCCCAGGACGGCGAAGAATCGGGATGCCGATCCCCGGCGCAGCTCCGCAGCAGCGGTGATCCGGTCCTGTGCATCGAGGCCCAGCAGCCCCTTCTGGATCGGGTCGGCCGGCACCGGCGCCTGCACCGCAGACGTCAGCCGCGGCACCGCGGCCTGCTCGGCCGGAGAGAGGCCCTCCGGAGTGACGTGCGTCGCCGGGCCCGTCGCAGCCGGTGCCGGCGCCACCTGCCCGAGCGCTCCGCTCAGTGCCGCGCTCGTGAGCTGCGAGAGGTCTCCCAGCCGCTGCGCCAGCGGCAGCGCGGGCGCGCCGATCTCAGCAGGCCAGTGCACCTCTCCCTCGATGACCCCGGAACGGTCGAGCGCGCGCACCGTGAGCACGACGCCGAGCTGATCGGCCGGTGCCCCCGAGAACCCGGGGAACGACTGCGCATGCAGCGTCCCGCTGGTTCCGTCCAGCGCGTCGACGAGCACATCCATGAACCAGTACCCCTCGTCGGCGAGCCGCCCCAGCTCCGTGTTCAACGGCACCAGCGCCCTGTTCGCGACACCGGCGAAGTCGAAGCCGGCGACCGTCCTCTCCGCGACGGCGATCAGGTCCACTCCGCTCATGAACCTGAGCACGTCGTTGAGCAGGAACGCGAAGTCGGCGATGACGTTCTCCGGCTTCACGACCGGGGCGAGCACCCGCACGTGCGAGAACCGGGAGGCCGAGAGCGGGCCGGTGATCGAGGGGATGTCGAGGACGTAGGTGAAAGACAGCCCGAACGTCACCGATATCGCTGGATCCGCCCACTTCCCCAGCACCGTCGGCTGTGTCGTGTGCGTCTCGATCCGGTTCTGTCCGGTCGTCACGGTGATGACGACGTCATCGGTGTCATCGCGGTCGATGGCGTACGAGAGATCCTTCGCGATGGACACCCGCGTGTCGTACAGCGTGAAGCCGGACGCGATGAGATCGGGCGTGGTGAGCAGCTGTCGCAGCTGCTCCTCCAGTTCGGGATGGAAATGATTCCAGGCCTCTTCGAGTCCCGCCTGCAGCGCGTCGCCGAAGTAGTCGACGGGGGTCATCCGGCCGCCGTCCGTCGTCGCGATGCCGACGCCGCCGCCTATGGGCACGGTCATGTCACACCTGCTCTGAATCCAGCGGACGACCCGGCGCCGTCCTCCTTCTACGAAGAGGCTGGTGAGAAGAGGAAAAATACGTCCGATTCCGACGTCGACGCGGTCACGACCGCACGGCGCGCACCACGACCGGCACGCTCGCGCCGTGCATGAGCTCGGAGGTGACGCTGCCGAGCACGGCCGCGCGCAGGGCCGGCTGCGTGCGGGTCGCCATGACGATGAGTACGTCGCGGCGGCCGCGCACGTAGGCGGCCAGCGCCTGTGCCGGGTCGCCGTGCAGCACCTCCCACGCGACGGGGATGCCGACGCGCTCGGCGATCACGTCCGCACGGGAGTGGACGTAGGCGTCCTCGGTCGTGTCGATGCCCGACAGGTCGACTCCGCGCGCGTCGATGGCCTGCACGATCACGAGGTTCGCGTGCAGCGCCTGGGCCCAGTCGGCGGCCTCATTGGCCATCGACTCCGAGCGCTCCGTGCCGTCCAGCGGCAGCAGCACCGTCGTGACGGGGGCGACGTCGTGCTCGTCGACGCCGGTCGGCCGGTACACGAGCACCGGGTCATGGCTGGATTGCACATACTCACGCGCGGTGCTGCCGAGCACGGCGGTGCCCAGACCGCTGCGGCCGCGCGCCGAGATCGCGACGAGACTGTCGGGCACGCGGTCGACTTCGCCCATGATGCTCTCGCTGACCGATCCGGACGCGACGACGGCACGACCGTCGACGCCGTGGCGGCGGGCGAGCGTGCGCACGTACTCGTCGGCGACGAGCATGTCGCCGGGGCGCTCGGCGACCCGCACGAACGACAGGGTCGCGCCGATCTGCTCGGCGATCCTCGCGGCGCGCGGAATGACCTCCTCGGCGAACGACGATCCGTCGAGCGCGACCACGATCCGTGCGTACATCTGTGCCTCCCAGGCTCGAGCGACGGGTATGCACAGAATCTAGAGCCCGCGCATCCACCCGCGCCAGAGGTGCGGGCGGATGCGGGTGTCGGAAGTGGATGCCGCGGGCCGCGGCATCCACAGATCTGTCGGTGCTGCGCACGCACGCGCTCGTCGCCGTGCGACGACGACAGATCTGCGGCAGGCCCGATCCTCAGCGTCGCAGCGTGACCTCCAGCACCTCACCGGCGCCCGGCGAGCTGCTGTTCACGGTGACATAGGCGTACCGGCCCTGCAGCGCGACGCCGTACGGTGCCGGCAGACCGCCCGCGACGACGGTGGCGGTGCCGCCGTGCCGCGGCACCCGCACGAGCGCGCCGGTCATGTCGCCGCTGAGCAGGCCCGCGGTCGAGATCTCGACGGCGTACAAGCTGCCGTCCGATCCGAACGCGAGGTCGGTGACGTTGGTGAGCCCGGTGGCGTAGGCGGTCGGGGCGTGCCCGGCGCGGATGCGCCAGATCGTCGACCCGCCCTGCGGGAACGGGAAGCCGGTCAGCTGGCTGACGTACAGGGCGCCGTCGGGTCCGCGCACCGCGGATGTCGGCACGAACTGCATGGGCGTCATGACACCCGCGGGTGCGAACGGGTTCTGCACCGGCACGTCGGCGAACGCCGCCAGTGCCTGGATGTGCCGACCGCGCACCTGCACGACCGTGTTGGCCCCGGCATCCGCCACCAGATACCCCCCGCGCTCGCGCACGATCGAGACGGGATTGCTGTCGGGGGTGTCGATCGGGTTCGTCCGGTACTCGTACGACGCGAGGTCGGCGACCGCGCGCGGGCTGCGGTGGCTGTACAGGCTTCCGGTCGCGATCGTGCCGAACAGCGACGACAGACCGTATTCATCCCGCGGGTCGCACGAGGGGTCGGGACCGGAGGCGACGTCTTCGCAGCCGGCGCCGAAGCCGAACAGCGCGGTGTAGTGCGAGCCGCTCACGAGCACCTCGCTGAGGCCGATGGCCTCGGTGCCGGCGCCATCGGTGCCGGCCGGAGCCGCGAGCGACGGGAGCCCGGTCACCACGCGCTGCTGGTGCCAGCCGCGCCGCGACATGGTGAGGCGGGTGACCGACGAGGTGTCGCCGGGACAGACGTTCGACCCGGCGGATGCCACGAAGCACGAGTCCGATGCGGGACCTCCCGTGCCCGCTTCGGCGATGTAGAGGGCGCCATGGTCACCGACCGTGATGCCCCGTGGATTGTTCAGTCCTTCCGCGATCACGCGGGAGGCGCCCTCAGAGGGGGACTTCATGTGTGCGGATGCCGGCGCGGCGGCGAGTCCCAGCATGAGGAGACTCGCAGAACCCACGGCGGCCAGCACACGAACGCGATGCGTGCGCATCAGCACGGCCTTTCTCTCCGACGGCTGCGTCGGCCCCCAGTGAACCGGCGTCGCGTCCGTCACTGCGCCCTATGATCCTCCTGTGCGGGTCCTGTGTCGAGGGGTGCATGTCGGGAGAGCGGATCTGTCGCCGCTGCGCGCCCACGCGGCCATCGCCGCGCAACAGCGACGGATCCGCGAAGTGAGACGGCCGCAACACGCTGACACGGCGCGGCCCGGGCGCACTACCGTGGGGAGCATGAGCGCTCCGATCGATGCCACCGAGACCTCTGCCTGGGCCGAGCTGCAGCAGCACAAGGCAGACCTCACCCCCGACCTGCGCGGCTGGTTCGCCGCCGACCCCGACCGTGCCGCCCGGCTGAGCTTCGACGCCGCCGATCTGCGCGTCGACCTGTCGAAGAACCTCGTGACCGACGAGGTGCTGGCCTCGCTCGCGCGCCTGGCCGAGCAGACCGGGGTCGCCGAGCGGTTCGCGCAGATGCTCGAGGGCGTGCACCTGAACACGACCGAAGACCGCGCCGTGCTGCACACCGCCCTGCGCCGCCCTGCGGGCGAGAAGCCGGCGCTCGTCGTCGACGGGCAGGACATCGACCACGACGTGCACGAGGTACTCGGCCGCATGCGCGCGTTCGCCGAGCGCGTGCGCAGCGGCGAGTGGCAGGGCGTGACCGGCAAGAAGGTCACGCACGTCGTCAACATCGGCATCGGCGGTTCCGACCTCGGCCCGGTCATGGTCTACGAGGCGTTGAAGCCGCTCGTCACCGACATCGAGGCACGGTTCATCTCGAACATCGACCCCACCGACCTCGCCCAGACCACTGCCGACCTCGACCCCGAGACGACGCTGTTCATCGTGGCGTCCAAGACGTTCACGACCCTCGAGACCCTGACCAACGCGCGCCTCGCGCGCGACTGGCTGTGGGCGGGGCTGCACGAAGCCGGCGCGATCGACGGCAGCGACGCGGCGAAGACCGACGCCGTCGCGCACCACTTCGTCGCCGTCTCCACCGCGCTCGACAAGGTCGCGGCCTTCGGCATCGACACCGACAACGCGTTCGGCTTCTGGGACTGGGTCGGCGGTCGCTACTCCGTCGACTCGGCCATCGGGCTGTCGCTCGAGCTGGCCCTGGGCCCCGACGCGTTCGAGGAGCTGCTGGCCGGGTTCCACGCGATCGATGTGCACACGGCATCCACCCCGCTCGAGAAGAACGTCCCGGTGCTGATGGGTCTTCTCAACGTCTGGTACAACAACCTGCTCGGCGCCCAGTCGCACGCCGTGCTGCCGTACGCGCAGCTGCTGCACCGCTTTCCCGCGTACCTGCAGCAGCTGACCATGGAGTCGAACGGCAAGTCGGTGCGCTGGGACGGGTCGCCGGTCACCACCGACACCGGCGAGGTGTTCTGGGGCGAGCCCGGCACGAACGGGCAGCACGCGTTCTACC
>Ga0180219_1001427_pt1 | contig 15549 bp, 7 predicted proteins | sample eDN3rd30CBELigMG_FD_151338 | JGI IMG/M metagenome (GOLD analysis project Ga0180219, IMG submission 151338) | Enriched Miracle-Growth compost microbial communities from Emeryville, California, USA - eDNA 3rd pass 30_C BE-Lig MG (version 2)... ...
ATGGATTGCGACAGACCGCAAATAGATGAAGCCCGCTAGCGGGCTTCCAAAGCAATCAAATATTCTTATCGACGCTTTTCAAAACTGACGCCATTTCGCCCTTTGCGAGCGTAATCCGCCCGGAGATAAGAGAAGCGGCGAGATAGACTAGTTTTCCGATGGCGTCATTCACATCTTGCGGCTCATAATCTACCATCCGGCGCGGATCTTCCGCTAGCGATGACATATCCAGCAGTCGTTTTGTCGGGCCATTGTCGCCTTGGTCAACGACATTGGTTTCATCCCGCCAATTCAATGCATTTGCAATAGCATCCATAATGACCTCCGAAATTCATTTTCAGAAGATGGGTGATGCTCGTTAGTGCAATCCTCGAAACTGACGCCTAGTTGATAGCAGCACGATACACGATCATTAGTAGATCAATGCTTCTTACTGTCCGATGCACAGTTTCCGGCCTCTATACACCAATTTTCTGACGAAACAATCATCCCAAAATCCAAGTGATAAAAATGTTGATTAAGGCATCCCACACGATAGGATAAGAAACACTGCGAAACGAAACGAAATCTGAGCCGCTAAGCAATTGACAAAGAACGGAAAGTTTTTTCTCCCGCCACCGAAGGATGGGAGCGACTTCAAAGAATTGTTCAAGTTCATTGTCGCCGCCGGTGCTGGTCGCCCGCTAGGATCCGACGGTCATGCGGCAGGTCCATGGACCCCAGAGCTTCTTGCGGAGGCCATAACGCATGTAGATCCCAAGCGGATTGGCGTCGATCTTCGAACGGTTCAGCTCTGGTTTCAGGAGAATGAAAAAGGCATAAGCACGACCAACATCGGGTTGCTGGCAAGAGTTTTAAGTTGTGGTGATACGGTTGCTACAAGCGAATGGAGTATGGAACTCAGCGCTGCACACTCTCGGCTTGTCGCCAAAAGACGTGAGCTAAAGAAGACTGAAACTGCCGAACCCTCGGAGCCAGCCCAAGTCGAAGCACGAATTGCAACATCGGGCTCCGCAAGCGATAATGATGGTAAGCGATGGAATTTGACTAGATGGACAGAGAAGCTTTTCGGTGAGGGGTCTCCGCTGAATCTGTCTGCCTCGGTTTTTGCTGGAATGTCCGCTCTCGGGTTCCTTTCGTACATCATTGGCATTCACAACGTAATATTCACCCGATCGGACGGCGTGATCAAGCAGGTCGGATTCCTTTGGGCTGCGAACTGGACCCTCGTGTTCATGGTGTTTCTTCCGGTGTTCCTGGCCTTCGTTTCCGAACTAGTGCATTCGTGGAAGCTGGAAGAACGTCGTCGGCTTTTCGATGGCACACCCAAGGACAGCGACGGCGCATGGCGACATATTATTGACGCCTCTTCGGGTTCGTTTTGGGCGGTCTTACTGATTTGTTTGCTATTTGCCGGTGTGTTCCAGTGGATCGGCGTTTGTCTGGTCCCCCTTATTAATGGAGGAGGAAATTACGCAACCGATTGGGGCACAATCGCGATAGTCCGGCCCGAAATCGTCACGATACCTGTGGCGATCGGTTTTACGGCATTTGCCTATCTTTATATGAGTTTTTCATTTTATCTCTTCTTCGCAGGCCTCATTCTGCTTTACTCGGTCATCAACGACCTTCGAAAGTTAAGCGAAGGTGCAACAGCGCTGACGAACGCAGGTACGGGCTTTAGAAGCGAGACCGCAATCTGGGTTATGCAGGGGGTTTTTCGCTGCACGGTTTTAGGCATATTGATCGCTACCGTGATGAAGCTACAAAGCTCGTATTTAGCCTCTAACGGCGCGAGCATTGTAGCCTGGGTGATCAACGACCTTTCCTCTATTTTGTACGATCAAGCGACGGCCCAAAGCCGTATTAGCTATCGAATGCCCACACATTACAGCAGTCTGCTAATCGCAATATCTACCTGTTTTGTTTTCCTTTATGGAGTGACCCGCACTGGAGCGGGAAATCATTTTAAAGTCACATTGTGGAAAATGAGCGCCGTTGTGATGCTTCTATTTGCAAGCTATCTGTCAATCGACACGTTTTCTGGCTTTACGGCCTTGATGTTTGTCGGGCTCCTAATCGCTATTTATGGCTTAATTGATCCGGCCCTTGGGTCCCGGCACGCGAGTGAGGTGAGTAATCAAAGTGTTTCATAGTTGGCTTGATCAATGGGATGAGAAACGGGCACGACGCGGAGAAGACGCTAAAAAAGCAATGATCGTCAGCCTTGATGCAGAACGCGCGTTTCCGGGCGCTGCGAATGTTTTCAATATCGATGAATTCTGCCGGCTCGGGGTGCAGGCAGCTGCCACTCCATCGTACTTCAGAGCGCCACTCGGTAACGATAAAGATTTTGAGCGGGCAGGGGATTTCCTCAAATTTCCATCTGACATTTCGACAGACGTTGAAGAAAATAACCTGGTCTGGTCGAAGATCACCGATAGCGGCACGCGGGGCAAGGCACTGGTGATCTTTCATCATTGGAATGCACGATCCCGCAATCGACAGATAGCAGGTTACTTGTCGAAAAGAGGCATTACGGTCGTCGAGATCGCTATGCCTTATCATTTCGAGCGGAGCCGTCCGGGGGCCGAATACGCCGATTACATGCTTAGCGCCAATCTCGGCCGAACGATTCAGTCGCTACGACAGGCCGTGTGGGATGGACAGAAGCTCATCCGCTGGCTGAAAAACGAAGGGTATCGAGAAATCTCCGTACTCGGAATGAGCCTCGGTTCGTGGGTCGCAGGATTGGTAGCGGCCCACGACACCAATGTTAATAAAGCTTCCTTGTTTCTCACAGCCGGCAGTCTTGCAGATATGGTCTGGACCGGGCGCGCAACGCGAGCCATACGCGAGAGCCTTGAGCCTACCATAGACCTTTCTCATCTCCACAGGGCTTGGGCACCGCTCGATCTGGGAAATTACGTCTATAGCCTCGCCCGACCGGCATTGGATATTCAGGTTGTTTTGGCAAAAAGAGACAAGGTTGTACTGCCAGAATTATCAATTGCTCTGTTGGAAAGTCTGAATAATGCTGGCGTAAATCCGAATGTTTTGCAATTAAACTGTGGTCACTATTCACTTGCCATTCCGCCGTACATTTTAGTCGCCGGAATAAATCTAAAACGGTTTTTGTCGCAGTCTGGCAGTCCAGATTGTCGGACGTGACCTAGACTTTGTTAATATTCATCATCAAGGGCAGGGGGCATTGTCCTATTCAAAGGGGATCACTTTCACCATTCTCGGAGGGGAATTAATGGTCAAACTGCCTTTGAAGGCCCTATTTTGTGCCAGCTGCGCTGTTATCGCATCCGCTGGACAGGTCTACGCCGGTGGATTGGAACGTGGCGGTTATAATATCGATCTGCTGTTTAATCCGGATCGGTTCGCTACCGAAGCGACCACCATCTACGTCATGCCAAACCGAAAATTAAACAATGTCAAGGATAGCAGCCCATGGGATGGTCCTGTCGGTGGGGGACGAACCGACGGTGTTAAGGAATCTGAGGCTTACCAATATGTTGTAATGCTGAATTCTGACGAGTTCGAGAAGCTTCAATTCGGCCAGGACTTCAATGTAGAGGATCATGTTCTGCCCACCATCCTCCGGGACACGGAGGATGGTGGACTGTTCGGCTTCCGGTTCAAGTGATCACTTTCGGCCTCACTTCGTGCGTGATGCCACTATGTAGGTCGATCCGTGTCCATTGCGGACGAGGGGTATCGATAGGCGACCAAGCGCCTTCGCCTGAATGGACAACGGCGCTCCAAAATCATGCCGCATGCTTCCACCACTTGCCGTGGTCCGCCATGCCCCGAAGCCTTGATCGAAAACCAGCGTCACCTTGATGCCGCCTTCGAACGTGATATCCATGTACCTTGCGTGCGGGATCTGTTCGAACTTAACCTTCAGACTCAGGCCTTTCTCCTGCGCATAGGCGAGAATCGTCTGCTCCGCCTCCGTTCCATCACGCCAATCATCGAAGACCCTATATTGCATGTTGTTACGAGGAGCTGGAGGCGAGGTGAGGAGTTCGACAGCGTGAGGTGATCCTTTCATCAGATCAGCCACCGTATCGATGAACAGTTTGGCCACGAGCGGCGACCGGACGTATTGATCACTATACCGGATCGATGTCGCCTTCAGACCTTTTGTGACACCGATCATGGCAACGAGACTCCGGATCCTATTTGCCATCGCAGCACCAAACAGCGTTGCAGGGCGATCGAGTTCGGTCGTGATGGTCTCATACTTCGACCCCGGCGACGGAAGAAGTGCAGTTTCGTCCAGAGGACTAGCGTCACGAGATGTGTTGACCGAGCCTCTGACGATGGGCCGAGCCACTGGGATTCCCCACATTTCGCCTGGAAGCCATGGACTTTCGTCCATACACGCCCAAACCAAGTTTTTGCCGCCGGTATCCACAGCAATGCCGACCATGCTTCCGCTGCCAACGACAGGAGTTTCCCCGACTAGAATGGGGAACGGCGCAGTATTCGTGGAAAACCTCTTGCCCAAGTCATACAAAGCGAGCCGCCCCGCCGTGTCGCTCGCCCTCAAGAACTCCTGAGACACCACAAATTCAATTGTGTGGCCATGTAGCCGCCACCTATCGAGCACGGAAATAAGGGGCCAAGCGGCAAGTTCGCCGGCATCTGTCTGTGCAGGCAGGTAAATCTGCAAGTTCGGCTTCAAGCCATCCCGCAGCACTCGCTCGACTTCATCGAGAAGGGATGTTGAGATCGCCGAGTCCTTCGATATTCGATCCTCCTGGTTCAATTCCAAGTCAAACGAGAGGTGCTGCCGTACATAACGTAGGGCTCCGGTCCGATCGAGCGAACCTAGCTCGAATGGAGCATCGCGAACTAGGACGCAGGCCGCGCAGCCGCTCGTGCAGCCAGGATTTGAGCAATCAAGTATCTCCGTGGCTTCGAATAGAACCTTTGAGAGATGCCCAGGGATCGAGGCTGCAAAACCAGCACCTCCTGCCGCCCTGTCGAACACGAGCAATGAGGCTGCACGGCCGCCTAGAAATCCTTCCGATGTCTTGGTGGCGAAACCCATCTCGTCCGCTTCGATCCCAAGGACTCGAGCAGTACCTTCGCGGATCGCAATTGCCAGCGCCGTGGCACTCGCCTTGCTCAGAGAAGCCGATGGCTGGATCTCGAATACATCAGTCGTTATCTCGTAGCCAAGTTCCATGTTCCGCCGGACTGACCACGCGTTACTGTTACCTTCGCAAATGAGGGCGTTTTCGTCCTTTTTCCATCGAAGTGGTGCGTGACCTGATAGAGGCGATGGCGTGGCTTGATCTATCTCTCCCGTGTCAAGAACCGGGTGATCCGGCGCGGCTCTACCGCAATGAAGGCAGAGAGCATAGCCATTCTTCATCGAACCGCGATTGCTGTAATAGACAGCACCCTCGCGGGTGCTTCGCAGACGACCGAGTTCGGGAATGGGAAGCGAAACCCAGGGAGCTGCGCGAACGGAAACGCTTGGCTCCTCTGGTGCCACGTAAGAAATCATATCCGTTTCGGCATGAACCTTGTCTCGAACATCGACGGAGAAACCTGCCGGCCGCAGATATTGCGTGCTGGTGACAGGCCCGGCGCATGCTGGGCACGCGGTGAGCTTGGTCCGTCCGGAATCGCTCGTTCCGCAACGTTTGCAATTCCAGTGAAACTTTAGGCTTTGTACATCTCGGATGTTCTCCTCCGTCGCAGGCCGCTTCCAGTTTAGCAGGACACCGGCGGACTTGTGCACCAATCCATCGAGAACGATCTCTGATCCTGGCGCATAGTCCCTGATCGCCAGATCAAGCGACCTCTGAGGGCCGGACAATCTAGTTGCACGTCGACCATCCGTCGGATGATCCGATTTTGAGCGATGGGGAAGAAACGTCACTACCCCGGTAGGGAAGCCGTGGCCAGGAAGGAACCCACGGTCAGCCAGTGCACTGAGCAGAAATTCGTCGCAGAGCCTCTGAAGTTCCATTCCCATTCTGCTGCGACCAGCACCCTTCACGCCCTCATCCTTGGCAAGAGCCTGGAGGCCGTCCCATTCACTCTGGAACAGTTCCTCAAGATCCGTGACCGCCTGAAGGCAGGAGTCGATCATCACTTTCTCGCCTTCAAGCACCGAATGCTTGACCAGACGTTCCAGTTCGATCTCGATGGCCGTTGCCGTCGTAGGTGCCCGCAGCCATTCCTTGAAATGCTCGACCGGACGCTGCTCCAGCAGTAGGCGTCGTTCGCCCACGGCAGCCGGCGCACCAAGAAATGCGCCGATCGTCATCCGGATCGGGTCTCCGCCGCGCCCCACCATGAACCGCCGCAGCAGGAAAGCATTCACATGTCGTTGTACAATGGGACGGCTGCTCAGGGCGACCCGAGGCGCGGCGATCGATCGATTCAGGTAACTGATCGGAGAAACGAATGCCTCCCTGTCCAAGGGACGATCACGGCAGAAGGTGAAGGCCAATGAGAAAGCCTGACCACGTCGACCGGCACGACCGACCCGTTGCTTATAGCTAGCTACGGAAGGTGGCACGTTGGTCATCATGACCGTGGACACAGAACCAATATCGACGCCCATCTCCATGGTCGTGGAGCAGTTCAGGATGTTGACCTCGCCATCCTTGAACTTCTGTTCGTACGTGCGCAGAAGGGCGCTGTCCTGTTGAGCTGAGTGTTCGGCGGATCGTGCATATTCCGCGAAGAGCGCGACACGGTCCGAGATATTGTTCCATGCTCCGGATGCTCGAAGGCCCGTAACAGCTTCCGCCTCTTCGAGCCAATGCCCAATTTCTACCCGGGCGACCGCAAGATCCGTCTCGCCGAGAAGGGGTTTAGGGTGCCGCGGTAATTGGACAGGTTCAGCGAGACTGGGTTTCGACCGCTGTGTGCCCTGTGCGAAAGGACTGGTGCCAAACGGCGCGAAATCGAGAATCCTGCGTGTTGTGTGGCATAGGAATCCGTCAGTAACAGGAGCGACAAAGGATTTCCGCAGGTCCAGCGCTCGTTTATCCGGGTCATCGCTGAACAAAGGCAGGAGGTTGTGCCAAGCCCTGTCGAAGCATTCTTCGATATCAGCCCGGTGATCGGCAAGCGTGATATCAAGCTCAAGACCGTTCAGCAACAACGCTTGCGGCGTTGAGGGCATGGCCAGATTTCGTGGCACACCTGGCCATGCCAGCTTTCGGCGATCACCAAGCGTTTTCGCACCGGGACTCAGGATTCCCTTGGTCTTGGCGCGGGGCGTGATCCAATGCATCAGATCACCATGAACCGAAACTGCCGCGTTACCTCGCATGAAGAATGCGGTGATCGCGTAGAGGAATGCCCGCCAGTCATGGATGGTTTTCCCTCGCCGTGCGAATGGCGTGGGCAGCACTTGCTGGCTATCTATCACCGGGAAACGTAGGCGCGCCATTCCAAGCGTCTCAAGAGATAGGGCTTTTCGCGGACGTCTGGCGAGTTCGCGAAGAAGAAGAAATTCCGCGAGTTCCACGCTGCCACTGAATAGACGAGGATCTCTAGGTACCCACACTTCCTTCAGCCACCGATCAACCTCGCTTCTTTCGCTGAGGCGGCTGACCATCTCGTTCCACGCAATTCCCTCCAGACGCTCGGCACCAGCATCGGCAAGCTCACGCCGCTTGGATTCGAGAATGTTCTGTACCGCGACGATCGGCGTGGCAGCCAGAACCGCTTCCAACCCTGCGATCTCCTCCTTGAGCGCCGTAGTATCAATCTGGGTCACGGTAGATATCGAGTGCTGAACCGTATGGTATACAAATGATCTGACGAAGTTTCGCTCGGCTTCTGCCTGCATCTTTGCCGACATCCGCGCAGTACCTTGACGACTATCAGTGAAGGATAGAAGTCGACGCCCCTGTGATGGGACCGAAATATCTACCCGACCAGGATCCACCCCCTCCAGAAGGATCGGAGCCGCGTTGGCAATCATGAACGGCGCACCGAAGCGGGCAGGCCTGAGCAGGCTATCAACACCTCGGGTAGAAGTCTTTCCGCAGCAGGGGCAGAAGTCAGCCTTCTCTTCATACGACACCGTCACGGTGTCAGTGTCTTTGTCCGGCCTGGTCTGCCATCCGTCGGTCGAGAGATGGAGAGGTCGAAATCCCGTTGCCCCCTCAGGCCGCAGAAGGATTGTTCTTCGGACCTCAGGATAGGCTTCGTCGACCGTCTCCTCGTTTTGAGTTTCGTCATCTGTTTCTGGGTCATCCTGATCACGAAGAGCTTCGAACTCGAATTCATCAGAGTCGACGCCGCGACGCGTCGACTGAATCCTATCGTTCGCCGCATCGTCGTGTGCTTCAAGGACTACCTCGCCACATTCCTGGCAACTTATGATTTCAAGCACGGGCGCGGAGCATGTCGGGCACGCGTCTCTCGGGTCGATGAAAACTTCTCCGAATCCCCAGCCTGCCGGTGCGCTCCTGCAGTTGGGATTGACGCAGCTCCATATACCGGGAACGGCACGCTCGAATCCATGAATCCTCATCGGTGCAAGGTTTTCAGACTCGCCAGTTTCCGGGTTGGCCCGTTTTGCATCCGCCAGGAAGCTCATAAAGCGTTCAGCATCGAGTCCCAGCCGCCTCGCGACGTTTTCCATTTCCGCCAATGTTTGAGGGCGAACAAACAGCTTGTTCGCAACGAAATCCCACGCCGTGTCATCCGATGCGAGTGCATTGAACAGCTCACCACCTGTCATTGCCTCAAGTTTATCAGAGCTCGGTAGTTTCGCCCGAGAGGCAGGTCTAACTGGAAGCTGCCTTTCGCCCTCGACCACATGCACATTCGCGTCCGCGATCCCGGCGACATCCGCGAGGAATCGTTTCAACTGGTTCTTGATGTCGTCCCCGGATCCGATGGTCGCGGACGTAGCGACGAAATGCACCTGCTCAGGCTTGCAGTCGAATGCCAGAAGGACTCGACGAAGCAGCAAGGCTATCTCCGCCGCTGCGGCACCTACCAGTGAATGCGCTTCGTCCAGGACAATCCACTTTAGCTTACCCTTGGATCTTTCGATGATCGGCTGATCTTCGGCCCTCGCGAGCATGTACTCGAGCATCGTCACGTTCGTCACAAGGATAGGTGGCGGGGTTGATCGGAGCTGCTCTCGATCGATCTGCTGTTCCGGAGTAACGCGCTTCAAGCTTTCCGGCTGCGAGTTCGGCAGGTCACCATTGTAGAGGCAATATCGAATGCTTCCACCGAATGGACGAGTCCATGCCGACAACCGTTCGCGCTGGCTCTCGATCAGAGCGTTGAGGGGGTACAGCATTATCGCCTGCACCCCCTCGATCGTTCCTTTGCCGCCGATTGCCTGCGATACAAGGTCACTCAGGATTGGGAAAAGGAAGCATTCCGTCTTTCCTGAGCCTGTGCCAGACGTGACAAGAACCGACTGCGGGTCGCCTTGCTTCGAGAGATGCTCCCAAGCTTCCAACTGGTGTCTGAACGGGCGTCTGGTCTTCGGAAACCGATAGTCGCTGCCTTCAGCCAGTCCATCTATGGCTTCGACGAAACGAGGATGCAGAACATTCGAAGAAACGCGAGCCATGTTCACCGCGGCCGGAACGAATGGGTGTGCGCCCTCGACTATTGGCTGTTGAAGCAACCCGCCGGCGGCAGCGGTCTCAGCATTGAAAACTTGCCGCAGATGATTGACGAGATGCGTGTCTCGAATGCCGGACTGGGAGATGATTGCTTCGGCGGAGCGACGACGAATCTCGGAGAGAGTGGCAAACGGCTTCAATGTGTAACCTCGAAATGGCGCATGATGTGCGCGTATGCAAATGAAACGTACCTGCCGTGCTCGCGAAGAGCCTTTCGCAGTAGGATGTCGCTGGATAGGGTGATCTTCAGCATTCCTCGAGATGCGGCAGCCAATGCGACAGGCGCTACCACTCCGTCGAAGTCACCGACACTGAAGTTATGGAATATGGTCGGCAGCCTTATTCCTGCGGTCACGACCTGCTCGAGAACTGGATCCCTCCGCTTGGCTGATATCTCAGTGTCGTCGTCAAACATCCTCTGTTCCCGCACGAAATTCTGAAGGACATCCTCAAGCGTAGGCATCGCCGTTTCCGGAAAGCCGAATTTCACGAACACTCGATCCAATCCCGGTTCGAGTGCAAGAACGCTGGCACGCATCGATTTGAGTTGGTCGATAAGCAGGGTCTGTCGCATTCCTTCGGGGAGTATCGAAAGAGCAGATTCGAGCGCATCACGGGTGGTGATGAAAGCTTCTTCCCATGCGCTGGAAGGAATGGTCAGCCAAAGAAACGGCAGTTGTTCCTGCAGATTCCATATAGCCTGGCGTTCACCGTCCGTCGCCGCAGACAATAGCAAACGGAGCAGGGCACGAGGTTGGAGAGCGATCTGTTTCAGCACCTCGAATGCCGATGCCGGAAGCCCGTTCAGTGAGCATACGAGTTCGACTAGGAATCTGACGTCTTCGGTGGGGAGTTGTCCTTTTATCAAGAGATCTACAGCCACCTGCAGTTCGGACACAAGCCTCGGGAACTCCTGCTGTGCAAGAGCGGACTGCAATGGTGTTCTCGGAGCCTGGTCCAGTTGCAAGTGAACAAGCAATGGACGGGATACGACATCTGGACCGTCACGCAAGTATACAAGACAAGGCCCCCTACACCAGTCCGGGATCTCGTACGCGCCGTCTGCCGTGGCCCTTAGGAGATGCTCTCGTTCAGGATTCATGATCATTCGCGCAACGGGCTGTTCGGTGAATTCGGAGGAGAACACCACAGCACCATCGAGCTTACTCGGCCGCCGGTAACGGTATTGCTTCAGGCAGATCGGCTTACGAGAGTCACCAAGGAAATCGAGTTCCAACACTGCATCCTGATCCCCGATTTGTGCAATGAACTCCTCCATCACGCGCTTCAGAGCCGACAAAGGAAATTCGTCGGCAAACTTGAACTGGAGTGAATTTGATTTCGAGACACGAGGAGCGACTGTCAGCGTCGTCGTGTGTGGCGACACCGCAATCGCACCGCGTAGTGCGGTGATATCGATCTCTTGCCCGGCCGCGGCAACTTTCCCATCGCTGAGGATGATAGATGCCTCACGGCCTCTGAGGGTAACGGTGGCCGACAAGGATTGGCCGCCGGATGTTCGCAAAATGACTGCGACTTTGTAGCGGGGCTTTCCAACGAAAGAGAATTTCAATCCCTCGGCGGATTGTTCGGTCAGGTTCATGTCGTCGGAAAGCTCGACGTTCCAGTTGGGCAGGGATTCAAACGTGATCACACCCTCGGTGGCGCTCGTCATCCGACCTTGAATCTTGGCTCCAGCGGGCAGGATTGCAATGCGTCGTCGTTCCAGTTGTATGTCCGCAACCGGATCTCGCCAGGAAACATCGAAAAGCCCGTGCTCTGACAGTCTCCCATCAGGAACTGGCTTCCACACGTCTCCAAGTCGTCGATACTGGAGTTCGCCGCGCCTTGGCTGACGTGATCCGACTGGTAAAGCAATCTTGAAGCTGACCGATCCTTCGCAGAGTTCGAATTCGTCGTCCGTGTGGATCGCAGTCGACGCCGACGACAATATTTCCAGGCTCTCTTGCCGCTCGTCTTTTCCGGCCTCGACGCGGTAGTGCTCTCCGGTCGCAGCGCCGGGTCTGGCGAAGTATACGGTGCCGGATACGGCGTGAAGTGTGTGGCCGTTGTCGACGGACCAAGTCTGCCCAAGAGCCGTCCCTTCGGCTGCCGTCGCGTTCCAGTCAGTTGGCACTAGAACGTAAACGAGAGGCGGGGGCAGACTGGCGGATCCCGTCTTTGCAAGCCTCATCTTCCTGGGCTGTGCCGGATCCGATCCCTCGTCCGGAATGAATGTTGCAATCTGCGACGTGACAGGCGCGCCTTTGGGCCAGACAACGGATATTGCCTCCGATCCACAGGTAAGATTGGCCATTACGCTTTCGTTCAATGGAAAGCCAACAATGAGCTTCCCTAGCGATACCAGCGGACGCACCCGCCACGCATGACTACCCTCAACTGGAGGCTCAAACAGCGCGATCTGGCTTGGAAGGAAGTTCGCAAGGGATCCGGAAGGACTGGCTTTCCACCTGCCATTCAGCGGGATTGCCGCCATCCGGCTAGCTGGCACTTCACCTTCAGCGTTCAAAAGCAGTGCCGGTTGCCATTTTTCCCCATCGAAGCAGAGGTATCGGTCAGCGCCGATCCCCGAACCGGAGATCGCGCCAACCTTCTCGTTGAGAAGGCCACCTAACAGCTTCCGAGCGATCTCATCGTGCTCGGCAGACATGTAGATCGGAAGACTTTCCTTCCAGTCCGGGCTATGCGCATCAAGATATCGTACGGGATCGATGTTCGATGGCGCTTGATCAAGTGCTTTGCGCCACTTGACCAGTTCGACGATGAGTTCGCAGCAGAGGTCGACGAATCCTTCCTGCCGATATGAAATAGGCACCTTCCATGACATATCATGAGCAAATCCACGGATGTGCTCGCGATCGATCCCTGTTAGGGCAAATCGCATGATTGTTCGCAGGTAGTCGGCAAGCCACGTCGATCCCCCATCTGCTAGAAGGTGTGCAGATATCCCTCCTTCTAACGCAAGCGTAAGAAGGAATTCACGACTGGTTTCCGATCGTATCAGACGCCGCTTCCAGTATCCGATGCCAATCCTTGTGAGGTTCCTTTTCGTACGGTCCGGAACGTCGCGGAGAATTTCAATGGCAACAGAGTCCCACTTCAGGAATAGTGTCATCGCCTCGCGTCGAAACCACTCCGCGCAAAAGGCGACGAACATACTCGCCGCCGCCCCATCCTCCTGCAGCAACCGTCGGGTGGACACGCGGAGGCTCTCCCTGAGCTCGGCGTATTCCTGATCGGTCATCCGGTACTGGTGGAGTGGCCTTCCATCCGGAGTGTGCAGACCGCGCTTCAATAGAAACGTTGCATTCCAATGTCTTTTCGGGGCCGGTGGAGTTGAGGAGCTGGATGCCTTCCTCAGTCTCCTTAGCAGGCTGAGGACTTCCATGTGGAGTTCGATGGCATCGTCGGAACTTCGAGGTTTCAGCGCATCGCTGATTTCCTCAAGTCGAACCATGTCATCGCGGCTGCGATCAAACTCGGCGCGTAGATCGTGATCGGATAGTTCTTTCAGACGCAACTTTCCCCCTCCGTTGCATCAGCCCTGACACAGCAATGGTTACCTTAAGTTGAAAAGGTTCCGCAAGCTGAATTGCGACACTTCTCAACATATTGATCTTGCGAGTAGATACCGCCGGCCGATACCCGAGCGGGCGCGCTTGGGGATGAAGACGGTTTTCCGGCCACGGCGAGATGACGACGGCATTGCTCGATCGTTTGACCCATCGCTGCCATATCCTGGAAACAGGTAATGACAGCTTCCGCTTCAAGGCCAGTTCGGCAGCCGCAGCAAACAAGAAAGGAGAAAAAGCCAATCCCTTGATCAAAACCCAATCGTAAAACCATAGTCAGAGGTGGCTCACTTCTCGGTGGAAAAAAACCGGCTCAGTTCCGCATGGAAACCAACACAGAGCCATAGAACCAGAAAGTATCTGAGTTTTTTTGCCAAAAAAGATCATGGTGAAAAAGCTACCCCAAGTGCATCATGCCGTTGGTGAGGGTATCTGATTAAGCTGCTTCCTGCAAAAGTTTAGCAAAAGCCTCGGCAGGTGTTTTAAATGCAAGACACTTTCGCGGTGTTGCATTGAGATTATGGGCGAGGGCGGTCAACTGTGCCTGGCTGACTTGTGTCAGATCCGTATTGCTGGGTAAATACCGTCGGATGCGCTTGTTGATGTTCTCAATTGCGCCTTTCTGCCAGGGTGAGTTTGGGTCGCAAAACCAGCTTTTTGCCCCCATTCCATCCTCCAAAGCCCGATACGCCATAAACTCGGAACCACGATCAAAGGTAAAACTTCGACGTGCGTTATAAGGCAGTGCAGCAAAGGCCTGAATGATTTTATTCATGATAGGCTTTGAGTGCCGGCTGTTGTTTTTAATGATGACGCAATAACGACTTTTGCGTTCAACAAGTGTCATGACGTTGGCTTCTCCAAGGTCACGATCAAAGATAATCAAATCACCTTCCCAATTTCCAAATTGCAGGCGATTGCCAATAAAATCAGGGCGTTGATGAATGCGAAACGCTTCTGGAATGCGGGAACTGCGCGATCGTCTGGTGCCACGTGGGCAGCGTTTTGTTCGCATCTCGGCCAGGTGTTCATACAGTTTCAGCGCGTATTCTTCCTTTGAATAGATGAAGCGATAGATTGTTTCTGCACACAGTCGTATCGCGCTCAGGCCATGGCTAATCAGCCGGCCACAGATCTGTTCTGGTGACCAATGTGCTTCCAATTGTTCTATGACGAATGTGCGCAGTTCTGGGTAACGTCTGAGCTTGCGCAACCGTGTTCTGCGGTCTTTGCTGATGTTGTCGGCAACAACGCTATGATAGCCATTATAGTCTGGTATCTCAGTGTCCCGGAAGCTGTTGCGTTTGATCTCGCGATAGATCGTCGAGCGATGACGACCCATCAGTCGCGCTATATCGCCGAGAGGGACTTTAAGCTGTTTCAGCTCAAATAACCGACGCCGTTCACGCAAAGTGATCTGTGAATAGCAATTCGACATCCAATTTCCTCCATGGCTAACCACATGAATTCATTGGCATGTTGCAGTTTAAAATAGAATGTACCCCCTGTTATATATGTTGTTATAGCAAGTTAAAGTTGCGACGTTTTCAGCAAATTAGAGATGCGACAGGTGCTGACGTTTAGCCCCCATTCCGAGAGGCTGGTCAGGGTTGCAAGCGAGGAATGGGGGCGGGTGAATATCCACCTCTTCGGCTTTAGCTTTGAGAGTGCCAAATGTCATTAAAGATGGGCGTTTCACTCGGCCGCAGCCAACCGGGCTAATGCTTTTTCCCGACGTGCAGTAACTTCAGGATCGTTCATGTAAGCGGTGCGCGATTTGCGCTCACGCTTCTGATAACCGTTGGCTGTGCTGCCGTCGCGAACACCAAACATGTGGTTCGTCTGCCCCGTTCTGCGTGGTCCACTCTTACTGCGTTGCAATTCCCGGCCCGCCTGCATCTCGGCCACAATCGAAAGCATGTCATCCAGTCGCTTGTTCTCGACAACAGGCGACCGGTGAACAGAACGAAGCTTGTCGAACGTTGTATAGGGCAGGGTGTCCGTACCATGCATGATCTCCAGACGACCATCGGGATAGTCGCAGACAATCACCTTTTGTCGAGCCAGCCGCTTTGCAAGCTCCGTCGGCTCCAGGATGAACAGCACCTTGTCGTAACGCAGCGTCAGTGTTTGCGACAGTGTCCGCACTTCCTTCCGGCACATCGCACCATCGATGTTCTCATGTGCGGCCAGCGGTCGGTGCATATCTTTGGGATTGCGCGGATCCTTGCCAAAACGGGCATTGAAGTCTGCAATATATTCCGGCGCATAAGCATTGGCTGCTTCGATCGTATCAATGCCGCGCAGTCGCA
>Ga0180219_1001430_pt1 | contig 15527 bp, 10 predicted proteins | sample eDN3rd30CBELigMG_FD_151338 | JGI IMG/M metagenome (GOLD analysis project Ga0180219, IMG submission 151338) | Enriched Miracle-Growth compost microbial communities from Emeryville, California, USA - eDNA 3rd pass 30_C BE-Lig MG (version 2)... ...
GATCAGCTTTGCCTATGACCTTGAAAGTTATGAGGAAAGCGAACGCGGCACATTCTATGATCTTGATTTTTGCTTTCCGGGAGATATCTGCCGTACCTTTGGCAGCGTTATCGATTCATTGGAGCAGGCAACCACGCAAAACTTCCGGAATGATGATCCCGCACATGCATGGAAGAAGCGCCTTTTCTTCGAGTTCGTCGACGATCAAAACTCCGATCGCGTGGTAAGGAAAGTCAAAAATCTGCTCGGGAGGGGAGAAGAATGACCAAGGTCATCACATATGGCACCTTTGATGTGCTTCATCGAGGCCATATCAATCTGCTGAAACGAGCAAAGGCCTTGGGTGACGAATTATACGTCGGCCTATCCAGCGATGAGTTCAATTCTATAAAGAAAAAAAATTCAGTACTATCCTACGAAGATAGAAAATGCGTTCTTGAATCTTTGTTTTTCGTTGATTTTGTTTTTAAGGAAGAAAATTGGGATCAGAAAATACCCGACATCGTCAAATATAATATCGATATTTTCGTTATCGGTGATGACTGGGAAGGTCATTTCGACTTTTTAAATACTCAATGCAAAGTGATGTATCTCGCTAGGACGCCAGGCGTTTCTACCACCTTACTCAAGGAAAAGGTCGTCATGGGCGCTAAATCATAGGATCAGCTTGGACCGCAATGAGAGATCGACGCCTCAATCGGCGATATAAGCGCTATAGGCATCGACTGACCGAGCCATACTTTCTGTGGACCACAGTCAGGCCTAGCCCCACCGAGAACCACGGCCAAGGGGCCACTGCGACAAATTGGGAAGCCCTAGACCCACCTCTAGCCCTCGCCGATCAATATTCACCAAGCATCTTAAAATATTAAAATATTAAAATATAAATTCCTATTTATGTTATTAATTTATTATAAGATGAAATTTTTTCAAATATTATGGTAATGAATATTTGTTAAAAATAACGACTGAAATATCGCCCTTCGATATTCACCATGCCAAATTTGAAGATATGGCCTGATCGAGATATGCATGTGCTCTCCTCCATCAGCTTCCACTATCGAAGCCCGCAAACATCTTCAGGATGAATCTGACCCCATGACGACACCGATCATTGCAAAGCGGGAAAGACTGGACGCGCTGATCCAATCGAAATCATGGAACGAAAAAGCCATCTCGCATTTCTACGAGAAGGCGGATCGCCGTCGGATCTGGGCGCAGGATCTGGTCGGATTGTCCGAATTGCTGGCGCGACGGCGCGCCATATTGGAACCGATACTGGGCAGGCATGTTTTCGCCGCGATCCGCTATGCCTTTGCATCAACGGAGTCGGAATTACAGCAAACTGTCGAGCATCTGGCACTAGCGGCGCAACGATCTAGAATACGCCCTATCCTTGGCATGGCGATCCCGGCACTTTCTCTAGCCGACATCCCGCCTCAGACCCTCCCGCCAGCAGCGTGGATCACTCTCGCTGATTTAGCGATCATCATGGAAGATCTGGTGGCCTATATGTGGTTCCGGTCGCAAGGTCTACGTGGGTATCGCGCAGTTTATGATGCAACGCCACAAGACGCCGCCCTTGATGCTCCGACATGGTCAGCCTTCGTGCGTCTGGTTGGAGAGACGGGAGATCCGGAAATGCTGCGATGGTTGGACCGCCACCGCCCGACCGGCCTTGTCCCGCAGGACGAACTTCTCTGCGATAGCGCTTGGCTCTATGTCGGCGATGTAGAGGAATGCCGTCGCCGCGCCCAGACCCGCTTTTCCGAAGAAGAACGGGCTTTCGCCAAATTCGTGGAAGGTCGGTCGATCGCTATGGTTGGCCCGGTGGACGTGGGGCTGGACAATGGTGCCGAGATCGACCGTCACGATCTGGTCATGCGGTTCAATTTCCTCGGCATGGGGTCGCTTTCCGAAACCTCCTTCGGATCGAGGACCGATTTCTCTTTCTATGTCGAGAATAAGCTGCCGCGAGGGACCACATCCCCAGAAACTGCCGTAGCCCTGAACTCTCTGAAATATATAGTCGCAGACTACACACATCGCCCGACCGATGCCTGTTTCACTGGCGTCGACACCCCCATCCGCCGAAGGTTTCCTGCCGGTCATCCTTTCGCCAATCCCTTGTTCAAGGGCACACACAACGCCATTCAGCGAGCGATCGCCGATCTAGCGCGCTTCGACACCGGCCCGATCAAGGTCTTCAATTCCGACCTTTTTATCTCGGCGAAATATGCCACCGGATACCGGGACACCTCATCCGAGGTTCTCTGCATGGGTTTCACCACCCATGACCCCGTTTCCAACTCTCATTTCACCCGGCGGATGCTGGAGATCGGTGTAATCTCGGCCGATGCCCGCCTGACTGAAATCCTGACCGCCTCCGATGAGGATTATGTCCATCAGTTGCATCTGCGATACGGCCAGCTTGGCCCCCTCGGACTCATGCCTGGACAAACACGAGGCCAAACGGCGATTTCCATGCATGATATTTCTGGCAGGTCCCCTGTGACGGCGATCCCTCGTCAGCCTCTCCGGCCCGATGAAGAAAAGCCTTCCCCTGTTCACAAGAAATCCGCCGGTGTCCTGCAAATGAGGATCGATGCGCCACATGAGGAAATCCTGGCGCAAGCGCAGGGAAAGTCTTTCGTTCATATAGCGCATCCACATCATCCACCGGAAAAAAACATTATAGAAATTTCTCGGAAAGACTCACAGATCAAGCAACTGGTCGTCGCTCTGGCCAATGCGGGCTTCAGTCATTACGCCTGTCGCGATCAGGTTTCATCGTTCGTCTTCCATTCCCGGATACCCAGCCTCTGGAAACCAGTCATCGATGGCGATTTCCGGCATCATGACGGCGTGATCTACAGTCTGCAAAATCCCTCCGAAGATATGGTGACCCGCCGCCTGATTGTGGTCTTTTCCTCCATCGCGGATAAGATGTATGCCCCCGGCCTTAGCCGGATGTTTTATAAGAACTTCCGGACTATAGAGAAATATCTGCCTCCCGATACTGCGGTATTGCGGATTGCAGATATCGGCTCGGTGGTCGGAGCCTTCTATCTCGGCACCAATTTCGATCCCGACAACGCTTTCCGCGTACAAGCGGTGATCCGCAAAGTTCAGACGGAACTGGGAATCACCCCGGATTCGGTTGTGCTCTACGGGGCTTCCAAGGGCGCGACGGGGGCACTGTATCATGCACTGCTCGGCAACTGGCACGCCGTCAGCGTCGATCCGATCACCGCCGATGAACACTATATCCACAGGTTCAAGGATTCTCATTTTACCATCGGCACCTTTCCCGCGAACAAGAGCGAGATATTCGCCGACCTGACAGGTCGCTGCGCACCACCGACGGCGTCGATCTCGGTAATCACCTCACCGCGATCACCGCAATACCCCTATATCGATAGGGTCATCCGGTCCTCTCCGATCGGCCCCGCGCTGAACTATGTGGAAGCGGACAATCCGAGGATATCCGATCATCCGGACGTTGGCCCCAATACGATCCACATTCTTACAATGCTGCTGAACATGGCGTTCTACGGCATGCGCTTTACCCCGCCGAACCTGCGGCTCTCGGTATAACTCATGGACCGCAGGATGCATCGGACGTGCGAGAGACTACTCAGGAAAAGACCGCTGATGAGAGACAAGGTCCCCCTTGCGGGCTATAGGAGCAAAAGCCAGTACCGTATCCCCCGGCGACGGCGCGTCGCCGGAGCATAGGAAAGACCTGCACAGCATGACATTGCAAATTCTCGACTGCACCCTGCGCGATGGCGGATATTACAACGATTGGGACTTTCCGCCCGAAGTGGTGAACAACTACCTTTCTGCCATGAAAGCCGCACAGGTGGATGTAGTCGAACTCGGCTTTCGCTTCATATCCAACAAGGGTTTCAAGGGCGCTACCGCCTATACGAGCGATGATTTCCTGCGCAACCTGTCCATCCCTGAGGGGTTGACGGTCGCCGTTATGGTCAATGGTTCTGACCTGCTGACCGATCTGGGCGTTGAAGCGTCATTAAACCGGCTTTTCCCCGAGCCGGCAGCTTCAACGCCAGTCGATATCGTAAGATTCGCCTGCCATTTTCATGAGTTCGAAAAAATCCTCCCAGCGGTGGGCTGGTTGACGGAGCGCGGCTACAGGGTTGGTTTCAACCTGATGCAGATCACCGACCGCACCAGGGAAGAAGTACTTCAGCTTGGACGGCTGGCCAGAAACTGGCCTGTCGAAGTGCTCTATTTCGCCGACAGCATGGGCAGCATGACTCCCGACGACACAGCCCGCATCATGGGCTGGCTGCGCGAGGAATGGGACGGTCCGGTAGGCATCCATACTCATGACAATATGGGACTCGCGCTGGCGAACACGTTGCGCGCTGTAGCCGAAGGTGCGACCTGGCTTGACGCGACCGTGACGGGCATGGGCCGTGGCCCCGGTAATGCACGCACCGAGGAATTGGTGATCGAAGCCGAGACGCTACGCGGACGTAAGGCCAACCTGGTGCCGATCATGACGCTGATCCGTCAATATTTCGGCCCGATGAAAGCGAAATGTGGCTGGGGTACAAACCCTTATTATTATCTTTCGGGAAAATACGGTATCCATCCAACCTATGTGCAGGCGATGCATGCGGATCCTCGCTACAGCGAGGAAGATATTCTTGCAGTGATCGAACATCTGCGCCTCGGAGGCGGTAAGAAGTTCAGCGCGGATCGCCTGCATGGCGCTCGTAATTTCTACAGCGACAAGCCCCATGGAACTTGGAACCCGGCAACGATGATCGGCAATCGCGAGGTGTTGATCCTCGGAACGGGGCCAGGCGTGGGCGCGCACCGCACCGCACTGGAAACCTATATCCGGCGCGCAAGGCCAGTCGTGTTCGCGCTAAATACCCAGTCGGACATCGCCTCGGAACTTATCGACTTGCGAGCCGCCTGCCATCCTGTCCGGTTGATGGCCGACTGCGAGATGCATGTCGCCCTGCCGCAGCCGCTCGTCACCCCAGCCTCAATGCTGCCGCCCCATATCCGCGCGGCGTTTGGGGACAAGAAGTTACTCGACTTTGGCTTGGGGGTGGAAGACGGCGGCTTCACGTTCCACGAAACCCATTGCATCGCGCCAACCTCGCTCGTGCTGGCATATGCTCTGGCCGTCGCGACCAGCGGCAAGGCAAAGCGCATCCTGATGGCCGGCTTCGATGGCTATCCGCCGGGCGACGCTCGCAACGAAGAAACCGGGGAAATATTGAACAGCTATGTCCGAAGCGGCGGACTTGAACTGGTTTCCATCACCCCCACCAGCCACAGGATCCATTGTTCCAGTGTCTATGCAATGGTAAACTGAAATGGACGGCGCTGGACCGATCACCGCTTTTCTTCCTTGCCGCAAGGGAAGCGAAAGAGTGCCGCGGAAGAATATCCGCCCGTTCGGGAGCTTCCCTCACGGTCTGGTCGAAGTCAAACTGGGTCAGCTTCTCTCTTGTAGGAGCGTGGATTATGTTGTGCTCTCGACGAACGACCCGGAGATACTCGACCTTGCGGCCGCGCTCGATGACGGAGATAAGCTGATCCTGCATCGCAGGGAAGAGAGCCTGTCCTCAAGCCAGACCAGCACCGATTCCCTTGTGGCGCATGCCCGGTCATTGGTGGAGGACGGGCATATTCTCTGGACCCATGTGACATCACCCTTCGTGACCGCCGCTCATTATTCTGAGATCATCGCAGGCTATCGCGCGGCTCTGGAAAAGGGCCATGATTCCCTGATGACCACTAACCTGCTCCATACGTTCCTATGGTCGCAAGAAGGGCCGATCAATTATGATCGCAGTATCGAGAAATGGCCGCGCACACAGACCTTGCCGCCGCTACACGAAGTGAACAGCGCCATCTTTCTCGCTCCCGGCGAGATCTATGATCGCTGCAAGGATCGGATCGGCGTGAACCCCTGCCTGTGGCCCCTCGACAAGGTCACCGCGCTCGACATCGATTGGGACGAGGATTTCCACCTCGCCGAACAGATGCTTCTTTCCGGTTTAGCTCGAACATGACCATTTTTTCTCCTACCCAGTTCAAAACCCTCGTTTTTGATTGCGATGGGGTTATCCTGAACTCCAACCGGGTCAAGACAGAGGCCTTTCGTCAGGCTGCCCTGCCTTATGGAGCGCCAGCGGCGCAAGCCTTGGTCGATTATCATGTCGCCCGGGGCGGTATCTCGCGCTTCGAGAAGTTCCGCCATTTCCTCAATGTAATCGCACCAGAGCTGGCACCGGCCACCATCGGCCCTGGTAACGACGAGTTGCTCGCCACCTATGCCGATGCCGTCGAGAACGGACTGATGGCTTGTGAGATCGCGCCTGGCCTCGCCGAGTTGCGCGCAGCCACGCCCGGCATTCCCTGGATGATCGTGTCGGGCGGAGCGCAGAATGAATTACGCGATATCTTTGCCCGGCGGGATATCGCCCAATATTTCGACGGTGGAATTTTCGGTAGCCCGGATAGCAAGGACAAAATCCTCGCACGGGAAATCGCCTCCGGTCACCTGCAACGCCCCGCCCTGTTTATCGGTGACAGCCGTTACGACCACGAAGCGGCGACGGTGGCAGGCCTCGATTTTCTGTTCGTCAGCCGCTGGAGCGAGTTTCATGCCTGGCAGGCTTATTCTACGGAACACGGCTTTCCGGCTATCGAAAGTCTGCACATACTCGCTGATGCCGGCTGATCAACGACTCGCTTGGTGATCCATGGAAAAAACAGAGCGGTGGACAATCGATTCGATCGCCTCCCACTCCGGCCATTATCTCTTTTGCCGCATTCCGCGCGCAACTGACCATGAAAAGTCGAAGATCACATCAGGTCCAGAATATCCATCATTCGCATTTCAATCCCAGAACGACGGATTTGAAATCTGCTATGGCGTTTGCCTGATATGCCGATGCATCAAAGGCATGGGATTCGCCTCCCCTTTCAAGGAATTGCAGCATACCGCTCCGCAACCCCTCCTCGCTATTCTCGACAAGTCCCGCATAGTCATTCCCCAGCACGTCCCGACTGGTCACAATGTCCGTAGCGATGATCGGCTTGCCGAGCACCATGGCTTCCACCAGCACCAATCCTTGGCCTTCATGCTCGGAGGGCAACACAAGACAGTCGGCAGCTTTCAGAGCCGAGAACGGATTCACCCGCAATCCGCCCAGATACACGTTCCCACCCATGCCTAGTTCATCAATTAAAAAATCGAGATCCTGCCGCAAGGGGCCGTCGCCGAGGATGACAAGCCTTGCATCGGAGCGTTGTTTCAGCACAGCGGAGAACGCCCGGAGGAGTTTAATCTGGCCCTTCTCGGGCGACAGCCTGGCAAGGCACAAAAATGTTACACCACCACCGAACCAAGGTCGCAAGTCTCTATCAACTTCATCTTGTGCGTTCGCAAGAACTCGCTTTACATCTATGGTATTTTCACAATAACTGAACTTTCTCCTGTCAATATGAAATTCGCTGCACAGTGAATCTCTATTGACGTTGGATATGGAATCAGAAACCGAAATCAGACTGTCGTAACAGTCATATAGTCTGAATATTCTCTGCAAATAGGGCAATCTTACATCCCGCTCCCCAATCATATCATTATGCAGATATATGACCTTTCTTATGCCGGCAGGGGCTGCGGCGACCATATGAGCCGTTATCGCATGATAGCCCTCGAAATTGACGAACGTATCATGCTTCGCCTCGCCAAGGACACGGCGATACTCGCGCCGATAAGCATGGCACTGGACATCCCGCATCTCCTGGCTGTCCGCAACTTGCCTTGCCCGCAATTGTTCGATGACCCAAATCTCTTCAGGCGTCATCACCATCGGGCCGATATGCGCGATGCGTTTGACACCCGGAGGCATTGAACCGAATTTCTCGATCCGTATCGGGTCGATCCCGATCTTTGCCGGGTCGAATAGCGTCGAAATCTGGACATCCTCACCTTCAAGACTATTGAGCAGGCTCAGATAAGATGATGTTATCCCATTGATAGGGAACATGCCATTATACATTATAATGGACTTGCGAGAGTCCTCATAACGGTCGACTACGCACTCGTCCGAGCCGAAGAAGAAGAATTCCACAGCGCGTCGGGTTGCATTGCCATCTTCGAATGGACAAAATCGGGCTTGCGCCTGCCTGTAGGCAGAATCGTCCTTTAAGGATTGCCCCGACAACCCTTCCATGATCGCTTCCCGTACATCTTCTATTTCGGCGCACAACTCACCCGGCAGGTCTTCTAGATCGAAATAGAAACCGTGCTCCGATGCATACTCTTCCAGATCATAAGCATAATATATGATTGGTCGTCCTGTCGGCAAAAAGTCGAAGAAGATGCTGGAATAATCCGTCACCAGAACATCCGCTATGGAAAGCAAATCGCATGCATCAATTTTTTGCGGAGCGACCGCAACCGGGATGTTCTTCCCGGCCAGCGCGGCCTCCATCAAATGATGGCCGCGAAAAACGAGCTGATATTCCTCGCTGATCATGGCGGAGACATCCTCGACGACCCGATCACAATCGGTCTGAGGATGGCCCTGCACCCCGCGCCATGTCGGCGCGTAGAGTATGATCGGTTTGTCAGCCTTTAGTCCCAGCTCTTCCAGAACTTTCCGCCTGCGCGTCTCATCCGGCTTGACTACTTGATCGACACGGGGATAGCCCGTTTCGGCAAGTTTTCCGGGATAAATCCCGTCGACATCATGACGCTTCATCATCACGTCGCTGGTATGTTGATTGGGATTTAGCAAATGCGTGGCGTGCAGGAAATTCCGGGTCACGTTACCATGTGCCATGGACTCATTTTTGACGTCCCGACCCAACCCCTTCAGCGGAGTGCCATGCCAGGTATTCAAATATTTCTGATCTTCGCGGCGGATGAACCAATAAGGAAAGGTGACGTTATTAATCAAATATTCAGCTGTGGCCAGATAACGTCGATAAGCATCACTGTTCCGCGGAACAAAGATAACATCTTTCCTGTCGGCGTATTCGCCCGGTATGCCCGATATATCGTTGATAGCCCATATATGAGTCCATCCAGAAAATTCAGGACGGTCTATGATGTAGCGGAATATAGCATAAGGATTGCATCCAATTGCTTTACCCAGCCAGCTATCGTAGAGAATCGCATTCCTTCGGATCGGGAATGTTTCCAGATACTCGCAATACTCCATTAACGATTTTGTGCCTTTGTTAGACTCATACTTAGATACATTAACCCCATAAGGCCGCTTCAGTATCCTGGAGTTCCGGAACGCTTCGCAGGCCTCATCATATCGGCCCAACTGCATCAACACCGCACCCAGATCACGATACCATGTCGGTTCATGCGAAGCGCTGATCTCCAATGCCGATCGATAGGCCTGGGCCGCAGCTTCCCAATTTCCGGCGATCTCGCTTATCTTGCCCCGGGCATGAATATGACCAGCCATTCTGGGCATTCCGCTTTGAGTACGCGCACGAGAAAACCCTTCCCATTCGTACGAAAGCGTTTCCCAATAGCTACCAGCAGTGTCCGTCGGCGCTCCTGTAAACCCCTGGACTATCTCCGTCGAAGGTGTCCGCTTATCCTGGCCCTGCGGGAACCACTCCGTATAGACAGCGGCGCCGGCTACCCGATATGCCCCCCATCGTGCCTTGTCCGCCATCAGATAGGCGGAACATGCCTCGGCATAGGCTCCGGCCTTTTCAAGCACATAACCACATCTATAATACCAATAGCCACGGTGGACTGCATCCATATCCGCGCCCGTGCGATAGGCGCCTGCGGCCTCGCGCCATTTCTCCTGCCGTTCCAGCACGAAGCCAAGTCGATAGTGAGTATAAGGGCGCTCCAACTGCATGGATAAAGCCACCGAGTAAGCATACTGCGCCTTTGCCCATTCATAGCAGCGATCATGGGCGAATCCCAGCTTGAACCAGAGTTCAGGATCATCCGGTTTCTGCGCCGCCTCAGTCGCATAGGCTTCCGCCGCCTGTTTCCACAGGCCGCGTTTCTGATGAAATACCCCAACGCCGAATTGGGACGCATTATCCTTGCTGTCCAGTTCTCTGGCCTTGCCATAAGCAGCCTGCGCAGCGGACATGCGCCCCATTTGCTCCAGCGCATAGCCATACCGGTAATGCCATTCGGGAAGTGTGGGGTTAGCTGCAAGCGCTTTCTCAAATGAGGAAGCCGCCCCCTCATAGCGGGCCATTCTTTCCCGCATCTCACCCAGACGAAACAGCAGTTCGGCGCTGGCCACCCCTTGCGCGGCCGCCTCCTCCAGCATGTCAATCACCTGCCAGATCCGCCCCTGCCGCTCCAGAATATCGGCAAGCGACTGCTTATACTCGATCTTATCTGGCCTTTTCAGAATCAGAACGTGATACGCCTCTTCCGCTATCCCCCACAGTCCATTTTGGGCGGCATAGTTCGCAATGAGGCACAACGCGCTCTCGGGAATATCTTGCTGCGACAGCGCCGAACGGCAGGCGTCGACGAACACCGTCTTCTCATCGGAAGATAAAGGCTCTGGCGCCCGCACGGAGACTTCGCCCGGTGCAACCGCATATTGCGCGCAATGGCGTGCCATGGGATTTTCGGCGCTGAAATCGCCTTTGTTATCAATGATCCAATGCCAGATCAGATCGTAACGAGGGGACGGCGCCCTTAATTCTTTCCAGCCATGTTGAGAAAAATGTAACAGCGGATTCAAACCGGCATCTTTGACGTCCGGATTGCTGGTCAGGTAAAAGTCCGTTTCAAACCAGGGATTCGGTGCAAATCCGCTCTCAGCCCCGATCTTGATATAATGATCAAGAGCATCCATGCCGGATGGAATATTTTTTCGATATTGTTTCTGGTAGAATTTTGGATCAAACAATCCAGAATCCTGGATTACATGTCGAGTCTTCGAATAAGATTTCTCCGACTTTGATTTAATAGATCTCATATTCATGATTCTATTAATCAAATAATTCGATCCAATTTTCATGTCGCTCCTGGGATAACAAATCATTGACCGCGATATAAATCGCCCATCTAAGCATGTAATTTCATTAATTTATTATAATATTTATATGCGCTGCCGATATCATCGAAATGCCGAAGGACGCCTGCATGCAAGACAGCGGCCCTGTCACAATGCTTTCGAACATAGTTCGCGTTATGCGACACGATGATCATGGCCCGGTCGGCTCGTTTCCCGAACAATTCTTCCTCACACTTGGCCCGGAAGCGGGAATCGCCCACCGCCACAACCTCGTCGATCAGAAAACAGTCGAACTCGATAATCATCGAAATAGCAAAGGCAAGGCGGGCACGCATGCCTGACGAATAGGTTCGGACGGGTTCCCGCAGATAGCGGCCCAGTTCCGCAAATTCTTCGACGGGCGCAATCTTGTCTTCCGTCGACACGCCATAGATGCGACAGATGAAACGCAGATTGTCCAGCCCGGTCAGGGCACCCTGGAAGCCGCCGGAAAAGGCCAGCGGCCATGACGTCGTCATTCTGCGTGAGATGCGCCCGCTGGTCGGTTTCTCTGCCCCCGAGATCAGCCGGATGAGCGTCGATTTGCCGGCGCCGTTTCCGCCCAGGATACCGATCTTCTCGCCGGGCGCGATCGTGAGGTTGACGTCGGACAGAATATGGATCCGGCCCTGCCGGGTCGCATAATCCTTGGTGACATTCTCGAGGCGTATCATTCCTGCTTCAGGTCCCGAGAGGCCAGCCGAACCAATATGAGCGCAAGAAGCGCCAAAACCAAGGTAACGCCTGTCAAATAGGAAAGGTCATAATGAGCGCGATATTGCGAACCGAAATAACCCTCACGAACCATTTCCACCGCATTGACCATGGGTATCCATAGAACGATCTTCTGAGCACTTGCCGGAAGCGCGTCCACGGCAAAGGCAGCGCCCGAAAGTGGGAAGAAGATGTATGACATAGGATGCCAGAACTTATCGACAAGCTCACTGCGCTCGTTGAGAGATCCCAGGATGATCGCCAGCGAAGCGCCGAACAGGGCCAGCAGGAACCATGCGACCACGATGGTGAGTACATCCTCGGGAGGGTCGATCCAGCCGATTCCCATGAAAAAGATCGACAGGGTCACAAATGAGAGCGTTGCCCCTATGCCTTCCACCAATACTCTCGACACGAAAATATCGATGACCTTGACATAACGATGGTGCAGCAAGCTAAAATTAGGCCGCACGGCACCAATGCATCGCGCCGGCATGTTCCGCCACAGAAGCACGGTGGAATAGCCCGTCAGCGCGAAGGCCGCGATCGGAAGCGACGAACCATGATAGCGTTGAAGAGCCGTCCACAAGGCGGTCACGCCGAGCGTGAACATCATCGGCTCCACGAAGAGCCAGAGGAAACCGATATTGTGCCGGCCATAGCGCGTAATCACTTCGCGCAGGCATAGCGCCCCTATAACGCGGCCTTGAATCCGCAGACTGTCCGCCAGCGGATACTCCTCCCGAACTGCGCGCTCCTCAGTCACGATGTTCCCGCACGCCGGCAATCAGCATGGAAATCACGCCCCAGATGACCAGTCCCACGACGAAAGCCGTCAAAACGCCCCGCACGCGCCGCGGCTCCAGCGCCTCGTCAGGCATGCTCGGTTCAACGATCCGCTCAACATAGGCCTGCTTGCGCTGCGCTTCGGAACGCGCTTCCTCGAACGCCGCCATGGCTGCCGCCAGTTGCTTCTCGGCGAACTGATTGTCGAGAAGAACCCGCTGATATTGCACGGCCGAACCGGCCAGGGACTCACGCCCGCCGACGATCTTCGCATTTTCCTGCTGGATCTCGCCTTGCAGACTGCGAACGCCCGCTTCCAGCACCGGGATCTGCGGGTTATCCGCGGCCAATCGCTTCAATTGGACCAGCCGCATCCGCGTCGCGATCAATTCGTCCTGCAACTTGGAAATCATCTGAAGCTGCACCGACGCCTGCTGACCGGGATCCACGACGCCACTCCGGTCACGAAACCGGGCGAGCGCCAAGGCGGTGGCCGTCACCTTCTGTTGCGCCTTATCCACCTCGGATTGCGCCAGACGGATCAGATCGCCCTGGGCACGCACGCTCAGACCGTTGACGAGGTTCTCCGCGCGCGACAGCAGGATCGTGTTGAAGCGATGCGCGGCCTCCGGCGTATAGGCGCGCACTTGCAGGGTCATGATGGATGACGTCGCATCGTGAGCGACCGAAACCTTGCGTAGATAATATTGATACAGGCTTTCCTTCGAGCCATTCAGGCTCAGTGGATTGAACCGGTCGAAAATCGAGACTGTGGGGCTGCCATAGGCGTTCGCAACCGCATTATCCTTGTTGAGTTGGCCAAGCGCATCGCGAGACAGGATGTAATCGCGCGCGGCATAGACCTCCGACCCGGCGCTGCCCCAGCCGGCCGAACGAAGCAGAACGCCGAGATTGCCAGCGCTGCTCGCCCGCTCTGGCGCGCGCACCACAAAGCGCGATTCCGACACATAGACGTCCGAGGCGAACAGCCCATAATAGATCAGCGCCAACAGCGTGGGCACACCGACCAAGCCGAAAAACAGCGGACCGAGCTTGCGCACCCGCTCCACCCCTCTGGCCAGAAGGGACGTTTGTTCGGCAACGGACAGACCTCGTTCCGCCGCCTCAGTTTCGGAAAGACTCGAGGTGCGGTTCAGCATCGTTTGGGCGAATTCTGTCTCGTTGCGACGGTCACGCTCGTTGCATTACGATGGAATAGCAGTTTTGCAATGCAAAAGCAGGCCGCGCCGTTCGCTATTCGTCTCATCGCCATCCAAGCACTGTCGGCCGCTATGAATGGAAGGCAAGCCATTAAGTGCGCAGACTGCTTAGAAGGATCGAGACAGGAACGGAATTTGACAATAGACGCAACCCTTCCCGTTGATTCCGGCGACGCCGCTTCTCCGCCTTCGGGGAAAAGGCCCGCCGTTACCTTCGCTGGAGTTTCGATGACCTACCTATTTCCCGCCGAATGGACACCACAAGCACGCCTCTGGATCGGTTTTCCCGGCGACCCCGCCGAATGGCCCCGCGCGCTTCCGGATGCCCAGCGCCAAGCCGCCGCATTTGCGACCGCCGTGGCGGAGCGCGGCCAGGCCGTCTCTCTCCTTGCCCGCACTGCCGAGGATGCTGCGATTGCCCGCGCACTTGCGCCCTCCGCCGTCGAGGTGGACCACGAACCCTTCGGCGACATCTGGCTGCGCGATACCGGCCCCCTTGGCGTGATCGGCCCGGACGGCGCGCGCGCGCTGGCGGATTTCGATTTCAACGGCTGGGGCGGCAAGTTCGATATGCCGGGCGATGCGGATATCGGCGCGCGGATCGCCGCGACGACCGGCCTTCCCTGCCGCCATGTGCCGATGATCTTCGAGGGCGGCGCGATCGATACGGACGGCACCGGCCTCTTTGCCACCACCGAGCAATGCCTGCTCAACCCCAATCGCAACCCGTCGCTGGACCGGCGGCAGATCGAAACGATCCTCGCCGGCGCGCTGGGCCTCGCAGACATGCTCTGGCTGGGTGACGGATTACTGCACGATCATACCGACGGCCATATCGACAATCTCGCGCGCTTCGTCGCGCCGGGCGTCATCGCCGTGCCACAAGCCAGCACGGATGACGACCCCAACGCCGCGATCTTCGCCGATGCAACCGCCCGCGCCCGCACCTTCGGGCTGGAGGTGGCGCCGATGCCATCGGTGGGGCGCTATACGATCGACGGGGAGATCGTGCCGGCCAGCTACATGAACTTCTGCATCACCAACCGGGCCGTCATCGTGCCGCAATATGGCGCACCCAATGATAGCGCCGCGCTGGCCGCGCTCGCGCCCTTTTTCCCGGGCCGCGACCTTGTCGGCCTGCCCAGCGATGCCATATTGCGCGGCGGAGGCAGCTTCCACTGCATGAGCCAGCATCTGCCCGCTGCCTCCTGATCCGCCTCGCAGGACGATTGCACGCCCATGACCCAGATCACCGTCGCCGCCCTCCAGCTCGCTTTCTCGAACGACGAGGCGGATAATATCGCACTGGTCGAGGAACATGTCCGCATGGCGTCGGCGCGCGGGGCCAGGATCATCCTGCCGCCCGAATTGTTTGAAGGCCCCTATTTCTGCACGGTCGAGGATGAGGCGCTGTTCGCCCGCGCCCGCCCGCTGGAAGAGCACCCCGCCGTGCTTGCCATGCAGCGTCTGGCCAAGGCGGAGGGCGTCTATATCCCAACCAGCTTCTTCGAGCGGGACGGGCAGCATCATTATAATTCGCTCGCCATGATCGACGACGAGGGCGAGATCATGGGCGTGTATCGCAAGAGCCATATCCCGGACGGGCCGGGCTATGAGGAGAAATATTATTTCCGCCCCGGCAATAGCGGCTTCAAGGTGTGGAAGACGCGCTATGGCACCATCGGCGTCGGCATCTGCTGGGACCAATGGTATCCCGAATGCGCCCGCGCCATGGCCC
>Ga0180219_1001441_pt1 | contig 15453 bp, 9 predicted proteins | sample eDN3rd30CBELigMG_FD_151338 | JGI IMG/M metagenome (GOLD analysis project Ga0180219, IMG submission 151338) | Enriched Miracle-Growth compost microbial communities from Emeryville, California, USA - eDNA 3rd pass 30_C BE-Lig MG (version 2)... ...
TGCCCTCCCGAACGGGCGAACGGCAGATAACCAAGCTCGTCGAGCACGATCAGGTCGAGCCGCGACAGCTGTGCCGCCAGGGTCCCGCCCTTGCCGATCCGGGTCTCCTCTTCGAGGCGTGTCACCAGACAGGCTCTGCATACCTTGGCCGTGCCGTTGCAACGGTAGCCACGGCCAATCTGGTTCGTTGCGCAAGATGATTTCGGCCTTGGATAGCAAATCCCACGATTTGAGAGGGACGAGGCGCAAATCGGCCCCGCCATCCCGATCACGGGCCGCGACCCGTGTTGCGCCCGACAAGGTGCCCGCGATTTGACCTAGGCGCGGATCGGCTTGCAAGAGCTTGCGATTCAAAAGGTCAAGGACGCGCTGAACCTTGGCTTCCAGCGCCGATGGTATCTCCATCGCTTTCAGTAGACGGCCCCAAAACTGCGAACGCGGCGAAAATTCGTCGTCCACGTCCCGCAAGGCCCCGAGATAGAAAACCGGTAGATACTGCCAAAACCGTTCGAGATTCATGCGGCGCGCAGAGCCGCCAACCAGCGGTGCCCGGCCAGCGTTCAGGAAAACCCAAGATGGCTCGAAATTGCCCTCCGCTTCATTCCACGCGCAGCTCGCGCGCAGGATGATGAATGTCTTGCCCGTCGTCGGATCGGTCTGGGCGATTTCATCAAGGTCTTGCTGGAGCGCGTCAGGCCATTCGCCTGCGGCCTGTTCCTCGACACGGATTTCGATTGAGACACCCGGGGGAGCCTTGGGGTCCGCATTTTCGTCGGCAAGGTGAACATCGTATTCGGTAAAGCCGGTACCGCGCTGTCCCCAGCGGCGGGTTAGCACGATCCTGATGGCATCGAGGATAGCGGTCTTACCGGCATTGTTCGGCCCGATCAAAACAGTCGTTTCATTGAGGTCGAGGTCGAGCGCCTTGATCGACCGGAAGTTCTCAATGGTGAGGCGACTGATGCGCATTACGCGCCGCCCGCCAAATCGCTGGCGCGTCGCACCAGCCGGGCCGCTTTCGGGTCGTATATATAATGCGTGATCGTGCCGTCTCTGATCTTCTCCACAGCGTCGTCAATCACAAACACCGGCACAAGAAACCATTCGCGCGGGATGACAGGATTGCCGAAGCGATCCTTGATCTCGATGTCGAGACGCGCCGGATCGAAGATACGGTGGATCAGGTTTTCGAGCTTGGTGCGGTTTACATTGTAGAGCGTGTAGGTGGCGACGATCTCCACGTCCGCCAGCAGGAAGGTGGCGTCCAGCTTGGCATTGGCGATGCGCCGCCCCACGTTGCCCCCCGTAACGCCGATCTTGTGCAGCACCTCACGGTTGGCCGCGACGGTGGGATTGTCCGACTTGCTACGCAGGACATAGATGGTGCCGCTGGCTAGGTCGCCATCGTCGCTCTCACCTGCAAATAGGGGACCGGCGCTCTGCTCCGATACGGCACGGCTAGTGTCGTCCTTATACAGCGCGCGCTGCAGGGACCGGAGCAACAAGTTGCTCTCGGTGCCGTTGGAATAGATGACACGCAGGCGGGCGTCGCTTTCGCCATTAGGCGCTTTGAAGGGTTCGCCGACTTCGGCGACATAGGCGATCTGGCCGCCAAGGATGAAAAACTCCCCCGCCCTGATGTCGGTTTTCAGGAATCCGGCATCCTTGCGGATGGGCTGGGTGATGCGCGCGCCGCTGTCGATGTCCGTCTGCACTGCATCGAACAGCGGCTTGAAGCGGTCGAAGTCCTCGCACCGTTCGCGGTTGGCGATTTCCTCGGCGGCGCGTTTTTCGGCGGCGGAACGGACGTGCCGCAGCGCGGTGATGTCATCCGCCTCGGCGTCCACGCCAAGCTGCGCCAGCAGCTCGTCATCGCTGATGTCATCTGGGGCATCGGCGATGACCGGAGCCGCGCCGTTCAGCAGTTCCTGATGATCGAGGGGTTCCAGAAGGGCGCGGCTTTCCGGCTGGGCGCGCAGCCGGTCGAGTCTCACGGCATACAGGCGCTCGAAGATGTCGAGACCCTCGCCGTGGCGGGGGCTGTGGCCGTGTTGCTCGACAAATCGCTGAATCTCCTCGAAACCCGCGATGATGCGTTCCTCACGCGGCGTCCGGGCGGACTCCTTCTTGGCCTCGACCTCAACGCCAAGCTCAGCCAGCAAGGCGTCGTCGTCATCGGTGAAGCCGTTAGCCACGCGTGGCCTCCGCCTTCATGCGGGCAAGGAAGGCAACGCCTTCGGCCATGCGCTTTTCCCATGCGTCCGGCGACGTGATGGACGGCAAGCGTCCACGCTCCTGTTTGAATTTCAGAGCGCGCTTGGCCAGATCGCGCGCTTCCTCCGGTGTCAAGCTGGTGCGCTTGGCGGCGATGGCGGCGGCAACGGTTTTCAGGCTGTCCTCGCTCATGGTCTTAGCAAGGATAGCATAAGCCTCGCCAAAGGGGTTGATGCGGTCGATCAGGTCGATGTCGAGTTCACGTACGTCCATCGCAAACCGGCGCACGCCGTCGATCAGCGCGGTGTTCGCGCTTGGCTCCCCGCCGTCATCGCCAAGTGCGACCTTCTTGGCCTGCTGGGTGAGATTGATGGCGGCGATGGCGTGCTGACGCACCGCCTCTTGATCTTCCTCGTCCAGTTCGGGGTATTTGTCCTTGATGATCTTGCCAAGGCGCACCTGCGTCAACTCCTCGGGGATCAGTTCCTCATCAAATAGCCCGCGCTCGATGCTCGGCTTGTCCTGAACGAAGGTGGCGATCACCTCGTTCAAATCCTCGCGGCAGATGCGCGCGGCCTCGGGGGACTTGGGTTCCGCCAAGCCCTTAATCTCGATCTGGAATATCCCGCGTTCCTCGTGAAAACCGACATTGCACTTGTCGGGATCGTAGCCGCCTTCGCCATAGTCGAAGCCCGGCTGAGCGGTGCTGGTGGCGGGGTTCTTGGGCTTGAACTCGAAGCGCGGGGCAAGCACCTGTTCCATCAGCAGGCTGGCGGCGATGGCTTTGAGAGTGTCGTTGACGGCCTCAGTAACGGCGGATTCCGCCGCGTCTGGCTCCGCGATCAGGTTGGTGAAGCGCGCGCGGCTCTTGCCCGGCGCGTCGCGGGTCGCGCGCCCGATAATCTGCACGATCTCCGTCAGGCTGGCGCGATAGCCGACGGTCAGCGCGTGTTCGCACCAAATCCAGTCAAAGCCCTCCTTGGCCATGCCTAGGGCGATGATGATGTCCACATGATCGCGGTTGTTCTTATGCGCGGGGTCTTTGAGTGCGGCGGCAACCTTGTCCCGCTTGCCGGGATCGTCGTCCACAAGGTCGGCGATGCGCAAGGTGCGGCCATCGGCAGTCTTAATCAACTGGAAGCCGGTCGCGGAGTCGGTCCCCTCCCAGTCGCCTAGTGCCTCGATGATATGCTCCACCTCCCTGATCTTGTCCTTCGTGCTTTCACGCGAATTGACGTTGGGAATATGGATGATGGTTTTTTCGGCGGGATCGAGCACGGCGAGGATGTCGTCGGCATAAGCGCCGGAATAGAAAAAATAGCCGATGTCGAGCTGTTTCAGATATTCGTAGCCGTTGAGCTGCTCGTAATAGGTATAGGTGACGCTATCGAATTTGGACTCGTCCTGCGGTGCAAGGACGGCCTCGGCGTCGCCCCGAAAATACGATCCGGTCATGGCGACGATGTGCACCTTGTCGCGGGCGATGAACTGGCCCAGATGCTGGCCCAGCTTGTTGTCGGGGTTGGCGGAGACGTGGTGGAACTCGTCCACCGCGATCAGGCGATCATCGAACGCCTCCACGCCGAACTTGTCCACGGCGAAGCGGAAGGTGGCATGGGTGCAGACCAACACCGTGTCATCGCTTCTCAGAAACGCGCCAACGGAATTGACCTTGCCGCCGTTGTCAGCACCGGGCGCGTTGCAGAGGTTCCAATTCGGCTGCACCTGCCAGTCGCCCCAAAAGCCGAACTTGGACAGCGGCTCATCGGCGAAGGATGATCCGATGGTCTTTTCCGGCACGACAATGATCGCCTGCTTCAATCCCTGATTGGCGAGCTTGTCGAGCGCGATGAACATGAGGGCGCGGCTCTTGCCGGACGCGGGCGGCGACTTGATGAGCAGGTATTGCTCGCCGCGCTTCTCATAGGCGCGCTCCTGCATTGGCCTCATGCCAAGAGCGTTGGCCTTGGTGGAGCCGCCGTTGCGGGCATAGGAAACCGAAACGGATGGAACTGATTTCATATTAGTGGTCACGCGCTTTCCCCCGTCTTCCGCTTCCGCGCCGCTCCCGCGCCTGCGGTCATCTTGGTATATAGCTCGAACAGCTTTTCGAGCCGTTCGGTGTCATTCCTGAATCGCCGCCCGATATAGATGCGCTCCAATACCTCGTCGTTGCGCTCGTGCGCTTCACGCAATTCGTCGGGCATCGCTTCGGGATCGTAGAGATCGGCGATTGTGGCGGGGAAATGCACCTCCCGCGCCAACAGAATGTCCTCCGCGCAGCGGGTCAGATCATCCCTATTCTTCTCGGTGAGCGTCGGCACCGGAAAGGTGTTCCAGCCGAGCGTGTTGGAATAGCGAAAGTCGGTTTTCAACTTGCCGCACACGGTGGCGACCCAGACAAGGTGGAGTCGTGAAGCTATCAGAGCCATGTTCCAAAGGGGGGAATCATAGAGAGCAAATGAGCTATCGGCGACGATGGAACGCTCTGGTAGCAAACCGATGGGTAGATATGGCCTTCTCTCAGAACTTACGCGGGGAACAATCAGTGACATGCGTTCACCGACACCCTGAATCTGCCGGAAGCGGTGCGGAAAATCGGCGGCAGGTCGCGTTTCGGCTGCGATGCTATTCGCACGAAACTCTCTGATATTCTCCAATCGGCGCGCGATCTCCGGTATCTGCGCGGCCCTGTCCGCGTCGCGGTCGTCAATCCAAAGGCAATACCGTTGTATGCCTCGGATAAATTCCGCTGAGCCATAGTAAGGTCTGATAAATTCGCGGGCTTCTGGATATTCGCCAATCAAGCGGTTGGCTGTATCGTGGTCCATGAAGAAATTGCCGTCATCGGTGGGCTTGTTCCCCCACAGCATAAGTGCCCGGTCCAGCGATGTTCGGTTTACCTTTTCCACGATTAAGTCTGGGCCAGGGACAAGGTAGGCGTTAATATTGGAAACCTCCTTGACGATGGCTGCGCGATCATCGCCAATGGAATATAGTTTTCGGGTAGGGCTAGGTGCGATTTCCAAGCCGATAATTGCCACAGTCACGCCAGCATTGTGACTCGCTAGATTGGCCCATTTGAATGAGGTGTGGGCAAAGGCTATTTTATTCTCGGTCCCAAATATCAGCGGCCAAAGGACCGGCACTTGCTCACCTTGACAGACTGAGTTCGTGGACACGAAGGCCGTGGCAGCCTTGGTCGCTGTGGCGTAATCGGCCGCCTTCATGAACCAGCCCGCCACATAGTCGAGAGATTTCCAGTTTTTCGTTCTGGGACCGAAGATGGCCTGCAATTCGGCCTTCTGTTCACTATCCTGCCATGTAGAGCCGAGATACGGCGGATTGCCGCAGATGTATGTTTCGCCGCCTTCGTTCTCGAAGTCGATCTGCGCCTGATCGAGCGGCGTCGCAAATAGGTCATCCCCTGTCAGCTTCACGCCAGTTCCGGTCGGCGGGCAGATGCTCAACCAGTCGAGCCGCAGCGCGTTGCCGCAGGTGATCCAGTTCTGCGCGTTGAGCGGCAGAAACTCGGCCAAGGCGAGCCGCTCTCCGCGATACATCACGTCGCACTGGAACTCCGCGATGATCAGCGCGAGGCGCGCGATCTCGGCGGGAAAATCGCGAAGCTCGATCCCCCGAAAATTGGTGAGCGGAATATCGGACACGCGGCCGTCCTCATTGCGCCGCCGGTTGATCTCGGCCTCGATGGCCCGCATTTCCTTGTAGGCGATGACAAGGAAATTCCCGCTGCCGCACGCGGGGTCGAACACGCGGATTTTCGCCATGCGGTTGCGCAGGTTCAACAGCTTGCGCGGGTTGTCGTCAGCCTCGGCCAGATGCGCGCGCAGGTCGTCCAGAAAGAGTGGGTTCAGGACTTTCAGGATGTTGGGAACGCTGGTGTAGTGCATTCCCAGCGCGCCGCGCTCTTCATCATCAGCGACGGCCTGAATCATCGACCCGAAGATGTCGGGGTTGATCTTGGTCCAATCGAGACTGCCGATATGCAGCAGATAGGATCGCGCGATGCGGCTGAATCGCGGCACGTCGAGACTGCCGGAAAACAGTCCGCCGTTAACGTAAGGGAAGGGACGCGCCCAGTTGCGGATATTCGAGGCTTCGTGATCCTCCTTGCGCGTGTTCATCGCGCGGAACAGCTCGCCGATCACCTCATGGGTGTTGGAACTATCCCGATCACTCATCTTCTCGATGGTGCCGGTGAAAGGATAGCTGCGATGAAAGATGTCCGTATCCTCGGCGAAAAAGCAGAAGATCAGACGGGCCATAAAATGATTCATGTCGGGGCGACGTTCGGCGCTGCCCCATTCGGGGTTGTCTTTCAGCAGTTCCACATACAGCCGATTGAGGCGGCTGGTCGCACGGATGTCGAAACTGCTTTCGCGGACCTGCCGGACGGTGGTGATGCCAGCAAGCGGCAGGAAAAACCCGAAATGGTCAGGAAACTCGGCGAAGGTGCAGGCGACGGTTTCGCCGGAATCGGTGTCCTCGGCTTCAAAGGTGTCGCCGTCCGTGGCGACGATGAACTTGGCCTTTGCCTTGGCGGTCGCGGGACTGGCCTTGAGCGCGGCGAAGGCGGCAGAAACCTCGCCGGGCGCGGCAACGGCAATATGGATATTGTTGCGCTGCAATACCGCGCCGGGAAGTTCAGAGGCGTTGGTCGAGCCTTTGACGGCGCGCAAGCGCTTAATTGTTGTCGCCTTGTTCCCAAAGGCTTCAAGGAACTGAAACGGAAATTCCGCCGCATCGAACGGGCGTTCCGCCAGAGCGGAAACAGCTTCTTCAATCTCAACGGCGTTCATTACTCAACCATATTCCAGTTTTATTTAGGCGGGCGTGCGGCGCGTGGCGAATGCCAAGATGCGTTCCCCTAATGGAGAACTAGAGGGACGGACTACGAATGTCATCCCAAACCATGGGGGGTCGCGACATATTTCCCGGCTTTACCCTATTCCGGCCCCCATCGCCTTTTCGGCAACTGGCGTCGGCATGGCGGCCTGCGCGATGGCGGTCTGCAACTGACCGGCGCGCTCGTTGATGGCGGACACCAACTTGCCGCGATCATTGGTGAAGATGGTGGCGGATTCCTTTGCGCGAGATATGCCCACGTAAAAGGATTTCTGATCGACAAGGTTGGTCGCCTTGCTGTCGGCGTGGATTATCACATGATCGGCGGTGCGGCCTTGGGCGGCAAAGGCGGTGTCAACATAGGCATGGGCGATATGCCGGTCGCGGGCGGAATCGAGATTGAGCGTCTCGGTCTTGCCGTCCGGGGTCTGGATGATGGCGGTGCGGGTCTGCTCATCCACGGCGACCACCTCACCGCGCCCACCGTTGACGCGGCCCGCCTCGCGATCGTTGCGGGTGAACCGGATGCTTTCACCGGATTTCAGGTCCAGCGGCTGCGGTGCAAACGCTTGGCTTTTGCCCGCACCCCATTGTCGTAACCGCCAATCCACCTCGCGCCCATCCTCCGATTTGAGCGCGACGGCGGCCTTGGCTGGGTCGATGGATTCGACGCGGTAGGCTTCGCCGCGCTTCACGCCCTTGTCGGCATAGTCGCGGGCGAACCGAACCACATCGCCTATGTCATAGCCCAATGGATCGCGCGCCTCGGCGCGGGTCAGCCCCTTGTTGGCAAGGCTCTGCATGGTGACGGCGGGGCCGGTGAGCGCCTCCCTCCGGGTGAGCGCAGCGCGAATATCAGCCGTCAGCGCATCGCGCCCCTCACGCGAGGGTTCGATGACAAGCGTGCGGGCGCGGTTGGCCTTGTCCAGCCCGGCATATCGCTCGGCGATAGCGGCGAACCGTTCCGCGCGATCGGCGCTCTCGATGATCTGGCCTCCGCCGCGATCGAGCGCCGCGAGCGCCTTCTTGGCGTCCCCTTCGATCGATGCCAACACCGCCTCCTTGGTCGCTGCATTGGTCTGTCGGACGATCTCGCCGAGCTTAGCGGTTTCCATGCCCGCGCTCTGCAACTGCGCCAACGCCGCACCCGCCTCGACCGAGCCAAGCTGTTTCACGTCGCCGACGAGGATGACGCGGGCGTCATGCTTGTCGGCCAGGTCGAACAGCCGCGCGGTGTCGCGGGCGGAGAGAAGTGATGCCTCATCCACGATCCACACGGCGGGCTGACCCAGATGAGACTGCTCGGGCGATAACAAATGGCGCGCGACCGTATTGCTGCGCGCGCCCAGCGCCTCTCCCAGCACCATCGCCGCGGATGCGGTGGGAGCAAGCGCCACGACCGATACGCCCCGTGCCTCGGCTTCGCGGGCGAAGGTCGCGAGAACAGTCGTGGTCTTGGCGGTGCCCGCATAGCCCTGAACGGCGGTGACGCGGTTGCCGCTGGCCAAAAGTCGCTCGGTGGCAGCGCGCTGATCGGCGTTCCAGCCGAAACCCGCGCGCTCGGCCTGCGCCGATGCGGTGGCAACAGCCTTGGCGGCGGCAAGCGGTGAAGCGATCGGAGACAGCGCACCGCGCCCCTCGGCCTCGATCCGGAGCATCTTTGCTTCGGTTTCGACATTCTGGCGGGTGGTGAACCCGGCAAACTCCGCGCCGCGCCGGTCAAGATAGGTCCGATCGATCAACTCGCCCTGTCTCCCGGCGGCGTCGATGGCAGCACCAATCTCCGCATAACTTACCTTGCCCAACCCGATCCGCCCGGCTTCCTCCTGCAAGGCGGCGGCAGAGAAGACCGATTGCAGCTCGCCGAGCTTGTCGGCGGCGTAAGCGACGGCGCGATCCGCCATCATCGCCTCCTCCGCCATGTCGGCGCGATGCGCGGGGCTGGCGGCATGAGCTTCGGCCTGCCTGACCATCGCCACCCGCGCGTCCGTTCCGAACCCGGCTGCGCTCGCCGTCTCCCGCCAATCGGCAACAAGAGCGGCATGATCGGTCGCAACCTTCGCTTGCCGGGTGTCTAGCGCGGCGACCTGCTTTTCGGCGGCGCTGGCGGCGTCGCGCGAGGTGCCGCGTTCGGCCAATGCCGCCTCGATTTCGGCGCTGCGGGTGCTGAACGCGCCGATGATCTCGCTGGGCACGCCCTTGATCTCGAACAGCGAGTCCTTGCCCACCTCGATCTCATAGCCGAGTTCGCGAACCTTCAGCGCCAGTTCCTGCCGGTAGATCGCGCCGATCTGCTTTTGGAGCTGATAGATGGCGCGCGGTTCAAGGCTGCGCCATGTGCCGTCCTCGCCCTTCGTCGCATTCATGATGATATTGTGGGTGTGAAGCTGCGGGTCTTGGGCGCGGCTGGTGCCATGCTGGAAGCTGGCGACGACCAGATTGCCGGTCGCTTCGCGAGCGACGGTGCCGCCATCGCGAATGCGGGTCGCGGCCATATGCGTCTCGACATGCGCCATCGCGGTTTTCACTGCCTCGCCATGCGCCGCGATCAAACGCCGATCACCCGCGACCTCGGCCATGATCGACATCGACTTGGGCGCGCTCAAGGTCACGTCCCAGCCGGGGCGATGCTCAAGCTGGCCGTCGCGAAACGTGCCAAGCTGCTCGCCCGCCACCTTGCCGTCCAGCAAATCCCGGAACTGGTCGCGGTCCACCTCGCCGGACAGGCCCAGCGCCTCCGCGCCCGCGCCGTGCCATTCCGAAGGCGATAACCCGCCTTCGGAATAATAATCGTCGGCCTCGTAATAGCTCGCGGCTTGCGCCGAACTGGTCAGCGCCGATACCGACGCAACCATCAGACCGGCCCCCGGCTCTTGGGTGTCGGCGGCAAGGGCGGCGATGGAGGCAGAGCCGGAGACGAAGGCGCAGTCTGCACCGCCTGCTGCCAAAGCGTGGTTTTCGGATCGCCCGCGACAAACCCCGGCTGGCGCGCTTTCCCGCGCCGCGCGATATGATCGGCGGTGAGTTTGATCCGCGCGACCGGCAAGCCATCGGGGAAGAGCAAATAGCCCTCAAACTTCGGCAGGCGGAGTTCGCTTTCGAGAATGGCGGGCCGCATCTTTCGCATCCGGCCCAAGGTCGTGCGCGCCGTATCGTCGCCATCGGCAAGCGCGTCGGTGATCGTCTGGATCTCGACTTCGCATTCGCCGATCGTCTGGCTGGCCCAGACGCGCGTCTCGCTGTCGATGGTCTGGAGGAACAGCTTGGTGTTGCAGCACCCCAGCATCGATTCCGCGATCTGCGGTCCATAGCGGTGCCGCATCTGGCCGAGCGCCTGAAAGGTCAGCACGACTGCCGCGCCGAACTTGCGGCCCTCGGGGAGCAGCCGCGCAAGATTATCGACGCGCGGCAGGTCGGCCAGTTCGTCGAGCACGAACCAGATGCGGCGGTCGGGCGATGGGGAAAGCCCCAGCACGGCGCTCGCCGCACATTCGAGCCAGCAAGCGAGCAGCGGCTTCGACGCCTCGAAATAATCCTCCTTACGCGGCACGAATATCCACGGGCGGACGCCGGTGCGCCTGTCGAGGCCCGCGATACAATCGCGGAAGGCGAAGGCATTCTCACCATCCTTCGGCATTCGCAGGAACTGGATGAGATTCGCGGCCTTCGCGAGCATGAACAGCACACTGCCGGTGGCCCGGTCGGCATCGTCGGAGAATGTCCGGGCCGACGATGTGTCTTTCAGCCAGCTCTTCAGCTTGTCCTTGTCCCACTTTTGAAGCGCGTCGAGCAGGTCCGGCAGCGTGCATTTCTTCTCCTTCCACAGTTCCCGGATCATGTTGGCGACGAGGATGCGGCTTGTTTCGAGCCAGACATCGCGATCATGCTGGCCGGTCTCGGTGATAAGCTGCTGCGCGATGCGGTCGGCGTCGGCCGGGTGCGCGATCTCGGCGAAGGGCGACCAGAAGGCGCAGCGGGCATCGAACGGGTTCAGGATGATGTCGCCACGCGCTGGATCGTAATAATGCGCGATGAACTCGCCGCTGGTATCATAGACCAGCGCCGCTTCGCCGCGCGCCTCGATCCCATCGAGCATCTGGCGCAGAGCGGTAGTCTTGCCGCTGCCGGTCGTCCCGATCATCGCCATGTGCCGCGTCTCGAGCCGCGACGGGATCGGCACCGCGCCGATGGCGAGCGCGCGGGTGTCGGCTTCGGCGGCGGTTAGCGCCGCAAGCTGCTTCTCGGTGGTGACGAGGGTTCCCGCGATGACACGATCGCGCAAGGCGCGCTCGCGGCGACGCGCCCTGACGTTACGCAAAAGGAGCAGGCATGACAGCCAGCCCACGAAGCCGAGCAGGCCGCCTTTGACCGATAGCGATAAGAGACGTGATATCGATCCGCGATAATAGCGATCAGCAACCACCGCGCGGGCGGGGACACGATATTGCTTTCCCTGATATGTGACGTTGATCGCCGGATCGGGGCTGAAAGCGATCCAAAGCGCTCCGCGCGCATAGGCATAAACGCCGATCGCCCATTGCTCGTCCTTGTGGAGCATCGCGTAGGGCGCGCCGATCGAACCCAGGGCGACCGATGCGAGCATAATGCCGGCCTGTCGCTTGAACCGCTGCCACTGGCTCAGCCTATGATGCCGGCGCAACGCGTCGGCATGGATGCGGCGATCGTTGGATTGGGTCATGGCCGCTTCCCCTTCGAGAGGCGCCGCTGGCGATCGTAGGCCTCGTTGATCTCGGCGACGGCGATCTCATCAGTGGTGCGCTCGCCCAGCCCCGCGCTGCGGGCGTAGCAATAAGCGGCGCAAGCCGTGAACAACGCCCGGTCCAACATATGTTCGACATCGACAATGCGGTTGCTGATCGACGTCAGTTCGGAGACCAGTTCCCCCGATATGGCATCGCGCGCGGCGGGATCGGCAAGCGTCGCGACGCCCGCCTTCACGCTGCGCTGGAGCATCGCGTAGACGCTGATGCCTCGGCGCTCGGCGAGCGCGCGAAGCGCCTTGTCGAGCGACACGGGCACGCGGATGGTGTGGCGGACGAGTTTCATCGGCCGCCTCCCATGCGACAGCGATCCGCCGTCTCAGCCAAAGGCGGAAATCCGCGCTTTCCAAGAGGGCAGGAAAAGGCGCCGTCGAATCGCCGCCTCGAAAAGTGGCTGAAAAGCTGGATGCACCCGTGCGTGAGGTGTGTATCCAAATTACTGGCTCGATGCGCAGCATCGCAGCCCTGCGACCTTGCCATAAGGGCGACCGGATCAGGCATGGTCCGAGCCTACCGCGTCGGTCGCGACGTTCAGCCGTGACTTGCCTCGTCGCGCCGCCCAATCCGCGATCATTACCTTTGCTTTGCGGTCGGCATATTGGCGATCGAACTCGATCGGGACGCGCGGCCAATCCCGAAGTCCATAATCTGTAATCCATGACCGGATGGCTCGTTCGATTGCCGCTTTCATATGGTCGTGAAGCGCGTTCGCCTCGAACGGGTCGAGGTGCGCGGTCACGCCGGAACTGAGGACCAGACCGCCGAGAGGGAAGCGGCGATCACCAGCCCATTGAAGAGGACCGTCGATCCGACAGAAGCTAGCTTCGCCATCATAGAGTGCGAGTGGCGGACGCTCGGCCCGGTGCCAGTCGATCAATGCGGTGCGATAGGTCTCGCCGTCCTCATCATCGGCGATCAGCTTCTTGATGAGTGGGAGGAGGTAACGCGCCGTGTCATAGTCGGCGGTGATGTGCAGTCTGACCTTCCGGCCAGCCCAGAGGGCATCGGCAAGCCGGTCTAAGGCACGGTGAAAAATGGACATGTAACATCCTTTCGCGAATCTCACGATCGCAGGGGCGTGATGGGGGGAGGCGCAGGCGCGAAGCGGCCCGCCAATTCAAAAGGCTGGGGCCGTGGAGTGCCTGCGGGTCAGATGGTGGTGCGGGACTGCGCCAATCGCCGGATGGACTCGGTGGTCAACAGGGTTCGCCTGCCGATCTTGATGGCGTCGAGGCCGCCGGATTTTATCAGCGCGTAAACCGACGATCTTCCGACGCCGAGTGCCTTGGCGGTGTCATTGATGGATATGGCAACGGGTTCCATGTGTGTCTCCTTGCTTGCCGCCTCGCGGCGAGAGACATGCCAAATTGCACATGATTGCCCGTGGGCCGTCCAGTAATGGGAAGACCGCAGAAATCCGCCAATGGCTTGGTAGCCGGAAAACAGATGGCACGCGGCAAATATGCCCCGCCGATTCGCAAAAAAGGAAAACGGCTGTCAGCGACCCTCGATTGAAGGGCGATTCTGCAAATGGTCGTAAATTTTTTTGGCATAGGGGGCCAACAGGCTGCGTTTCGGTATCTCGCCGGACACATTAGCCGCGCTGTCGAACCATTCATCGAGCCAATCGGTGATGGATTGGATCGCCGCCACCTCATCGTTCAGGTCCAGCCTGTCCAACCTTGGATCGGCACTTAGATCGAAAACGGCTTCGATATAGGCATATTTGACCTTCCGACCCGGTCCTCCTGCCCGCTTCGGCTTGATGTCGATTTCCTTGATAACCTCGTCGGCGTCCGCCTCGATCCTGATCGCTTCCGAAATGCGCTTCCCACCGGGCAAGAGGCAAAGTGACCGGAACGCCCCGAACTCCGAGAGCAACAGCACGCGCAGTTTCCCGAATGAGTAGCGGCGATCCAGATAGTGTTTGTTGCCTTTGCTATCCCGGTAATATGCCTTTGGCCCGCCCTCGCGCTGGATATAGGAGAAGAATTTCTCCAGCGTCTCCTTCGTCTCGTCGCTGGCATTCATATAGATGGCTTCGCGCGGCTTCCAAAGCCAGCCGCGCCCATATTGAAACCGGCCCCATTTCCATATGGCGTATAACGGGATGAGACACGATAGCTGGGCCGCTCCAAAGAGAATATTTCCTGCCGTTTTCGAGAATGGCCAAGTTATCAAGAATGCTGTCAGGAGAATGGGCGGAATGGTGAGGAGGAGCGGAACAGCCCACGTATAAAGGGAAGATTCCCGTCCGATATATTCCGCTACCGCGCGGATAAGGTCGTCCAGTTCCCTTCGTGCCTCATCTTCGTCGTCATGGAGAAGCCGTAAGACAATTCTCCGAAGGGAGCGGGCGTCGTCGTCGTGCTCCATCGCTCAATCTTCTCCTGTTGGCGGGGAACATTGGCGCTATCCCGCAATTCTTCCAGATAGTCGCTCCACCATTGCGCCATTGCAACGCGTTCGCGCCAATAGGCCGATTGGTTGTAGATGCGCCGGACACTGCCCGCGACCATATGCGCAAGCGCGCGCTCGATGGCGTCGGGGTTCCATTTGCCGGATTCGTTCAAAAGCGAAGATGCGGACGTGCGGAAACCGTGAGCGGTCATCTGGTCCTTGGGAAAACCCATGCGGCGCAAGGCGGCGTTGATCGTATTCTCGCTGAGCGGCCTTTCGCGCGTCCTGACCGATGGGAACACATAAAGCCCGGAGCCGGACAGGGAGCGCATATCGGCGAGGATCGCGAGCGACTGCCGCGATAGCGGCACTGAATGGGGCTGGCGCATCTTCATCTTCCCTTCCGGGATGATCCAGACCGCCTTTTCAAAATCCACCTCCGTCCATTCCATATGCCGGATTTCGCCGGGACGCTGGAAAACGTGGGGCGTGAGTTTCAAGGCATACATGACGGCGGGATCGCCCTGATAATCCTCAATCGCGCGGAGCAATGCCCCGAAAGCCACCGGATCGGTGATTGCGGGGAAATGCTTGACCCTCGCTGTCGTCAGCGCGCCTATCAGCAGTTGGGCCGGATCTCGCTCGGCCCGCGCTGTCGCTACCCCATAGCGAAACACTCGGCTGGCGAACGCCCGGAGGAGATTCGCCGTTTCCAACCGGCCCCGCCGTTCATGCTTTCGCAGTTCGTGCAACAGTTCCTGCGGCGTGATTTCCGCGATGGGGCGCTTGCCGAAATCGCTGCCGAGCAGCTTCACGAACCACCGCATCTTTTTCAGCGTCGGCTCTGCCAACCCCTCCCGCGTTTTCTTCTCGATCAGTTCCTCGGCCACGCTAGCGAAACTGTTGTTGGCGCGGATGCTCGCCTCAATACGCGCCTGACGCTTGGCGGCGTTAGGATCAATCGCATGGGCAAGTTGCCTTCGGGCCGCATCACGCGCCGAACGCGCCTCCGCCAGCGTGATTTCGGGATACGACCCCAAGGCCAGCTTTCGCTCCACGCCGTTGATCCGATATTTGACGCGCCAGAGTTTGCTACCGCTCGGATTGACCAGCAGGTAAAGCCCTTGCGCGTCCGTGATCTTGTAGGGCTTGCTCTTGGGCTTCGCTTTGCGGACTGCGGTGTCGGTCAGCG
>Ga0180219_1001443_pt1 | contig 15449 bp, 15 predicted proteins | sample eDN3rd30CBELigMG_FD_151338 | JGI IMG/M metagenome (GOLD analysis project Ga0180219, IMG submission 151338) | Enriched Miracle-Growth compost microbial communities from Emeryville, California, USA - eDNA 3rd pass 30_C BE-Lig MG (version 2)... ...
CGCGGTCGCAACGTCGTGCTCGAGAAGAAGTGGGGCGCCCCCACCATCACGAACGACGGCGTGTCGATCGCCAAGGAGATCGAGCTCGACGACCCGTACGAGAAGATCGGCGCGGAGCTCGTCAAGGAGGTCGCGAAGAAGACCGACGACGTCGCCGGTGATGGCACCACCACCGCCACCGTTCTCGCCCAGGCGCTCGTGCGCGAGGGCCTGCGCAACGTCGCGGCCGGCGCCGACCCCATCAGCCTGAAGAAGGGCATCGAGAAGGCCGTCGCGGCCGTCATCGAGGAGCTGCACGGCGCCGCCAAGGAGGTCGAGTCGAAGGAGCAGATCGCTGCGACCGCGTCGATCTCGGCCGCTGACCCGACCATCGGCGAGCTCATCGCCGAGGCCATCGACAAGGTCGGCAAGGAAGGCGTCGTCACCGTCGAGGAGTCGCAGACGTTCGGCACCGAGCTCGAGCTCACCGAGGGCATGCGCTTCGACAAGGGCTTCATCAACCCCTACTTCGTCACGGACCCCGACCGCCAGGAGGCGGTGTTCGAGGACCCGTACATCCTCATCGCGAACCAGAAGATCGGCAACATCAAGGACCTGCTGCCCGTCGTCGACAAGGTGATCCAGGACGGCAAGGAGCTCGTCATCATCGCCGAGGACGTCGAGGGCGAGGCGCTGGCGACGCTGGTGCTGAACAAGATCCGCGGCATCTTCAAGTCGGTCGCCGTCAAGGCCCCCGGCTTCGGCGACCGCCGCAAGGCCATGCTGCAGGACATCGCGATCCTCACCGGCGGTCAGGTCATCACCGAAGAGGTGGGCCTGAAGCTGGAGAACGTCACGCTCGACCTGCTCGGCCGTGCCCGCAAGGTCATCGTCACCAAGGACGAGACGACCATCGTCGAGGGTGCCGGCGACCAGGAGCAGATCGAGGGTCGCGTGACCCAGATCCGCCGCGAGATCGAGAACACCGACAGCGACTACGACCGCGAGAAGCTGCAGGAGCGCCTCGCCAAGCTCGCCGGCGGCGTGGCCGTCATCAAGGCGGGCGCGGCCACCGAGGTCGAGCTCAAGGAGCGCAAGCACCGCATCGAGGACGCCGTCCGCAACGCGAAGGCCGCCGTCGAGGAGGGTGTCGTCGCCGGTGGTGGCGTGGCCCTCATCCAGGCCGGTGCTAAGGCGTTCGACACGCTCGAGCTCGTCGGTGACGAGGCGACTGGCGCGAACATCGTCAAGGTCGCCATCGAGGCTCCGCTGAAGCAGATCGCCGCCAACGCGGGTCTCGAGCCGGGTGTCGTCGCGCACAAGGTCTCGGGTCTCGAGGCCGGCCACGGCCTGAACGCGGCCACCGGCGAGTACGGTGACCTGTTCGCGCAGGGCATCATCGACCCGACCAAGGTCACCCGTTCGGCGCTGCAGAACGCCGCGTCGATCGCGGGCCTGTTCCTGACCACCGAGGCCGTCGTCGCCGACAAGCCGGAGAAGGCTCCGGCCGTCCCCGCGGGCGACCCGACGGGTGGCATGGACTTCTGATCCAGGAACCCACGCACGAAGCGCCCCTCCTTCGGGAGGGGCGCTTCGTCGTTGTGGCCGACGACCGCGGGGAGGGTCAGCGCGGTGTGATGACGCGAAGACCGCAGGATGCCGCGGCCTCGGCCTGGCGTGTGTCATACGTGACGAACGCGTCGACGTCCTCGCGGAGCGCGACCGCCACGTGGATCGCGTCGAGCGAGCGCAGCACGTGGCCGGGGAGGAGGCCCGCCTCGGTCAGAACAGTGCGGTCGAGGTCGATGATCTCGAGCTGGTCCAGGACGCGCGCGGCCGCCGAGAGAGGCGCCGCATTGTGCGTTGCCGCCCGTCGGACCTCGGTGTGCGCCAGTGATGAACTGCAGGCGGGACCCGACCGCTCGGTCTCATCGGCCAGGTAGGTGCGCAGGGCTGCGGCTTCGGCTTCGCCGGTGACGAGCTTCACGATCGCGGATGAGTCGAGGTAGATCACCATCGGTCCGCTCGCATGTCGTCCCAATACTCCTGGGTGATCGTGGATTCCGGGCCTTCTGGCCAGGGCGGTATCTCGAACTCGTCCCACGGGATGTGCGTGCGCGCCGCCCGCCGCGGCAGCCGCGGCGGCTGCGTCGTCGGCGGGATCAGCGTCGCCACGACCACGCCGTGGTTGGTGATGTGGATCGTCTCGCCGCGACGCACCTCTTCGAGGATCGCGCTGCTGTTGTTGCGCAGCTCACGATGGGGGATCGTCCGTACCATGATCGCCCGCCCTTCTCCTCCCGGCGGAGGAAGCGTAGCAATCGTAGCAATCACGGTGCCTCACCGGAACAGGCTCGTCGTGTACTGCTCGGCGTCGGCGTACTGGTGCCCCGCGGCGGTCAGCGCGTGATTGATGGCCGACAGGGCGTCTTCGACCTGCAGCTGCGTGGCGCGCCATTGGTCCACGACCCCGCCGAACGCGGCCGAGGCGGTGCCGGTCCAGCTGGCCTGCAGCTGGGTCAGCTGGGCGAGCATCGCCTGCGTCTCGCCCTGCAGGCGGTCGATCGTGCCGCGCACGGCGGCGGTGGCGGCGAAGACGGCGTCGCTGTCGACGGAATAGACGGCCATGGACTGCTTCCCTTCATCGAATGGATGCCTCCACGCTAGGTTCCGCACGCCGGCCGCCGGCGGGCTCACCGTCGATCTGTGGACAAGTCGCGACGGACCCCGGCCTGGGGAGGAGCCGTCACTCCGACTCGACGGGTTCGGTCGCGGGCGCAGGCGTCGGAGCAAGCGGGAAGGACACGCGGAACGTGGCTCCGCCGCCGCGCGTCTCCTCGACGGAGACCGACCCGTTCAGCGCTTCGACGATCGACGCGACGATCGACAGGCCCAGTCCCGACCCGCCGGTCTCGCGCGTGCGTGACGTGTCGGCGCGCCAGAACCGCTGGAAGATCTGGTCGCGGATCTGCGGCGGAATGCCCTCGCCGTGATCGGCCACGGCGATCCAGCCGGTGCCGGCCGCGGCATCCACCCCCACGACGAGGTCGATGGGCGAGCCCTCGGCGGTGTACCGGCGGGCGTTGGTGAGCAGGTTCGACACGACCTGGCGGATGCGGTTCTCTTCGCCCAGGACGACCGGGACGGACACCGCCGGCTCGTCAGGCGCGATGCGGATCGGCACCGTGGGCGGCAGTTCGTCTTCGGGCGGGGGCTCCGAGTCGGCGGGGCGCGGTCGGCGCCGCAGCAGCGAGAGCGCCGCCGTCGGCCGCAACCGGTGCCGTGCGGTGGTCGTGGGCGGCTCGGGTGCGGGCTCATCGGAGGGGGATGCCGCCGCTGCGGCATCCACGGTCGTGTCGGTGACGGTCACCGGGCGCTGCGGCGCGGTCGCGCCGAGGTCGAGCGCGGCGTCGCGGGCGATCGGACGCAGATCGACCGGAGTGATGGGGACCTCTTCGCGCCGCTCGTCGAGCCGGGTGAGCGCCAGGAGGTCTTCGACGAGCGCACCCATGCGCGTCGCCTCCTTCTCGATGCGCTCCATGGCCTGGGCGACGTCCTCGTCGCTGCGGATCGCGCCCATGCGGTACAGCTCGGCATAGCCGCGGACCGTCACCAGGGGAGTGCGCAGCTCGTGGCTGGCGTCGCCGATGAAGCGGCGCATCTGCCGCACGGCCCCGTCGCTGCGTCTCATGGCGGCGTCCTGCTGACCGAGCATGGCGTTGATGGCGATCTTCAAGCGCCCCACCTCGGTGTTCTCGGGCTCGATGTTCGTCATGCGCTGGGTGAAGTCGCCCGCCGCGATCGCCATCGCGGTGGCCTCGACCTGTCCGAGACTGCGGAAGGCGAGCGTGACGAGCCAGCGGGTCACCAGCGCCCCCGCGACGATGGTGATGAAGGCGAACACGCTGTAGATGCCCACGTAGGTGCCGATGATGCGGTTCACCGATGAGGTGGGCAGCGCGACCAGCTGGGTGAACAGCTGCGCGCCGTCATCGACGAGGAACGACGCGGCCGCAGCGCGGAACGGCGCACCGGTCGTCCCCTGGATCGTGAAGGGGGTCAGCCCCTGCACCGCGGTCTGCAGCAGCTGCAGCTGGTCGGGCAGCACCGGGGTGTTCTCGACATGCGGGCCGGTGGAGGCCACGAGCTCGCCGTCGGCGCCGTAGACGGCGATGAAGTATCCCGAGTAGTCGACGGGTGCCGATGCGTTCGGGGTGAACGTCACGCCGTCACTGGTCGCGGTGATGTCGAAGACGCTCTTGGCGAGGTCGGCCCCCGCCAGCTGCTGCACCTGCGCGTCGAGGTTGCCGTCCAGCGCGTTGCGCAGGAAGACGAGCGTGCCCATGCCGGCGACGAACAGCCCGATCGCGAGCACCGCCACGGTCACGCCGGTGACCTTGGCGCGCAGGCTGAGGCTGCGCCAGCCGCGGGTGATCGCGTCGGGCTTGCCGCTGGTCAGTGCGCACCTCCCGCGTCAGCGCCGGTCACGACGATTTGCCGGCCTTGAGCATGTATCCGAACCCGCGCTTGGTCTGGATGAGCGGCTCGCTCGAGTGCGGGTCGATCTTGCGCCGCAGGTAGGAGATGTAGCTCTCGACGATGCCCGCGTCGCCGTTGAAGTCGTACTCCCACACGTGGTCGAGGATCTGCGCCTTGCTGAGCACACGGTTCGGGTTGAGCATGAGGTAGCGGAGCAGCTTGAACTCGGTCGGGCTCAGGTCGATCTGCGCGTCGCCGACGAAGACGTCGTGCGTGTCCTGGTCCATCGTCAGCTCGCCCGCGCGGATCACCGACTCCTCGTCGGTCTGCATCGTGCGCCGCAGGATGGCCTGGATGCGCGCCACGATCTCGTCGAGGCTGAAGGGCTTGGTGACGTAGTCGTCGCCGCCGGCGTTCAGGCCCTCGATCTTGTCTTCGGTCTCGTCCTTCGCGGTGAGGAACAGGATCGGGGCCGTGTATCCCGCGCCGCGCAGCCGCTTGGTGACGCTGAACCCGTTCATGTCGGGCAGCATCACGTCGAGGATGATGAGGTCGGGCTCCTCTTCGAGGACCGCCGAGATGGTCTGCGCGCCGTTGGCCACGGCGCGCACCTGGAAACCTGCGAATCTCAGACTCGTGATCAGCAGATCGCGGATGTTCGGTTCGTCATCGACGACAAGGATGCGCGGTGCGGTCATGTGCCCATTATGGCGACGGAGTCTCTGTCTGTGTGGGAGGTTCGCCCAGAGCGCGCGTGCCCGCCGCCCGGATCTCCACGCAGCACGCGCCGTCGCGGGGCACCGGACACGCCGACCGCGGGTCGCCGACGCCGGTGAGCAGCCCTTCGACGAGGGCCAGGTTGACCGCGCACACGAGCTCGGAGTGCCGCGCCGTGAGGGCGTGGAAGGGACAGTTCTGCATGACGACGGTGCCGTGCTCGTCGGTCGCCGGGGTGTATCCGCAGGCGTCGAGCGCGGCGTCGAGTGTGCCGGCCGCGGCGGCGATCTCGCGGCCGCGGGAGTGCGCTTCGGATGCCGCGGCCGCCGCCACGCTGACGTCGTCGCGGTCGGCGCGCTCGGCCCCGGCGGCCAGGATGTCGGCGGCCAGCTCGTAGTGGCGCTCGGGGACCGAGCCGAGCAGCTCGCCGCTCACGGTGCGGTACAGCTTCGCCGGGCGGCCGGCGCCGGGTCCGCTGCGCCCGGAGAGGCGCCGGTACTCGACGGTGAGCAGCCCGACCTCGACGAGGCGGTCCAGGTGGAAGGCCGCCGTCGACCGGGGCACGCCGGCGGCGGCGGCCGCGGCATCCCGCCCCACCGCATCCTGCGCGCGTGCCACGATGTCGTAGACGGCGCGTCGCACCGGATCGGCCAGCGCCGCAAGGGCTGCCGCGCGGTTGGCCGCGAGAACGCTCATCCCCTCAGGATACTCTAAAAATATCGATCTTGACAAAAGAATTTCCCGGTCATACCGTCGGAACAGGGCACAAGGAGAGGAGCCGTCATGGCAGGCATGGTCATCATCGGAGGAGGACTCGCCGCAGGCGGCGCCGCCGAGACGCTGCGCAGTGAGGGATACGAGGGCGACATCACCGTCATCGCCGACGAAGCGCACAGCCCGTACCAGCGCCCGCCGCTCTCCAAGGGCTTCCTGAAGGGCGAGGAGGGGCTGGATGCCGTCATCCTGCACTCCGACGACTGGTATCGCGAGCAGCACATCGACGTGCGCACCGGACTCGCCGCCACGGCGGTCCATCCCGACGCGCACACGGTCGACCTCGCCGACGGCACCACGCTCGGCTACGACAAGCTGCTGCTGGCGACCGGGTCGTCGCCGCGCGTGCTGCCCATCCCCGGGCACGACCTTCCCGGGGTCCACATGCTGCGCCGGCTCGACGACTCCGAGGCGCTGAAGGCCCAGCTGTCGGGCGGCGGCAGGAAGCTCGTGCTGATCGGTTCGGGCTGGATCGGCATGGAGGTCGCCGCGACCGCCCGCCAGCTCGGCAACGAGGTCGTCATCCTTGAGCGCGATCCCGTGCCGCTCGCCGTGGCGCTGGGCGACGAGATGGGGAACGTGTTCCGCCGGCTGCACGAGGAGAACGGTGTCGACCTGCGCACCTCGGTGAACGTCGAGCGCATCGAGGGCGCCGATCGGGCGACGGGCGTGGTCGTCGACGGCGAGACGGTGCCCGCCGACCTCGTGCTCATCGGCGTGGGCGCGATCCCCAATACGACGCTCGCCGAGGACGCCGGCATCGACGTCGACCACGGCATCCTCACCGATCCGTCGCTGCGCACCAGCGCGGCGGATGTGCTCGCCGCCGGCGACGTCGCGAACGCGATGCACCCGGTGCTCGGCCAGCGGCTGCGCAGCGAGCACTGGGCGAACGCGCTGAACGGCGGCCCGGTCGCGGCGAAGGTCATGCTGGGGCAGGATGCCGAGCACGACATGATCCCGTACTTCTACACCGACCAGTTCGACCTCGGGATGGAGCTGAGCGGCTTCCCGCCGCTCATGAACGGCGCCGAACTCGTGATCCGCGGCGACCTGAACACGCGAGAGTTCATCGCCTTCTGGGTGCAGGGCGCGCGCGTGGTGGGCGGCATGAACGTCAACATCTGGGATGTGAACGAGGCGATCCAGAAGCTGGTGCGCTCGGGCGCGGGCGTCGACCCGCGGGCGCTCGCCGACCCCTCCGTCGACCTCGACGGCCTGGCCGGCGCGTGATCGTCGACCCACGGCTGCAGACCCCGGTCCGGCGGATCGGCGACCGCGAGATCGACTTCTCGCGTCGTCTGGCGGCGATGGCGATCGTCAATCGCACGCCCGACTCGTTCTACGACCAGGGGGCGACGTACGGTCTGGACGCCGCCGTCGAGTCGGGCGCGGCGGCATTCGCCGCCGGTGCCGACCTCGTCGACGTCGGCGGGGTGAAGTTCGCGCCGGGACCCGCGCTGCCCGTCGAGGAGGAGATCGACCGGGTCGTGCCGGTCGTGCGGGCGCTGGCGTCGGCCGGACCGGTGAGCGTCGACACCTTCCAGCCCGCGGTGGCGAAGGCGGCGATCGCGGCGGGGGCCGCCGTCATCAACGACACCACGGGGGTGCACGACCCCGCCATGGCCGAGGTGGTCGCCGACTCGGACGCGACCCTGGTCATCGCGCACAGCCTGGCAGCCCCCCGCACCCAGCTGCCGCAGCCGCGCTATGACGACGTGGTCGGCGAGGTCGCGGCGTTCCTGCGCGAGCGCGTCGACCGTGCGGTGACGCACGGCGTGCCGCCCGAGCGCATCGTCATCGACCCCGGGCACGACCTGAACAAGAACACGCGCCACTCGCTCGAGCTGACGCGTCGCCTGGGGGAGCTGGCCTCGTTCGGGCTGCCGATCCTGGTGGCCCTGTCGAACAAGGACTTCGTCGGAGAGACGCTCGACCGGCCCCGCGACGGGCGGCTGTCGGGATCACTCGCGGCGGCGGTGTTCTGCGCGACGCAGGGCGCGCGCATCGTGCGCGTGCACAACGTCGCCGAGACCGTCGATGCCCTGCGGATGGTCGAGGCGATCATCGGCTGGCGCGAGCCCGCCTACCTGCTGCACAACACGCGGCCCGAGGGGAACGACTGATGATCTCCGACGACGAGCTGCGCGCCGCGTACGCCGTGGCCGACCATACGATGCCGCACGTGCGGATGAACTTCGTCGCCAGCGCCGACGGCTCGGTGACGCTGGGCGGGCGCAGCGGCACTCTCGGCGGCGACACCGACCGGCGCCTCATGCAGGTGCTGCGCGCGCAGAGCGACGTGGTGCTGGTGGGCGCGGGCACCGTCCGTGCCGAGGGCTACGCCGGGGTCACGCCGCGGCTCGCGATCGTCAGCGCCCGGCTCGAGCTCGCGCCCGACGCTCCGGCGCTCGCCGAGGCGGCGGTGCGCCCGATCGTGATCACGGCGGAGGCGGCGCCCGCATCGCGTCGGGAGGAGTTGGATGCCGTGGCCGACGTGATCGTCTGCGGCGCGGCATCCGTCGATCTGTCCCTCATGGTGCGCGAGCTCGCCGACCGCGGCATGCCGCAGATCCTGTGCGAGGGTGGGCCGCACCTGTTCGGCTCGCTGCTGGACGCCGACGCCGTCGACGAGCTGTGCCTGACGCTCTCGCCCCGCATCGTGGGCGGGAGCGCGGGACGCATCGCGCAGGGGGCCGCCGAGGCGGACCGGCGCTTCGGCCTGCGCGGCGTGCTGCACGACGACGAGGGGTACGTGTTCCTGCGCTACGCGGCCTCGAGTGCGTCGGCGTCGAGGATCGTGTAGCTGTAGCCCTGCTCGGCCAGGAACCGCTGGCGGTTCTGGGCGAAGTCCTGGTCGACGGTGTCGCGCGCGATGAGCGTGTAGAAGCTCGCGGTGTGGCCCGACTCCTTGGGGCGCAATAGGCGTCCGAGGCGCTGGGCCTCCTCCTGACGCGAACCGAACGAGCCCGACACCTGGATGGCGACGGATGCCTCGGGCAGATCGATCGAGAAGTTCGCGACCTTCGAGACCACGAGCAGTTCGATCGTGCCCTCGCGGAACGCCTGGTACAGCTGCTCGCGCTCGTCGACCGGCGTCTGGCCGGTGATCTTCGGGGCGTCCAGCGCCTCGGCGAGCGTGTCGATCTGGTCGAGATACTGGCCGATGACGAGGATCCGCTCGCCCCTGTGCTTGGCGACCAGGTCGCGCACGACGCCGATCTTCGCGGGTGCCGTCGCGGCGAGCCGATAGCGGTCCTCGTCGGCGGACGCCGCGTACTCGAGCCGGTCGTCCTCGGGCAGATCCACGCGCACCTCGTAGCAGACGGCGGGGGAGATGAAGCCCTGCGACTCGATCTCCTTCCACGGTGCGTCGAACCGCTTGGGGCCGATGAGGCTGAACACGTCGCCCTCGCGGCCGTCCTCGCGCACGAGGGTCGCGGTCAGGCCCAGCCGACGGCGCGCCTGCAGGTCGGCCGTGAGCTTGAACACCGGAGCGGGCAGCAGATGCACCTCGTCGTAGACGATGAGCCCCCAGTCGAGCGCGTCGAGCAGTGCGAGGTGCGCGTACTGGCCCTTCCGCTTCGCGGTGAGGATCTGGTAGGTCGCGATCGTGACCGGCTTGATCTCCTTCACCTGGCCGGAGTACTCACCGATCTCCTCCTCGGTCAGGGTCGTGCGCCTGAGCAGCTCGTCGCGCCACTGGCGGGCGCTGACGGTGTTCGTCACGAGGATGAGCGTCGTGGTCTTCGTCTCGGCCATGGCCCCTGCGCCGACGAGGGTCTTGCCGGCGCCGCAGGGCAGCACGACCACGCCCGAGCCGCCCTCGGTGAACTTCTCCACCGCGGTGTGCTGGTAGGGGCGCAGGCTCCAGGTGCTCTCGTCCAGGTCGATGGGGTGCGGCGTGCCCGGCGTGTATCCGGCGAGGTCTTCGGCCGGCCAGCCGATCTTCAGCAGCTCCTGCTTGATCTGGCCGCGCGCCCACGCGTCGATGACAAAGGTCGCGGGGGAGGGATGCCCGATCAGCAGCGGCTGGATGCGCTTGTTCTTCGTGACCTCGGCCAGGACCGCGGCATCCGTCGACCGCAGCACCAGCGTGCCCTCGTCGTCGCGCTCGATGACCAGGCGCCCGTATCGCCCGACGGTCTCGCGGATGTCGATCGACACCGACGGCGGCACCGGGAACTTCGACCACCGGTCGAGGGTCGCGAGCATGTCATCGGCCTCGTGCCCGGCCGCGCGGGCGTTCCACAGCCCGAGCCGGGTGATCCGGTAGGTGTGGATGTGCTCGGGGGCGCGCTCGAGCTCGGCGAAGATCGCGAGCTCGTGGCGGGCGGTCTCGGCGTCGGGATGCGCCACCTCGAGCAGCACTGTGCGGTCGCTTTGGACGATGAGGGGGCCGTCGGACATAACGGACTAGTCTACCGCCGCCGCCTCTGTGCCGGCTCAGCGAGGTCGGACGGCGACGATGCTCGACACCGGCAGCGTGCGCTCGACGTCGGCGCCTCGGTCGCGGCCCCGCAGTCGACCGCCGCCCAGGCCGCTGGCCTCCATCGTGAACGCGCGCTCGGATCCGTCGGGCAGCCGCACGGTGACGACGATCTCGCTGCGGGCGCGCACCGCATGGTCGAGCTCGCGCTGCAGCCACGCGCGGTCGGCGTCGCCGCCGGAGTGCGCGATGAGGTCCTCGGCGACGGGCAGCAGCGCCGCTGCGGGATCGGGACGGAGGGATGCCGTGACCGGCGCCCTCCGCCGGCGCAGCGGCTGCGGCTCGCCGTTCTCGTCGACCGCGATCACGGGGTAGCGGGCGTCGGCCAGCGTCCAGAACACCGCGTCGCGCGACACGCGCGAGGTGAGCGCGTCGGGGCCGTCGGACACGAGCCCGATCGAGCGCAGCGCCTGGTCGACGGCCAGGGTCTGCACCAGCCGCGGTTCGGCGCCCGTGATGCGGGTGCGGCCCGCGGCATCCACCCCCACCCGGATCAGGCCGTGACGGGCCTCGGCCTGATCGATGAGGTACTCGAGCGGTTGGGGGATGCCGGTCAGCGACAGCTCGGAGAGGAACGATCGGACGGATGCCGCGTCTTCGCCGCCCGCGATGGCGGCGGCGAGCGAGTCGGCCGAGAAGCGGTAGGTGGATGCCTGCGCCACCGATTCGCGCACGGCCATGGTGCGCAGGCGCAGGTCGAGTCCCGAGCGCAGGGGACCGGGCGCGATGGCGCTCAGATCGGCCTGCAGATAGATCTTGTCGATCTCGCCGGGGACGAGCGCGGTCAGCGCCGCGGTGTCGGGGGCGTCGCCGGCGCGCAGCGGCGTCGTCCACGCGGGCTCGGCGCCGCCGCGGTCGTAGAGTCCCCAGCGCTCCGCCCGGCGCAGCAGCTGCTCGACGCGGTCGGGCCAGTCCGCGTCGAGGGGCACCTGAGCGGCCCAGGCTACGGGGGGTGGATAACCGCCGTCGGCCGTGCGCAGGGCGGCGGGGAGGGCGTCGCGCCAGGCCGTGGCGACCCGCGCCCACCGCGTGACGAGGTCGCCGGGCAGCCAGGCGTCGCCGGTCTCGGTGACGAGCCATTCGCGCCCGGCGAGCACCATCAGCCCCGCATCGGCGGCGAGGGCCAGCAGATCGTCGAGCTCGGACGCGGTCGGCACGATGTGCGCGTCGATGAGGCGCCGCCGGTCGACGGCGGTCACGGCGCCGACGCCGGTCACGGCGACGGGCTGGTCGCGGTTGAGGGCGACGATGTCGGTGAGCGTGCGGGCCGCGGCCGCGGCGCGCTCGGCGACGGTCGCGGCAGCACGCTCGTCGGTGGGCGACGGCTGGTCGGGTGCCGGGTGGGCGGACAGTGCGTCGGGATGCTGCGCGAGTGCGTCGCGCAGTCGCGCGGTCACCGCGCCGTACGCGCGGCCGTCGGCGCGCAGCAGCGCAAGGGGGTCCAGCGGCGCGCGCGCCTTATCGGAGAGAGGCGCGGCAGCCGCGGCATCCAGCCCCTGCAGCGAGGCGCGATCGAGGCCGGTCAGCGCACGATCGATCGAGGCGGCATCCAGCAGGCCCTCCGCCGCGTCGAAGCAGTCGCGCCAGGTGATCGACGCAGGCACTCCCCGGGCGTGCAGCAGTCGGGCGAGCCGGTCGGGCCCGAGCCCGGCCAGCTGCATCGCCAGCGCGCGTTCGTCGGAGGTGTCTGCCACGTGCTCTCAGCGCGCCTTGTTCGCCCGCGCCCTTCGCACCATGCTCATGATGACGACCGCGATGATCAGCAGGAACGCGACGATCGGGCCGATGTACACGGCGATGCCGACGGTGGGCCAGGCGCCCCGGTCGAACTCGGCGTGCATCGCCGAGCCGATCATGATCGCGACGAAGCAGCCCACGGACAGCACGAGCAGGCCGAGGGCGGTGAAGGACAGGATCCGGTCGAGCCGGCGGACCGGGACGTCGCCGGTCGGTGTGGGCGCGCTCATCCTTTTCAGCCTACTCGCCGCCCGCCGTGCCGTAGTCTTGGAGGCGGGACCTGCGGGTCCTTTTCATTCCACTGAGTTCGTGCGCCGCCCGCCGGCGCACACGTGTTCGTGCGAGGTACTCATGCCCACCGGCAAGGTCAGGTTCTACGACGAGGAGAAGGGCTTCGGCTTCATCTCCTCCGACGACGGTCAGGATGTCTTCCTGCACGCCACCGCCCTGCCCGCGGGGGCCGAAGTGAAGACGGGCAGCCGCGTCGAGTTCGGCATCGCCGACGGGCGCCGCGGTCCGCAGGCGCTGTCGGTGCGCGTGCTCGAGGCGCCGGTGAGCCTGGCGAAGCGGTCGCGCAAGCCCGCCGACGACATGGCGGTCATCGTGGAGGACCTCGTCAAGCTGCTCGACGGCATCGGCGGCGATCTGCGCCGCGGCCGTTACCCGTCCGGCGGACAGTCGCGCAAGATCGCCGCGCTGCTGCGCAAGGTGGCCGATGACTTCGACGCCTGAGAACCCCGAGATCCCGACGCCGGACGACGCGGCCGCCGAGGTGACGGCACCCGTCGAGGCGGCGGAGGCAGGTGGCGACGCTGTGGAAGCTGATCGCGACGCAGCGGAGGCCCCTGTCGACGCGGCGGAGGTCGCGCCGGTCGAGCCCGCGCCCGCGGGGCCGGTGGTGCCCGACGAGCGGCTGCTGGCCGCCCACGACATCGCGCAGGCGGCACTGTACGAGGTGACCGGCCCGGCGACCGTCGGCGATCCCGCCGGCTACAGCGTCGAGCCCGACGGCGTGGTGTCGCTGCGCTTCGCGAACCTGATGCCCGGCTATCCGGGCTGGTTCTGGACCGTGAGCGTCGCCGTGGTCGAGGGCTCCGAGCCGACCGTGCTCGAGGTCGAGCTGCTGCCGGGCGACGACGCGCTGCTGGCGCCCGAGTGGGTGCCCTGGGCGGTGCGACTCGCCGAGTACCAGGCGCAGCAGGTCGCTGCCGCCGCGGAGGCGGTGGAGGCGGCATCCGACCACGACGATGACGACGACGCGGACGACGACCTCGACGAGGACGACGACCTCGGCGACGAGGATCTGGACGACGAGGATCTGGACGACGAGGACGACCTCGATGACGTCGACGACCTCGACGACCTCGACGCGGCCGACTTCGACGAGGACGGTTCGCCGATCCTGCACGCGGGCGACGTCGACGGCGTCGACATCGACGAGCTCGACGAGTCCGCCGACGACGACGAGTCCGACGAGGACGACGAGTCCGCCGACGACGATGAGTCCGCCGACGACGACGAGTCGGAGTCTGACGAGGACTGACCTCTCACCCACGCCGCGGGATCCCCGCCGGCTTCGCATGACCGGGATCCGCGTCGGACTCACATGAGTCTGTCCAAAGCACATCACACCGTCGGCGGTTTCATGTGCACAGGACAAACTCATGTGAATTTGCCGCAGGAGGACGCGGTTCGCTGCGGGGAGTGGGAACTCCGCGGGGGAGCGCGGCCGCAGGGCCCGGCGCTACTGCGCCAGGTGCTCCACGGTGTACTCGATGCACTGCGTGAGCCTGCGCACGTCGTCGGGCTCGATGGCCACGAACGTCGCGATGCGCAGCTGGTTGCGGCCGAGCTTGCGGTACGGCTCGGTGTCGACCACGCCGTTGGCGCGCAGCGACTTCGCCACGGCTGCGGCATCCACGCTCTCGTCGAAGTCGATAGTGACGACGACCGGCGAGCGGTCGGCGACCTCCGCGGCGAAGGGTGTCGTGTAGGCGGTGGCCTCGGCCCACGCGTACAGGATGTCGGACGACTCCTTGGTGCGGGCGCCGGCCCACGCGAGCCCGCCGTTGCCGTTGATCCAGCGCACCTGCTCGTCCATCAGCAGCAGCGTCGAGAGCGCCGGGGTGTTCAGCGTCTGGTTCAGCCGCGACTGGTCGACGGCCGTCTTCAGGTCGAGGAATGCCGGGATGTACCGGTCGGATGCCGCGATGCGCTCGATGCGCTCGATCGCCGCCGGCGACACGGCGGCGAACCACAGGCCGCCGTCCGAGGCGAAGTTCTTCTGCGGCGCGAAGTAGTAGACGTCGGTCTCGGCGACGTCGAAGTCGATGCCGCCGGCGGCGCTCGTCGCATCGATGACGGTGAGCGCGCCGTCGTCGCCGTGCACGCGCTCGATCGGCGCCGCGACGCCCGTGGAGGTCTCGTTGTGCGGACCGCCGTACACGTCGACGCCCTCGACCGCCTCGAACCGCGCGCGGGTGCCGGGCTCGGCCTTGCGCACGTCGGGCGCTTCGAGCCACGGGGCGGCGGCGGCCTTGGCGAACTTGCCGCCGAACTCGCCGAACTGCAGGTTCTGCGCGCGGCGCTCGATGAGACCGAAGGCGGCGGCGTCCCAGAACGCGGTCGATCCGCCGTTGGCGAGGATGATCTCGTACCCGTCGGGCAGGCGGAACAGCGCGGCGAGTCCCTCGCGCACGCCGCCCACGAGGTTCTTCACCGGCGCCTGCCGGTGCGACGTGCCCAGGATCGCCGCGCCGGGGCCGGCGAGTGCCTGCACCTGCTCGGGCCGCACCTTCGAAGGGCCGCATCCGAAGCGGCCGTCGGCGGGCAGGAGTTCAGCGGGAAGGGTGACGTGGGCCATGGTCCGATTCTACGGCGGGGGGATGCCGCGCCCCGCCGTGTGACGCCGCGCGACGACGCCCCTGCACGCCGGTAGGCTGGTGTATCGACGTCCACGCGGAGGGGAGACGATGGTAGACCTCATCGACACCACGGAGATGTATCTGCGCACGATCCTCGAGCTCGAGGAGGAGAACATTGTGCCGCTGCGCGCGCGGATCTCCGAGCGCCTCGGGCACTCCGGCCCCACCGTCTCGCAGACCGTGGGCCGCATGGAGCGCGACGGTCTCGTGGTCGTCGCCGACGACCGCCACCTCGAGCTGACCGACGCGGGCCGCTCCAAGGCCGTCGACGTGATGCGCAAGCACCGTCTCGCCGAGCGGCTGCTGTCCGACGTGATCGGCCTGGACTGGGCGTACGTGCACGAGGAGGC
>Ga0180219_1001444_pt1 | contig 15439 bp, 15 predicted proteins | sample eDN3rd30CBELigMG_FD_151338 | JGI IMG/M metagenome (GOLD analysis project Ga0180219, IMG submission 151338) | Enriched Miracle-Growth compost microbial communities from Emeryville, California, USA - eDNA 3rd pass 30_C BE-Lig MG (version 2)... ...
TATTGGTGGAAAGAACCTTGAGGATGACGCCGTGGTTGGCCTTTTTGCCCCCGGGGTTGACCAGTTCGGGAAAGGGAATGGATTGGACTTCGACCTTGCCTGGCTCGATGTAAGCCACGCCTCTGTTACTAGACATGATTGCTCCTATAGGGGGGTAAGCAGTTATGCGAATACCAGTACATGCCTGGAATCCGCACACTGTTGCGGCTGTATTGAAGATCCTCTGCCAATTACTTGCCGGGGTCCGCGACCATCGGCATCTTGTCGAAATTCCGATTCACAAGCACATCACCGACCCGTTCGACCTTGCGTATGTAGACATCGTGAACCGCATCTCGGGTTTCAGGATCAATAAGAAGCACGCCACGCGGGCTCTCGATTTTCAGTCCTTTAGCTGCTTCGATGATTTTGTCGCCGTCAACATCCCCATTCAGGCTTGCGATAGTTTTATAAATTACCTGCATGGCATCATAGGCAGCCACCGTGATGTAATTAGGAGGAACCTTCGCATTGACTTTAAGCGCATCCTTGACGAATTGGCGATTCATCTCGCTGTCGTGATCCGTGGTATAGAAACCAGATGATATGGTGTCAATTGCAGCGTTACCGACAGCGCGCAGCGTCTCGTCGTCGGCCCACCCTTCCGTCGCAATCACTTTTATGCCTTCTTTCGCGAGTCCGCTGTTGTCATAGTTTTTCATGAAAAGAATCGTTGGCTCGCCACCGGGCACGAATGCAAAAATAGCATCTGGCTTGCTGTCTTTTGCACGTTTCAAATAGGCGGAGAAGTCATGACCGAAGGGAGGCACCCTGAGCTCGTCAACGACAATGCCGCCATTTTCTTCATAACCCTTTTTGAACCACTTTTCGCCATCATGACCTGGCGCATAGTCGGCAACAAGCGTAACGACCCTTCTTATCCCGTTCTTTGCCGCCCACTGCCCCAATGGCAGCGCCATTTGCGGGATAGTGTATGAAGTGCGAATAATGTAGGGCGACTTGTCCGTCACGCTTGATGTCCCAGCCAAAAGGACAAACATCGGTGTTTTTCCGGCGGTTGCGACGGGTGCTGCCGCAAAGGCGTCCGGGGTAAAGATATAGCCAGCCAATATGTCGACCTCCTCCCTAGCCACTAATTCCTGTGATAGGCGTTTGGCCGCCACTGGATCGGGGCCGACATTATCTCGATAAAGAATCTCTACCTTCCTTCCCGCCACCGTATCACCATGCTGGTTCATGTACACGGTAATGCCGTCTTGTACTTGCTTGCCGATATTGGCAAACACACCGCTGAAAGGCGCAACGACACCGATTTTGATCGGCTTGTCGCTTGCCGCAAAGGCTGTGCTACAGAACGTTGAAAATATGAACGTGACGGCGAAGCTCTTGCACCACCCCAAAACTTTCATTGATGTCTCCATTGTTGTTAAAACTGTTAGTACGCATTTAGGGTTTACAAGCTTGACGAGCATTGGAAGTCGCACCCTTACCCCATGCAATCATTCATAGGTCGGCCCAGCCGTCAAAAACACAAAACCAACGCTCTAAAAATGACAGTATAGAAACTATTTATGCAGTCTACACTGAAACCAAAAAAAATCAAGAAATGAAATCGGACGTACCTATATACGCAAAAAAGTCGCCTTAAATACGTTGAATTTTGCTAACTCAAAGGCGTGCACATAACGCTTGTTGAACATCGTTTCTTTTTCAAACCACTCGTCGTTCTTCTGTAAAATAAACAGTATGCTGTTATAAAATAAAAGGGGTGGAGCTAGAGCCTAGCCCCACCCGCTATCATCGTTCCCATACTGCAGCAGCGTCAGCTTGAGTCCGTCCCTATCCCTATTCGATATACTTCCAGGCACCGTCTTCAATCCTGACCATCACCTGGCTCCGCTCATCTGCGCCGTTGTGGTTCTCTGGGGTCATCGTGTATATCCCTTGAGTCAGAACAAGTTCATTGCTCCGTTCAATAGCATCGCGCAGTGCGACACGAAACTCGGCAGTGCCCGGGCGTGCGGCCTTCAACGCAACCGGCACGGCGTGCTCCAGGATCAGGAAAGAGTCCCATGCAGTACCGCCGAACAGCGACGGAGTCTCGTTGTCGTACGACTGCTGATATGCATTGATATAGCGCATGGCCACCGGCTTGATGGGGTTGGAGTCGGGCAACTGAGAAGCCACCAGAACCGGGGAAACCGGCAACAGGGTCCCTTCCAGCGCTTTGCCGCCCACGCGCAGGAAATCGTTGTTCGCCACTGCCTGAGTTTGATATATCGTTCCCTGGAACCCCCTCTTCTCCAACTCGAGCTGGGGCAATGTGGCGGGCGTGCCCATGGCAATAATGAACACTGCATCGGGCTTGGCCGCCAGAAGCTTCAGCCCTTGTGATACGAAACTGGTGTCGGTCGCGCCAAAGCGCTCTGTTGCCACAATATCGACACCAAAGTCGCTTGCCATCTTGCTGGTAACGTCCACGAATGTCTGCCCATATGCATTGCTCTGCGCCACCAATGCCAGCTTTTTATTCCCGTTTTTCTTCATATTCTCAAGGACCATCTTGACGGGTATGTGCTCGCCGGGCGGCATTTTGAACACCCACCTGCGAGGCCCCTCTTGCGGCATGACCAGCGAGCCTCCTCCGGCTTGGCTTAGCATGGCGGTGCCCGTTTCTTCAGCCACCTGCATCGCCGCCAATGACGTCGGCGTAACCATCGGGCCTACAAACACGTCGACCTTGTTCTCGGTCGCAAGCTTGCGGGCCATGATTGTTGCGTTCGTGGGATCAGACGCATCGTCCATGAACGTAACCTTGACATCGAGCCCGGCGATTTTCTTGGGCCACAGCATGATTGTCTTCTGCGACGGAATACCCGCCGAGGCGGCCTGCCCCGTCAATGACACGATGGCGCCGACATTGAGCTCTTCGGCGTGGACGTGGCCGGCAAGACCGATAAGACAGATGCCTGCGAACAGTTTTCGAATGATTGTCATCAAGACGTCTCCGTGGTTGTATCTTTATTGATTAAAAAACTCCGGCAGGCGCAAGCCCGCCTACCTCTCGCAACTACCAGCCTCTTCTAATGCTCCAGATCAATCAACTTCTTGAGGCGCTTGCGCATGGCGATGCCCGCCTGATCAGCCACTACGTCCACTTCGAAGAAATCAGGGTCTGAATCGACTCGCGCCAGCTCCTGGATTCGCCGCATCGCAAAGGCGTCCTCCTCCAGGGCCTTGTACTGACAGCTTCTGATGAATTCCGTTACCTCGGGATCGTGCAACGCATAGTCGCGATTGAAGGTCACGAAATAATGAAGCGACGTCCTGGTTTCGGGTGTAATGAGATGTGCGATTTTTCCGGTGGGCGGATGCTCCGGGTTCAACTCGGGGAACTCAAGATTCGTCAATTGAACGGTATTCGTCACCATCGCGGGAGACACCCACTCGGTACTCGAGCGCCTTATCCCCCTGTGGCCCGCCCAACCCAGGGGCTGGCCCAGCATGGGCGGCAAGGCGCATTCGACATTGCGCCATATTTCTATTTGGGCTTCATTGATCGTGACATTCGGCTGGGTGAGCGCATGTTCCGCGGTACCAAACGAAGATCCCATGTGCAGATAGCTTAGATGGCTCAGGTCCAGAATGTTTTCATGCAAGTGAACATAGCTTCCTTCCACCTGCATATAGATGAACGAGCGCTTCCATTGATCGGAACCCATCCACTCAAAATGCGGCACCAGTTCTCTATCGGCCCTTTTCGGATCCCCCATCCAGATCCAGACGAATGAATCGCGCTCGACCACAGGATAAGACTTGACGCAGATGTTCCGCGGCTCGATGGCCTGGCTGGGCACATGCGAACACTTCCCAGAGGGTTCATACGCGAAGCCATGGTAGCCGCACACCAATTGGTCGCCCTCGAGCCGGCCGTTCGCCAAAGGAAACGAGCGATGGGCACAGCGGTTTTGCAAGGCAGCCGGCGAACCGTCTTCTTTGCGGTACAACACGACGCTTCTTTCGAGGACTGTGCGCTCGAGCAGAGTGCGGCCGACCTCGCTGGACATCGCAGCAACGTACCAGGCGTCGCGGATCAGCGGACTATCGGCGTTGGCCAGTCGCGACGACGCGATCTGTGCACGCTCCTTCAGACTATTCATGAATCTCTCTCATTTCTCGTAAAAGGCAATAAGCAATATTTTGTCGATGCCGCGGCCACAAATTGCCGCCTTGCTTGTATTAAACTCGCGCCGCTCATATAATTCAAACGAATTAATTTTATTTATTGATGAATATTTAGAATGAATAAGAATCTGTCCCTGAAGCAGCTCAAGGCCTTTCTCGCCATAGCGGCCACCGGCAGTTTCACCGAGGCCGCAAAGTCCCTGCACCTGACACAATCCGCCATCAGCGTCCTGATACGCGACCTTGAACAAGAGTTCCGTCTTCAACTGTTTGATCGCACTACCCGCAAAGTGACATTGACAGAGGCGGGCAGAGAATTGCTCCCCGAGGCGCAGACTCTGTTCAACGATCTGTCGCTGATGGTCGACCGCATGGAAGACCTTCGGCAAAACAGGCGGGGTTCGCTGCGGGTCGCCGCCCCCCAGCTCATGGCGTGCACATTGATGCCAAAGCTGCTTTCCACCTGGATGGCCGGCCGGCCCGACGTCGAGGTTGTCTTGCGCGACACATTGCCCGAACGCCTTCTGCGCGTTTTGCTGGATGGCGAAGTCGAACTGGCCATCGGTCCGGACCGCCTGGCAGAACTGAATAGCGGCGACCACGCAAAGGATATCGCCATAGTTCCCTTGCTGCGTGATAGGCACATGCTGGTATGCCCCTCTACGCATCCTCTGGCCAAGAAGAAGGAAGCAAGCTGGGCCGAAATGGCTCAATGGCCCTATATCGCGCCCACACTTGATTCCTACTCAAGGCTGCTCCCCGAACTACTGGCGTTTTCAGGCAAATCGGGGAATGGGCCGTTGCTGAAACCCGCTTATCAAGTGTCATACATCACCACGGCGATAGGCATGGTGGCTAACGGCATGGGGCTGACGGCCTGCCCCACGTACGCAAAAGCACTGGTGCGCGCACACGGGCTGAAGATGATCCCCCTGGTGGATCCTGTGTTTCATAGGGAAGTTTTCATCTACTATCTCGCCAAGAAAAGCCTGTCGCCCGCCGCCGAAAGTTTTGTGCAGACTGTCAAAAGCGGCTGGCCACGCACTTGACCGGCCAACGCTCAACCAGGCCCGCGCTGATAGCCGCTAGCTGCACCAAAGACGACCTCTCGATTGGACCAGTCGTGCGTTTGCTCCCAAAGCTGCAGCACCGACATCGCTTCTTTCTGAAATACGTCATCCAGTTCCGGCGTCGAGATGTTCACGCCCAACTCAAGACGGTGGCCGGACGGGTCATGAAAGTAAATGGAAAGCAGGAAGTCGTCATGATTGACCGGGCCGACTACCGATAGCCCATGGGCCTCGAGACGCGCCTTGGCCTGCAGCAAGGTTTCTTCATCTTTTACCCTGAAGGCGAAATGCTGCACCCAGTCCGGAGTGTCCGCATCTTTCCCCGCGGGATCACCCTTGTCTTGGGGCAATTCGAAAAAAGCGATGCAGCTGCCGTCTTCCATGGCAAAGAAAATGTGTATGTGCGGGCTGTATACGCCCGTGGAAGGGACATGGTCTTCCCCCATGGCGTGCGTAAAATTCAGTCCGAGCACCTTCGTGTAGAACTCCACCGTCTCGCGAGCGTCCTTGCATCGGAATGCTGCGTGATGAAGGCTTTTGCATAACATGGTTCGTCCTCCCGGGTGTGGGTTACTGTGTGTTTGCAGAAGCACTTTGGGCGCCCTCAACCGCAGTTAATGGGTGCCGAATGAATGTCTGCTGTATGCGTCCGAAAACAGAGTTTCCATTACGGTCGACATGCTCGATGCGCACTTCGTCGCCGAAAGAGAACAACGGTGTCCTAGGCGCGCCGTCCCGCAAGGTTTCAAGCGCCCTGATCTCTCCGATGCAGGCGCAGCCGGCCCGCTCGTCCTGGTTGGAGACGGTTCCCAGGCCCACCAAGGTTCCGGGTTCAAAGTTTCGCGTCTGGGCCACATGTGCGATCAGATCGCCATAATGGAACGGCGTGTCCTTGCCTGTTTCGATCTCTCCGACCTGGTTGCCCCGAACCCAGCATTTCATAGTGCCCGACACCAATTCGCCATTCCATAAATCGCCCAGTTCGTCAGGAGTGATGGCAATGGGGCCCATGCTGGACGCAGGCTTTCCGGTAAGGAAACCAAACGTCCGCTTCAGCTCGGTAGGAATCAACGCCCGCAAAGAAACATCATTGACGAGAACGAACAGTTTGATATGCTTTGAGGCGTCTTCGGCAGAAACCCCTAGCGGCACATCATCTGTGACTGCGAAAATCTCCGCTTCGAAATCGATGCCCAAATCATCGGATGGCAGGGGCACCGGCTCGTTCCAGGCCATGAACCCATGCGAGATGCCCTGGTACACCAGGGGCTTCTCGTGGAAATCGCCCGGAAGCGTCTCGCCTCGCGCGGATCGGTTGCGGGTGATATGACTGACATAGGCCGCGCCGTCCAGAAACTGGTAAGAACGGGGCAGCGGCGCCGCCAGTGCTTCAAGGTCCAACGCAAACGCCTCGGGAACCAGGCCGGCGTTCAGCCGCTCGTAAAGGGTGTTCAGTCTTCCTGACACTTCTGACCAGCGGTCAAGGGCAGCTTGCATGGTGTTTGCCACGGCCCCGGCAAACACCGCTTTTTTCAAGTCGCTACTCACCACGATCAACAATCCATCGCGGCCGTCACGTATAGATGCCAGCTTCATTTTTTCCTCGCTCAAACAACGGATGAACCTTCCGGCCAGCGCCCAGACGCTTGCCTTGCCATATGTTCACAACACGGCGGGGCCCCATTGCCCGAGCGCCGTCATGTCGAGGTCACTATAGATTCGCTTGCAGCGGCAGACGGCATGGTTTCCGTTAGACGGAAACCAGGTGTACCATTTCACTTAGCTTGTGCCGAATCAAGCGCGCATGTCGCTGAAGAATATTCGCAAGCATGGCGATTCGATCGGCAGGCATGCGCGCGTCGATCGCCGCAATGCTGATCGCGGCAAAAGACTGGTCGAAAGAGTTCAGCACCGGAACGCCGACCGCCGACACCCCAGGATTGACCTTGTTGCGTATCAAGGCGTATCCGTTGCGACGGCATTCCGCGACGGCGGCCGTCAGAGGCTCGACGGAGTGGCCGGCATAGTGAGGCTCGCATCGGGCCAATCGCTGGATCAGTCCGTTTCTCTCGGACTCAGGCAAAAAGGCGAGAATGGCGAGCCCGCCCGCACCCAGCCCAAGGGGTCGGCGGCTGCCTACATCGAGGGTCAGCACCCGCACCGGAGAAGGTCCTTCCTGGCGATCGATGCACACGGCATCCGCGCCGCTGCGGACGGTCAAATACACTGTATCGCCTACCTCTTCAGCCAGTTTCCCAAGGATGGGCGAGGCGATTTTTCTCGGATCGAACATGGGCGACGCGGCTAGGCCAAGCTCGAATATGAGCGGCCCCAGCGCATAACGCCTGGTGGACTCATGTTGAATGACCATGCCTTGTGCGCACATATTATCGAGCAAGCGATGCACGGTTGAATTAGCCATGCCTGTGGATTGAGACAGGATGGTCAGCGGCATGCCTGGTTTGCCGGCAGTGGCCAGCAACTTGAGCAATTGAGCGGCACGGTCGAGCACGCCCCGTTGCGAGGGCGGCGAGCTGGCTTCATCATCTGGGTTCATTTTGCATAACGGCGGCACCAGCGCTCATGAACTTCCTCGAAACCCGGCGGGGAACCACTGATGGCCGCACCGGGCAGGGTCCAGGCTAAGGGCTGGCCAGTAAAAGCTGAAGGCTGAATAGTAATTGCCCTGCCGACTCGCGCCCAAGATATTGTTTGGGTGACGCATCCGGCCAAGCCTGGTCATCACGTTCTTGCAGCAACACATGATGCGCGTATACCAGCCCGCTGATAATCGGCGCGAACTGTTCGATTCGCCTGCACTCGATGTCTGAAAAACAGGGCAGCCCTTTTGCGCGATACAGGCTCAAGCAGTATGTCCAAGCGTTCCTGCCGAAGACCAGGCTACATCTATCGCCGAAATTCAGATACCGGCGCCATGGATCTGCTTGCCGCGAACAGAACGATTCGCTGTTGTACAGTTCGGCATGTGCCTCCCCTTTGCGCCCGTATCGGATGAGGCAATTGAACAGAGGATCGTGCTCGAAGTATTTCCTGCAATATAAATCCGACAGGCGGGTCGCCGTTTCAGGGGCGATCATCGTTCCGGCATTCAGCAACGACTCAAACCCCGAAGTTTCATCAAGGCCAAACAATGTGAGCTGCTGAGTTTCGACATGCGCTTGAATGGCTGCGAGCATTGCGGAGCCGAAACCACGCTCGCCAAGCGTTTCGGTCAGGCCCTGTATCGACGAAGCATCCAGTTCAAGAATCGGGGAATCCACCAATGTTTGCACGACTGCTCCTGTAGCGAAAGCCGATTTTCGGCTTTGATGAATGGGAGATGCTTTGATGAATGGGCGTTTCAATCAGGTACGGATACGGTCTATCCAATCTTTGAACGTATCGGCAGAGAACTGGACAAGCTCTGGCTGCTTGAACAAATAATGGGTTCCGCCCTTCACCTGCACGCTCGTCAGCCGATCCTTGCCGGCTTCCTGCCATTCTTTTGCCGTACTGGGAAAAGTAGAAGCATCGGCCGTATGAACCATCAGCAACGCGGGCACCGAGGTTTTAGCCAGGTTCTCGGGCCCGTCGGCCCGAGACAGCGACGACCATTGCGACAGCCAGGATCTCAAGGTATTGAACCGGCCCATTGCATTTGCCGCGTAATTTACGGCTCTGGGGTCACCCCAGATCGACCCTGGGGCCCGGTCGTTGGCGTCCAGGGCGAGGTCTATGAACCTGGGATCAGCGTGGGTGCGGTAGACCACGAACGTCTGATCCTGGGGACCGTCGGGGTTCGCCGTGAGCATGCGCAAGCGACCCAGCACCCACTCTTGTATAGCATCGCGGCGTCGCAGCTGGGCCTGCCTGAAGGCAGCAATGTAGTCGGGAGCAAACGCCCCCGCATCTTTCGCGTAAATGTCCCACAGGGGGTCTGTAGCCAATGGGTCTGATTCATCGATGACGGAGGGGTCGAGCCACTGGGCCAGCAGTTTTGCCCTGCCCGCGTGCGCCGCCGAATAGATCAGGCCCTCCACGGGGGGAAGGTCGTCGGCGATCAAATGGGTGGGCTGCCCGTCCGGATACTCTGCCGCTGTCAGGGATTCGGCCTGCGCCTGATAAAAACTGGCCAGGGCCGCTCCGCCCGAGTTTCCGATCAACACGACCTTTTTGTAGCCGTGCCGACGCAGCCACTTTACCCCGGCACCCAGATCCTTGATCACCTGCTCCATCAGCAGCAAGGCGTCGTTTCCTGCGTAGCGCGAATTCAATGCCAGACAGGCTATGCCACGGCTCGCAAGCGCATCAAGCAGATAGTGACCCATGAAATTGCTGGTGGGGTGCATGACTATCGTGGCAATGCGCTTGCTGTCGTGCGGGGGCGTGGCCAAGGCACCGTATATGCGTGGACGTAGGTTCTGGAGTCCCGACTGGCTCTCCATCGCCACACCGCTATTCACATCGATTGAAACAAGCTGGTGTTGAGTCGCGCTCATGTTTCCGCCCTGTTCCTGCGTTGAGCTTTACTGCTGTCCCACTTCCTGAGCAAGGCATGGGCTTCGTTGGCGTGCCGGGCCATCTCTTTTTCCGTCGCCGTCGCCACAGTCAATTCCACCCGGAACCCATTCGGGTCGAAGAAGTAGATCGATTCGATGATTTCGTGGTCTATCACGCCCAAGACCTCAACGCCATGCTCTTCAAGCCGTGTTTTGAAGCGTATCAACTCGTCCAGGGTTTCCACCCTTAAGGCGATATGGTTCACCCAGGCTGGAGTATTGGCGGATGGCAGCGCCGACGTATCGTCGCCAAGATCGAAGAATGCGATATAGGAGCCGTCGCGCATCTGGAAAAAAATATGCACATACGGACAGTATTCTCCGGTGCTGGGCACATGGTCCTGCTGGATCAGATGCACCAAAGGCATGCCAAGCAAGTCTTCATAAAAATGCCTGGTCTGCTCGGCGTCTTTGCAGCGCCAGGCAAAATGGTGCAAGCCTTCTACTGCATTGCGGGCAACTATGGAATTCATGGCGGGAGAGCTCATCCAGACTCTTGCGAGCCGTTTCAAGGGTTGGCCTGTAGCGGCTGAATAATAAAACTGCACAAGCGAATGCGGCCGCCACGGCGGCGGTCGCACTGAACCGCATTGGCTTGTATTAGATTCCTTCTATTTTCATAATACAAACGAATTAATTTTATTTATTGATGAAATTATTTTATACTTTGTCAGCTACCAGCGAACCTCAAACAGTTGCCGCAACCTCGACATCTTCCCGCAGCTTCTGCTGAAGAACACGCTTCATTCGAGCGGCACCGCCGTCCACCTCAAGAAGTATCGGTTCCCGCCCTCCGTCCAGATCGACGAGCCTCTGCTGCGCCTCGATCATCGGCAAATCCTCTTGTGTAAAGGCCTTGCGACGCAAATCACTTAGATCGTCCATGATTTGCCTTTCGACGTCGGGGGGAAAGTGGCGTGGATTGGTACGTACGGCGGCAAAATGATAGAGCGTCGAGCGTTCGGTTTCGGGTGTCAGCAAATGCAAGCCGATAATGCCCGATCCGTCATCCCTGCTTGCTCCCACAGAGGTCGCACCCGTATTGTTAAGCAAGTTGCTGGGGGGAATCCAGGTAATGTCGGCCCACATGTCAATGTTGGCGCCATCACGCTTGAATAGCATGTCGAGCAAACCCGGCACGGACACGTCCTTCATCCAGCGCGACGCGGTAACATGGTCGCCCTTTTGCAACACTTTCACCTCGGCCGCGGTAGCGTCTTCATTGCCCAAGACCCCTTTGTGCAAGAATGCCACGTGCGAGAGATCCAGAAGATTGTTAACCACCAGTTCGTAGTTGGCGTTCATGCGCAGATGGTCTCTGCGCGTAACATGCTCGGGACGAGCTTCATCCAGCATGGACAGGTCGGGAATCGCGGAAAAAACGGGTTCGCGCTCTCCCATCCATATCCATATAAGACTGTGCCTCTCTTGTATCGGGTAAGACTTGGCTTGCATGGCCTTGGGTATGCTGCCACTCCCATGCGGATTCGCGACACAGATGCCCTTCGAATCGAACCGAAGGCCATGATAGCCACATTGTAAAGTGCCGTTTTCACACACTTTTCCCATATGCAATGGGGCCTGGCGGTGCGGGCAACGGTCATCCAGGGCCGCGACCTTGTTTTCATTGTCCCGAAACAGCACAATGGGCTCACCCAATATCGTGCAACCTTTCGGTTGGCTGCCAAGATCTTGCGACCACATTGCCACATACCACGTGTTTTTGACGAACGCCATGTTTGTCTCCCCAGTCGTTGTTCCCTGGACAGCTGCCGCTCCAGGTTCTGAACTTAAATTCTAGGGAACTCGACAAGCCGACTGTATACTCCTATCGGGTGACATACGCACTGCCAACTCAATGAATAGAAGTAAGCCCCCACCTGAAATACCGCTGCCTGCAATCGAATCCATAGTCGATGCTGTCGGAACAGGCCGGTTCGCCCACTGCATATTGAAGTTCCTGCAAGAACTCATGCCCATGGGGCAGATTGCCTGCCTCATTTACCAAGGACCGAAGGGGTTCGCGCCCCTATTTCTGGTCGGCGACATAGCCACCCCACGAGTCTCTTCAAACCTTGAACAGCAGTATTGTGAGCGGTATTTTCGACTCGACCCGAATCTCAGCACGATTCAAAATTTCAATCCGTACGACTCATTCCGCATTGCACGATTCGACGCCGGCACATTGCCCAGTTCACAATACCGAAGCGTTTTTTGGCAGCGTCAAGGGTACGGCGACAAATGCAGTCTTATTTTTTATCGCGACGGCCACGTCTTTTACTGCAATTTCTACCGGGCAGTCGATACCGAGCACTTCTCTCGGGCGGAATATGAAACGATTGAGCGTCTGGCCCCTTTGCTCTCGAGCCTGATATCCAAACACTACCGCCTGACCAAAACTGAATCTCCCGACGGGTTTGGAGGCGTTGCACAACCATCTTATGTTCCCATGGTCCCCAGACACGAGGCGACTGAGGCTCCCAGCTTGTCACCCCGGGAAAACATGGTTCTGCAACTGCTATTGACCGGGCTCAACAATGAAGCAATCGCCCTGGATCAAAACCTGTCAATCAATACAATCAAGGTGTATCGAAGAAGGCTTTACAAAAAACTGGGGGTCACTTCCTTGAACGAGCTATACGCCAAAACGCTGCGGGACGACTTTCGGGATATCGTCGCCAGACGCCCCCAAGCAGCATCCGGAAGTTCTCGCAGGCGCAGCTCGAACTCTACTCAACCCGCAAGCGCGAAGAATCGGCCTCGAAATTAGGATACATTCGCGGAAACGACGATCACGGCGCGCCTGTAGCGTCTTCCACACTTTTGTTACCACAACAACCGCAACCCCGTCCGCCCCACAAACTCATCAAAACTGATCAGCACCCCTGCTCTGGCATCCGGGCTATTCGCCTGCCAATGCACCCAGGAACGCCCTGTCGTGGCGTCATACACGACCTTGTACAGATAGCTCGGCACCGCCACCCGCCCCGCCCCGATTTTCTCTGATCGCTGCGCATACACCGGCCCGGTAAACACGTACACGTCACCTTTCGCCCGCATGATGTACTTGCGGGTATCGGCCTCGATCTTGTTCCACGGACCCGCATTCTGTCGCTGATCCTGCGGCACCATGTTGGCAAGGCTAAAGCTTTGCGCCATGGCCTCAGCCGTATCCATATCGCCAGCAGGCGCCATGTGTCCGCGCGAGTAGCCGGAGCCGCGATAGTCATCCAGCTCGGCGCGTTCGGCGGCCGGCAATCGCGCCTCTGTGTAGAACCGGTCGGCGCGCCCTATCCCCTGCCCCTGGATTAGCATCTGACGGTTTAGGCGCTCAGCGACAAATACCGGGGTCTTGGTCTGGCCGCTGTGCAATATGGCGAACGACGAAAAGCAAAGCTCGCGCAGGGCCGGGCCGGCTGGCACGACAGGCGGCTGTCCGCCCGGGAAGAACTGGCGGCATTGGGCGAAATTAGTCTGGACTCGCGGGCCGGTGGCCTGCACAAGTGGTGCGGTCTGCTCCTGGCTGGGCAGGCCCAACTGCGACAGAATCGGTTCGAGCGGAATCTGCTCGCGCAACTGCGGGTTGAGCACACAGCTGGCTGCGCTGAACGATGTGATGGAGGAAACAACAAGCGCCCGGAAGAACCGCTTGAAGCGGCCTGTCGGCTTCCTGACTCTGGATGTACGTTTCTTCGGGGAGGATCTCTTTCTTGTCATGCGCCGCCATTGTAGGCGACAGAGAAAAAACACTTCGGGCATGACCCGACGAGAGTCTAAGCATTTGATTTGTAATGATTAGACGCATGCTTGACACATCCAGTGGTTATCTTCTGGAGTGGCTGAACACAAAAGGGAGAAGATGGAACGGAAATCAGGCGGAGAGGGGAAAACTCACACTTGACCACTACACTTTCGCGCGACACCCCAAATAAATAGCCCCGCTTCAGTGCGAGGCGAAAAGCAGTTGCATTAAAGTATCCATTCGGATACAATTCTATTCATGAACACGATCAACCGGACCGAGACATTCACTGCCTGGTTAGCCGGTCTGAAAGACCTAAAAGCCCGGGCCAAGATCGTGGTCCGCATCAGACAAGCCAGCCAAGGAAACTTCGGTGACGTGAAGCCGATCAGAGATGGCATATGGGAAATGCGCATCCATTTCGGCCCTGGCTATCGACTCTACTACACCCGCGAGGGCCGCGTGGTCTACCTTCTACTCAATGGCGGAGATAAGTCCACCCAAAAGCAGGACATCAAGACCGCCATTGCCATGTGGAAGAAAATTCAAGAGGAACAGCTATGAGCACCATCAAAATCGCACCATTCGATGCAGCAGAGTACCTCGACAGCGAAGACGCTATCGCTGAATACCTCTCAGCCGCTCTGCAAGAAGACGATCCTGCCCTGTTCCTGGCGGCGCTTGCCGACGTGGCCAAGGCTCGCGGCATGACCAAAATGGCCAAAGACGCTGGCCTTGGCCGTGAGAGCCTATACAAGGCGCTCGCCCCCGGCGCTAAGCCTCGCTATGACACAGTGCTAAAGCTGGCCCGCGCCGCAGGTGTAAAGCTCACTGTAGAGCCAGCTCACGTTTGAAAATGGCGCGTCAGGAGGGTCTCGAACCCCCGACCTCAGGCTTAGAAGGCCCGTGCTCTATCCAGCTGAGCTACTGACGCATGTGAAGAGTGCCCGCATTTTACCGTGCCTGCGCAAAACATGAAAAACAACACTTGTATTGGGGTACCCACACAGGGGAAACAGGGCGAAAGATAAAATATTTACAAGCGGTAGCGACACCCCGTGGGGCAAGTGCTACAGTTTCCGGCAATAGAAATACCGAATAGCCTTTATCCCATGAAACAACCCCTGCTAAAACAGCCCGGCCCGGTTCGACACCGTAATCCACGCGCTCGCGCCCGCTTTGGCGTGGCTATTCCCCTTGCCGCCCTGGCGCTGGCAAGCGGCCTGTATGCCGCCGCCGCTTCGGCGGGCATGAGCTATCAGCTCGACACCACCCAGGCTTCGCCCGGCGAAACCGTGCGCATCAAGGGCATGCTGTTCAACGACACCGACGATGCCCTGAGCTGGACGCCGCCCAAGAACCTGGTGCTGCAATGGCGCAACGAACAAGGCAAAACGATACGCAGCCTGGCCTACCTGGAAGCCTCGCCCCAGCCGGTCGAATTGCCTGTCAACAACTTTGCGGCTTTTTCATGGAAGGCGGTCGTGCCCACCGAGGCCAAGGGCCTGCAGGCCCTGAATATCGAGGGTGAACCGGTGCTGCTGGCACTGGACACCAGCCCCTTGCAGGACAGCCGGGTGGCGGGTTCGCCCGCCCTGACCCCGGTGGTGGACGCCGGCGCGGCCGCCCCGGGCGCCACCCAGGACCCGCCACTGCCCGACAATGTCGTGGCGGCAGCAGGAGCCGATGCCAGCCAGGGCCCGCCTCCTCCGGCAACCGCCACGGTGGCCGCCGCAAGCACCGACGCCAGTGCCGCAGCGTTCGAGAAATTCCGCAACGCCATCTCGACATATGAGCCGGTGTATTTCGATGTGGGGCAAAGGGACGGCACCAACGCGCGCTTCCAGCTCAGCTTCAAGTATCGGCTTGCCACGCCCGACGAC
>Ga0180219_1001448_pt1 | contig 15375 bp, 14 predicted proteins | sample eDN3rd30CBELigMG_FD_151338 | JGI IMG/M metagenome (GOLD analysis project Ga0180219, IMG submission 151338) | Enriched Miracle-Growth compost microbial communities from Emeryville, California, USA - eDNA 3rd pass 30_C BE-Lig MG (version 2)... ...
AGGTGTTGACGCCGACCGAAAACTGAGCCACTTTTTGATGTGATGCCGACCCAAAACTGAGCCAGGTGTTTTACCTACCCTGCTGTTTTTTGCAGCAAGGGCATGAAGAAGGTGATCACCATGGACATGATTGGCAAGATACGGCGGATGCACCGCCGGGACAAGAAGACGCAGCGGGAGATTTCGAGGAAGTTGGGGCTGTCGAGAAACACGGTGGCCAAGTGGCTGGATGAGGCGCAGCCGGTCGAGCCCAAGTACCGCCGGGAGGCGGCCAAGGCCACCAAGCTGTCGGCATACGAGGCCGAGCTCAAGCAAGCGTTGAAGGCCGATGCGAAGCGGCCCAAGAAGGAGCGGCGCACGGCCAAGGCCTTGTTTGCGCAGATCAAGGCGGCGGGCTATGAAGGCGGCTACACACGGGTGACGGATTTCATCCGCAAGTGGCGCCAGGGCGAAGGCCAGGGGGCGGCCACCAATGCGTTTGTTCCGCTGACGTTCGAGCAGGGCGAGGCCTTCCAGTTCGACTGGAGCGAAGACGGCTTGCTGGTGGGCGGGGTGTACTACCGGCTGCAGGTCTCGCACATGAAGCTGTGCGCCAGTGGGGCCTTCTGGCTGGTGGCCTACCCCAGCCAGGGCCACGAGATGCTGTTCGATGCGCACACGCGCAGCTTTGCAGCGCTGGGCGGTGTGGCACGCCGGGGCATCTACGACAACATGAAGACGGCCGTTGACAAGGTCAAGAAGGGCAAAGGCAGGGTGGTCAACGCGCGCTTTGCGGCGATGTGCGCGCACTACCTGTTCGACCCTGACTTTTGCAACAGGGCCAGCGGCTGGGAGAAGGGACTTGTGGAGAAGGACGTGCAAGACAGTCGCCGTCGCATCTGGGTGGAAGCTGGGCAGCGGCGCTTTGGCAGCTTTGCCGAGCTCAACGCGTGGCTGGGCGAGCGCTGTCGGGCCCTGTGGCAGGAGCTGCGCCACCCGCAGCACAAGGCGTTCAGCATCGCCGAGATGCTGGAGCTGGAGCAAAGCCACCTGATGCCCATGCCAGTGGCCTTTGACGGCTACGTCGAGAACCCGGCGAAGGTCAGCAGCACTTGCCTGGTGACAGTGGCGCGCAACCGCTACTCGGTGCCCTGCGAATGGGCGGGGCAGATGGTCAGTACGCGCCTGTACCCGGCGCAGATCGTGGTGGTGGCAGGCGATGCGGTCGTGGCTACGCACGAGCGCCTGAGTGATCGCAACCAGACCCGCTATGACTGGCAGCACTACGTGCCGCTGATTGAGCGCAAGCCAGGCGCGCTGCGCAACGGCGCGCCCTTTGCTGACCTGCCTGAGCCGCTACAGCGCATGCGCAAGGCCTTGGTGCATCAGGAGGGCGGCGACAAGGTGATGGCGCAGGTGCTGGCCGAGGTGCCCAAGCAAGGGCTGGACGCGGTGCTGGTGGCCGTTGAGCTCGCGCTGGAGAGTGCGCCGCCATCAGGGCGGGTGAGCACCGAGCACGTCATCAACGTGCTGGGCCGCCTGCAAGCGCAGCCTCTGCCCGAAACGGTTCATACCATCTTGCAAGTGAGCCAGACACCCCTGGCCGACACGGCGCGCTACGACAGCCTGCGCGCGGCCAGCGGTGTGCAGGAGGCCGATCATGCGTGAGTTGGACAAGGAGCTCAAAGAGCTGCGTTTGTACGGCATGGCAGGGGCCTGGGAAGACCTGGCCAAGCAGGGCGGCCAGGCCACGCTGGAGAGCTCGCGCTGGCTGCTGGAGCACCTGCTGCAAGCGGAAGTCACGGACAGGGCCATGCGCTCCGTGAGCTACCAGATGCACGCGGCCAAATTCCCTGTTCACCGCGACCTGGCTGGGTTTGACTTCGAGTGCTCGCCTGTGGACAAAAAGCTCATCGAGCAGCTGGCCAACATGGCGTTCGCAGAGCAGGCGCACAACGTGGTATTGGTCGGTGGCCCCGGCACAGGCAAGACGCATCTGGCCACGGCCATCGGCGTGGCGGGCATCACTCGCCATGGCTCACGGGTGCGGTTCTACTCGACAGTAGATCTGGTCAACGCGCTGGAGCAGGAGAAGGCCCAAGGCAAGGCGGGGCGCATCGCTGCAACTCTGCAGCGCATGGATCTGGTCATCCTCGATGAGCTGGGCTACCTGCCCTTCAGCCAGGCGGGCGGGGCCTTGCTGTTCCACCTGCTGAGCAAGCTGTACGAGCACACCAGCGTGATGATCACAACCAACCTCGACTTCAAGGAATGGTCCAGCGTATTCGGTGACGCCAAGATGACGACGGCGCTGCTGGACCGGCTCACGCACCACTGCCACATCGTGGAGACGGGCAACGAATCACATCGGTTCATGCACAGCACGGCCGTGGCCAAGAAACGCATCAAGGCACGCGAACAGGCCAAGAAGGCTGAGCCGTTCTGATCGGTTCAAGGGCAAGCCGCTACGGGCTTCGCCCTGCGCGGCTTGCCCTCAACGACGACCACCGAGTCGGTCCATCAAGGAGAAAAAACAAGCCTCAGGCACTACACTTATCCACAGCCAGCCTTCACAGGTTGGCCAATAGCCCTGGCTCAAAATTCAATCGGCACGGTGGCTCAATTTTGAATCGGCGCCAACAAGAAAGGCGTGAGGCAACTGCTGATCGCCGTGCCTTAGAGCTGCTGCAAGACTCGTTGTTTCAACAAACCACTTGATGGCCCGCACGCACCAATTTCGTGCGGCGGCACCAGATTGGACGTTTTCTGCGTTCGGTCTGAGCAGATATCGACCACTGCACAAGACCGTATTAGGCGCTTTATTGCCAGCGCCATCGCTCTCAAAAATTGGCATGTTATTTGCTTTTATTGATGAGCTTTCAAGTTCCAGACGCATCCGGCCCAACTGTCGCATCACGCCAAGTTATGTCATGTCATATGAATTGATACCGGCACGCTTTCCATCCTCTCCTGTTTCGAGTCCTTCGGCAAAGGCAGGAGTTTGGTTTTGTAATGCCCAAAGCGGCAAGGGACACAGCACATGAGCACCCATGAAGAAAGCGGGCTCAAGATAGCCTGCTTGCAGTTCAGCCCGCTGTTTGGTGACGTTGCCGGGAATCTGCAGCGCAGTATTGCCATGATCGAGAAGGCCGCTGACGCAGGCGCACGGATTGTGGTCCTGCCCGAGCTTGCCAACACGGGATACACGTTCAAGTCGCGTGCCGAGGCGTTTGAACTGGCCGAACCTGTGCCTGACGGTCGCAGTACCCAAGCCTGGGCCGAAGTGGCCGCTTGCCGCAACCTGATCATCGTGGCCGGGATCACCGAGCGCGAGGACAACTGCCTGTACAACAGCGCGGTCGTGCTCGACCCGTCGGGGACGCTGGGAACATACCGCAAGCTGCACCTCTGGGGTGACGAAAACCTGTACTTCGAGCGTGGCGATCTTGGCGTGCCGGTGTTTGCGACGCCGTATGGCCGCATTGGCGTGGCGATCTGCTATGACGGGTGGTTTCCGGAGACCTTCCGTCTCGCGGCGGTGCAGGGCGCCGATCTGGTATGCGTGCCGACCAACTGGGTGCCGATTCCCGGCCAGCAGCCCGGCAAGCCGCCGATGGCCAACATCCTGCATATGGCCGCCGCCCACAGCAATTCGATGGTGATCGCCTGCGCCGACCGGGTCGGCACGGAGCGCGGCCAGCCCTTTCTCGGCCATAGCCTGATCGTGAGCCACACCGGCTGGCCCGTGTCGGGTCCGGCCAGCGGCAGCGACGAGGAGATCCTGATCGGCGAGGTCGATCTGGCCGCCGCGCGCCGCGACCGCAACTGGAACAGCTTCAATCACCCGCTGCGTGACCGACGCACGGACTTTTACGCCGAGTCGCTCGGCGTTGAACTCAACGACCAGCGCTGACGGGTAGCGCTGAAAACCCAGGGGAAATCTCGAACATGATGAAGATGCGCAACCTCGTGCTCAGCGCCAGCCTGAGCCTGGCTTTCGGCGCCACCGCCCATGCGGCGGACCCGATCAAGATCGGCGTGCCGGTGGGCCTGAGCGGCGCGAACAGCGTCCTCGCGCCCTCGGTGGTGCAGGCCGCCGAGCTGGCGGTGGAGGAAATCAACGCCAAGGGTGGCGTGCTCGGCCGCAAGCTGGCGCTGGAGATCGCCGACGACGGTTCGGGCGCGCAGGGTGCCCAGCGCGCCTACGACAGCCTGGTGTTCCAGAAGAAGGTCGACGCGATCGTTTCGATGGAGAACAGCGCGGCGCGCAACGCCGGCCTGCCGATCATCAATCGCGGCAAGGTGCCGATGATCTACACCTCCTTCTACGAGGGCCGTTCGTGTTCGCCGTGGATGTTCGTCAACGCCTGGGTGCCCGAGCAACAGGTGGCGCCGGTGGTCGACCAGTTCATGGGCAAGGAGGGCGCGAAGAAATTCTTCCTGATCGGCAGCGACTACGCCTTTGGCCGCGGCATGCTGGAATTCACGCGCAAGTACATCCAGAGCAAGGGCGGTACCGTGGTTGGCGAGGAATACCTGCCGATGGATGGTTCCGACTGGACCGCGGTGATCTCGAAGCTGCGCTCGGCCAACCCCGACGCGCTGATTACTTCGACGGTCGGCGGTGTCCCCAACGTGACGTTGACCAAGCAGCTGCGCGCGGCCGGCATCAAGATTCCGTACGGCAATCTGGCCTTGGACGAAGGCACGGCCAAGACCATGGGGGGCGATGCGGAGGGCATCTACATTTCGGCGTCGTACCTGTCGAGCCTCGATAACCCGGCGAACAAGAAGTTCCTGGAGGCCGCCAAGGCGAAGTTCGGCAGCAAGCTGAAGACGCCGAACGAGCTCTCCGAGCCGCTGTACGAAGGCATCCATGCCTACGCCGCCGCGGTGCAGAAGGCGGGCAGCACGGACGCCGCCAAGGTCGTCAAGGAGCTGGCCAAGGTGTCGGTGCAGGGCCCGCGCGGCACCATCACCATGAACAAGCAGCATCATGCGCCGCTCACCATGTACTTGGGCAGGGTCAAGGGCGACGGTTCCGTCGAGGTCATCAAATCCTTTCCCAACGTCGACCCGGGCGAGCAATGCCCGCATCTGGCCGACTGATGTCAAGCGGCGCGGAGCCGGCAGGCTCCGTGCATCCTTCATAGACTAACAAGAGGTTCACAGTGGGCGTTCTGACCCTCGACATCCTGACGACTGCGGCCATCCTGTTCGCGGTTGCCGCCGGGCTGATGATCATCCTCGGGGTGATGAAGCTCATCAACTTTGCGCACGGGGCGTTTCTGACCACCGGCGGCTACGTCGCGTATCTCACTGGCGCCGCGGGTATCAGCCCGTGGCTGTCGATTCCATTGGCCGGCGTGCTGGGCATGGCGGCGGGCCTGGTCATCGAGCGCGTGATCGTGCGGCCGCTGTATGCCCGGCCATTGGACGCCATCCTGGCCACCTGGGGCCTGGGCATCGTGATCGGGCAGGTGATCACGCTGACCTTCGGGCGGGGCGTGCAGTTCGCGCCGTCGCCGCTGAGCGGCACCACCGCGCTGTTCGGCGTCGACTATTCCGCTTACCGCCTGGCCGTGGCGCTGATTGCGGTGCTGATCGCGGGCGCGCTGAGCGCGTTGCTCAGCTTCACCCGCTTCGGCCTGAACGCGCGCGCCGTGATCATGAACGAAACGCTGGCGCGGGGCCTGGGCATCGACAGCGCAAAGGTGCGGGCCATCACGTTCGGCATGGGCGCGGGCCTGGCCTGCGCGGCCGGCGCCTTGATCACGCCGCTGCTGTCGGTCGATCCGAACATGGGGCTGCCCTGGCTGGTGAACAGCTTCATGCTCGTGATGATCTCCGGCGTGTCGTTCCCCAGCCTGCTGATCGCGTCGATCGTGCTGGGCGGCGCGCAGGTTCTGGTCAGTACCTATGTCAGTCCCATCCTCGGTGGCATGACGATCGTGGCCCTGGCTGCGTTGGTTCTCCGCTTCAATCCCAGAGGTTTCAGCCGTGCCTGACATTCGCCCATCGATGTCCATCACGCATCGCACCGCCCTGACCGGCTGCCTGGTCGGCCTGGTCGTGGTCGCGGTGGCGCCCTTCGTGCTGGACACATACCTGACCAATATCCTGATTCGCACGCTGTTCCTGGCAGCGGTCGTGATGACGGTCGACATTCTGTGGGGCTATGTCGGCATCCTGACGTTCGGCCAGTCGGCCTTCTTCGGGATTGGCGCCTATGCCTGCGGCCTGGTCTTCACCCACTACGGCTTTGGCCCGGGCTGGGCCCTGGCGGCGCTGGCGCTCGCGCTGGGCGCGGCGGCCATCGTGGCGGCGGGAACGGGCTGGCTGGCCTTCTTCCATGGCGCCTCGCCGCTGTACGCCTCCACCATTACGCTGGCGCTGCCGATCGTGCTGACCCAGCTGATCTTTTCGGGCGGCAACTGGACGGGGTCGTCCAGCGGCCTGTCGGGTTTCCCGACGTATTACTGGGATCTGGAGGTGTGGTTCTGGCTGGCCGGGGTCTTCCTGGTGCTGACCACGACGGGCGGCTGGCTGCTGGTGCGCAGCGACTTCGGCCGCGTGCTGGTCGCCATCCGCGAGAATGAAGAGCGCTGTGCTTACCTCGGGATTCCGGTGTCGCGCATCAAGATCATGCTGATGATTCTTTCGGCGATGATCGCGTCGGTTGCCGGTTTCGGCTATGCCGCGTTCTCCAACGTGGTGGCGCCGGAACTGGCGGGCTTCCAGCTCGGTACCGAGCTGCTCATCTGGACCGCGCTGGGCGGACGCGCCACCTTGCTGGGGCCGGTGATCGCGGCCATCGGCATCGACACCATGTCGTCGTGGCTGTCGGGCGCCATGCCATTCCTGTGGAAGCTGCTGACCGGTATCGCCTTCGTGGTCGTCATCGTGCTGCTGCCGCGCGGTTTCGCGCCGCTGGTGGGCGCGCTGTGGCGCAAACTGCGGCCCCGTCACGCGGTGGCCGCGCCGGTGGTCAAGCTGACGCTGGCGCCGGTCAAGCTGATGATGCAGTCGAACGAGAGCGCGTCGCCGCCGCTGCGCATCGAACACCTGTCCCGCAGATATGGCAGCCTGCACGTGCTGCGCGACGTGAACCTGGTCGGCAATGCCACCGAGCTGCTCGGCATCATCGGGCCGAACGGCGCGGGCAAGACCACGCTGATGCGCTGCATCAGCGACGGCAACGAGCGAACGGACGGCAAGATCCATGTCAACGGGGTGGAAATCGGTCGCGGCTCGCCGCAGCACGTAGTGGGACTGGGCGTGGGCCGCAGCTTCCAGAACACCAACCTGTTCGACACGCTGACGGTGGGCGAATGCCTGAAGCTGGCCCGTTACCGGCTCGACGGCGCCAGGCTGTTCGACCGCGGCGACACCGTGGCGCTGCCGCAGCCGGCCATGGATATCCTGCAAGCCACCGGACTGGACCAGAAGCTTGGCGAGGAGACCCGCAATCTGTCGCACGGCATGAAGCGCGGGCTCGAACTGGCCATGGTGCTGGCGGCCGAGCCTTCGGTGCTGCTGCTGGACGAGCCCACCGCCGGTTTGACGCGCCCCGAGCGCATGGTGATCGGCAAGGTGCTGACGCGCCTGACGCGCGAGTTCGGCCTGTGCATCGTGATTATCGAGCACGACCTGGATTTCGTGCGGGAGATCAGCAACCGCGTGGTGGTGTTGCACCAGGGCGCCATCCTGATGGAAGGCACCGTGGATGAGGTGGTCGCATCGGATCTGGTGAAGGCCGTCTACGCTGGCGATAGCGCCGGCGACAGCGAGGAGAAGGCAGCATGAGCAAACTGCTGACGGTACAGAACCTGAGCAGCGGCTACGGCTCTGCCGCCGTGCTGCGCGACGTGTCGCTGGAGATCGACAAGGGCGAGATCGTCGTTGTGCTGGGCAAGAACGGCATGGGCAAGTCGACCCTGCTGAAGACGCTGATGGGCTTTGTGCGCCCGTTCAGCGGCAAGGTGGCGCTGCACGGCAAGGATGTCACGGGCATCTCGCCGCATGTGATGGCGCGCTCGGGCGTGGCCCATGCCCCGCAGGAACATACCTTGTTCCAGGACCTGACGGTCGAGGAAAACCTGCGCCTGGGCGTGCTGTCGGACAGCGTGTTCCGCGAGCGCCTGTCGTCGGTCGAGGCGGTGTTTCCGCGCATGATCGAACGGCTGAAGCAGCGCGCGGGCACCCTGTCGGGTGGCGAGCAGAAGATGCTGCTGATGTGCCGGGCGTTGATTGCCCGGCCGCAATTGATGCTGGTCGACGAAATCAGCGAAGGCCTGCAGCCGACCATGGTCGACCGCATGGCCGAGGCGCTGGTGCATGCGCGGCACCAGCTGGGCATTTCGGTGCTGCTGGTCGAGCAGCATTTGGACTTCGCGCTGTCTGTGGCCAACCGCTTCATGGTGCTGAAACTGGGAGAGATCGTCGAGCAGGGCTGGGTGGATGATCCGGATGCGACCCGAAACCTCTCGACTCACCTGGCAGTTTGACTTCGAGGCAGGAATATAGCCATGCGTCTGTTCCCCCGCGAAATCGATCGCTTGCTGTTGCATCAGGCGGCGAGCCTGGCCAAAGCACGCAAGACACGAGGGCTGTTGCTGACTGAGCCCGAGGCGCGCGCCCTCATCGCCGATGCCATATGCGAAGGCGCACGCGAGGGCGGGACGGTCTCCGACATGGTGGCCCTGGCTTCCAGGCAGCTTACCGACGACGATGTCATGCCCGGCGTGGCAGAGCGCATCGACGTCGTCATGGTCGAGGCCTTTTTCCCAGACGGGCAAAAGCTGGTGTGCGTGCATGATCCGATCGGTCCCGGCAAGCATGGGCACCTGCAGGCTGCCAGCGAGCCGCGTTGGCGGCTCGACAGCGCGCCGATCCTCGTCAATCAGGGGCGTCCTACGCAGCGCCTGCGTGTCGAGAGCACGGCAGACCGACCCATTCAGGTCGGTTCTCACTACCATTTTTTCGAAGTCAATCCGGCCCTGAAGTTCGATCGTGCCGCTGCCTACGGTTTTCGGCTGGACATTGCTTCGGGGACCACGTTGCGCTTCGAGCCGGGCGACACCCGTGATGTCGACTTGGTGGCCATCGGTGGAGCACGCGTCGTGTATGGCTTGGCCGGCCTGGTCAATGGTGCCCTGGATGACCCGGAGGTACGCGACGCTGCAATGTCTCGGCTGACAGCTTTTCTGCAGGAGTAACCGATGGCGCATCGTATCGAACGCTCCCGGTATGCACAGCTTTACGGCCCGACCACGGGCGACTGTGTCCGGCTGGCGGATACCGGGCTGTGGGCCCGGATCGAGCGCGACTTTTGCGCAGGCGGTGACGAGCTGGTGTTTGGCGCCGGCAAAACCCTGCGGGCGGGAACCGGCTGCGACGGCGCACTGACTGCAGCGGACGGCATCCTGGATCTGGTTGTCACCAATGCGCTCATCATTGATGCGGTGGCGGGCATCATAAAAGCGGACATCGGCATCAAGGCCGGGCGCATTGTGGGCATAGGCAAGGCCGGCGACCCTAACATCATGGACGGCGTGACGCCCGGCCTGACCGTGGGTGTGAATACCGACATCCGCGCCGCCGAGGGCCTTATCGTGACCACGGGCGGCATCGACTGCCACGTGCACTTCATCGACCCGGCTCAGGTGGACGAAGCGCTGTCGGCGGGCATCACCACGCTCATGGGCGGTGGACTCGGCCCGACGACCGTGCCGATTGCCTCCACCGGCACGACCAATCTCGGCCTGATGCTGCAGGCGGCCGAGGCCTTCCCGGTGAACTTCGGTTTCATCGCCAAGGCCGCATCCCACGCGGTCGACCCGCTGCTGGAACAACTGGCGTCGGGGGCCGCGGGGCTGAAGATCCACGAAGACTGGGGTGCGTCCGCCGCGGTGATCGACGCGGCGTTGAAAGCCGCCGAAATCGGTGGTGGGCAGATCCAGCTGCACACGGACACCCTGAACGAATCCGGCTTCGTCGAGCACACGATGCGTGCCATCGGCGATCGGTGCATTCATGCCTATCACGTGGAAGGGGCCGGTGGCGGCCATGCCCCCGACATCATCCGCATCTGCGGCAGGGCCAACGTATTGCCCTCGTCCACCAACCCCACCAACCCGTTCACCATCAATACTTTCGACGAACATTTCGACATGGCGATGACCAGCCACTATCTGAATCCGCGTCTGCCGGAAGATGTGGCCTTTGCGGAAAGTCGCATCCGCCGCGAAACCATAGGCGCCGAAGACGTACTGCATGACCTGGGCGCCATCAGCGCCATCGGCTCGGACAGCCAGGGCATGGGCCGCATCGGAGAGACGATCGCGCGTTCGTGGCAATTGGCCGAGCACATGCGGGATCTGCGCGGCAGCCTGCCTTCTGATCGCGGCACCGGTGCGGACAACTTCCGCATCTTGCGCTACATCGCCAAATACACCATCAACCCGGCACGCATGTTCGGCATCGATGCCGAGGTGGGGTCGATCGAACCGGGCAAGCTGGCCGACTTGGTCTTCTGGCGTCCCGACAGTTTTGGCGTCAAGCCGGAACTGGTCATGAAGTCGGGCTTTCCTGTCTGGGCCCCGGTGGGCGAGGCCAATGCATCGCTGATGACATGCGAGCCGCTGCGCTACCGCCCCATGTGGGGATATTTCGGCCGTGCGCCGCAAGCGCTGGGCGTGCGTTTCGTGGCACCGCCTTCCATTGCCGCCGACGTGGGCCGCCGCCTGGACCTCAAGGCGGCCCTGGTGCCGGTGGCCGACACGCGTGGTTTGACCAAGCGAAACATGCTGTTCAACGATACGGTGTCCGACATCACGGTGGATCCGGAAAGCTTTCGCGTCTCTATCGACGGCGAAGCCATCGACAGCGTGCCGACCGCAAGGGTGACACTGGGCGCATCCTTCATGCTTAAGTAGGGAGAGGTTCATGGCTGCAGTACGTCTGGGAATAGGCGGGCCGGTGGGCAGTGGGAAGACGCGTCTGGTCGAACGCCTGCTTCCGGTATTCGCCCAGGAGGGCATTTCGGTCGCGGTGATCACCAATGACTTGGTCACGCGCGAAGATGCCGAGCGTGTGCGGCGTTCTGGCCTGATTGACCCCGAGCGTGTGCTTGGTGTTGAAAGCGGCGCATGCCCCCATACGGCGATTCGCGAGGATCCGTCAGTGAATATCGAGGCTGCCGAGTGGCTGGAGCGTCGGTTTCAGCCCGACGTCATCGTGATCGAGAGTGGCGGCGACAACCTGGCTGCCACGTTTTCCAGCGAGTTGGTGGACTGGTGGGCCTTTGTCATCGATGTCGCGGGTGGCGATGACATCCCGCGCAAACGCGGGCTTGGCGTACTGCGCGCCGATCTGCTGGTAGTCAACAAGATCGATCTGGCACCGCACGTGGATGCCGACCTGCAACGCATCCGCGCGGACGTGGCCGTGGCCAGGCCCGATCGTCCTTCGGTCTTTACCGACCTGCGCACAGGCGATGGCGTGCGCACCGTCTTCGACGAGATCGTCCGCTCAGCGTTGTTCGGGCGTGTACCTGGATGACAGAGGGCCTGTTGTCAATGCGGCTTGCCCGTGATCGGCACGGACGCACTCGGCTGGTTGAAAAACGGCAGCAGTATCCGCTGACTACGACTACCGTGCTGCCCATGGAGGCCGGCCCTGGCGCGCTGATTTATGTACAGAATGCGGCCGGCGCGGTGTTCGGCGGTGATCGTCTTCACGTCGACGTCTGCATGGAGCCGGGTACGGCTCTATGCCTGTCCACGCCGTCGGCCACACGTATTCAGGGGGACACCCTGGCATTGCAGACCGTGACGGTTTCAGTTGGCGAAGATGCGTTTTTCGAATCGATACCGGACATGCTCATCCCGCACCCGAATGCCGCTTATCGGCAGCGGACGTGCGTGGATCTGGCTGAGGGTGCTTGCGCCATCCTGGCCGAAACCCTGGCGCCCGGTCGGGTAGCCCGGGGAGAGCGCCATGCGTATCACTCGATTTCCCTGCAATTGCTGGCCGGTTTTGGCGGCTGTCCAGTGCTGCGTGATGCCTCGGGTTTTCGGCCTATCGAAGCCAACCCGGCACTGGAAGGCTGCCTGGCAGGAGAGGGCTACGTAGGAAGCCTGTTTGCGCTGACGCAAGCTGGCCTCGCAGACGAGTTGGCCGAACGCATCAGTAACGGGCTGGCCGGTCTACCGGGTGTTTATGGCGGGGCCTCGGCACTGGCTTCGGGACATGGCGCCGTGGCCCGCTTCCTTGCAGGCGACGCGCCCTCGTTGCGTCTGGCAACACATGCGGCCTGGGATGCGGCGCGTCAGTACATGCGGGGCGAGTCCGCACCCACACTGAGAAAGTAAAGGACACACATGCTTATCGTGAACCACATTCTGGGTCATGCCGAGGCGCCCCAGTTTATCGACCGTCAACGGGATAGTATAGCCATCCTGTCCGCCGATGCCGGCCGCCGTCGAATCCGCGTTCGCAGTGAACAGGGCGTCGACGTCGGCATTGACCTGCCGCGGCAGAGTTGGCTGTACGACGGCGCGGTCCTGCACGACGACGGTGAGCGCATTCTTGTGGTGGTCCGACCGCCCGAGCCGGTCATGGTGATCGACCTGGCGCACTTGACCATGCAAGCGGTGTTTCGCATTGGCCATGCCCTTGGAAACCGGCATAGCCCGTCGCAACTGCACGGCAATGAAATCATCGTACCGGTGACCGATACGCCTGAACTTGCCTCGCGACCGGTCCTGGCGCTGGGTCTGGCCGGTCTGGTCCTGCGCTTCGAGGAAAGGCCATTCGCCGCCGAGGCGCCGCCCACTTGCGCGGGCGCGGCGCATGAGCATCATCACCATCACGACCATGGCTGATGGCGTCGATGCCGCGCTGGCCGCTCGTGCCGCCCCGTTGCTTGCACTGATGCAGTTATCGGACTCGGCACTACCCATCGGACGGCATGCGCATGCCATGGGGCTGGAGCGCCTGTTCCGCGACGGGCGCGTGCTCACTGCTGCATCCTTGCGAGACATGATCGTATCGGCGCTGATGCACAGCGTGGCGCGTGCCGACGGTGCTGCCACGGCGCTTGCCCATGATGCAGTGCGGGCGCACGACCTGCAGGCCTTGGCGGCTGTGGACACGCAGCTCGATTTACTGAAGCTGACCAGGCCGGCTCAGGCCGCTTCGCGCCGTTGTGGCAGTCGGCTAGCTTCGCTGGCGGTGTTGCTCAGTTCGAATGTGACGCTTGCGCAGTACACCGCCATGGTGGCCGCCAGACACGCACCTGGGCATCTTGCCGTTGTCTCCGGCGCGGTGTTCGCCGCAGCCGGGGTCAGTCGGGAGGACGCCGTTCTGGCCGAAATGCGGGGAGTGGCTGCGATGATTCTCTCGGCAGCGGTGCGGCTCGACATCGTGGCCGCTGCGGCATCGCAGGAACTCCTGGCTGGCCTGACGCCGGAGATCATCGCCGCTGCGGGCATTGCACTGAGAACCGGACATGACGAGATGGAGTGCAGCGCTGCTGCGGGGCTCGAGATCGCTGCGATGCGTCACGCTCGAGATGACGCGCGCTTGTTCGCAACCTGATTGACGATGAAAGTGAAAGGAAACCCTTGATGAGAGAAGACCGCATATTGCGCGTGGCGCTGGACTGGGCTGTTGATGAGATTGATCCTCCGCGTTCGTTCGGCGGCTGGAACACGGGCCGCGTCGTGCAGCAAACCCATGAAAGCCTGGTGGAAGACGATTTCGATACGGCACCCACGCCGGCTGGCGTGCCCACGCAGATCGTGCCGCGCCTGGCCGAGCATGTGGACATGTCCCAGGACGCTCGCCGCTTTGTTTTTCGACTGCGGGACGGCGTACGCTTTCATGACGGCACGCCGCTGGATGCCGAGGCGGTGGTTCTCAACTACGAACGCATGTGTTGTCCCGAATCGCCGTATTACTCGGCAGTGATTGCCGACTTCAACCGTGCAGGTATCGAACTGGTCGAGGACGTACGCGCGCTTGACGCACGGACAGTGGCCTTCACCCTGAGCCAGCCCTTTCCGGATTTCCTGCGCTATATGACCCAGGAGGATGCACCGGGTGCGCAGTCGCTGATCAGCCCGACTGCAATCCGCGAACTGGGCCCCGACGGGTGTGCGGACCGAGCACCCGGGACCGGTGCCTTTCGCTTCCATCGCCGGTTCGATACGCCCGGTGGCTCGGCTGTGGAACTGTTGAGGAACGAGCACTACTGGGCCGGGCCGCCTTCGATCGACGGTATCCAGTTCCTACCCTATCCGGACCAGGAAGAGCGCGTTCGCGCGTTGACGCAGGGCAGGGTGGATATTGCATACAGCCTGGAGGGCTCGGATCTGGCCGAACTGGCGTCGCGCGGGTTTACCGTCCCAGAGTTTTCGCCACCCTACCTTTGGTATCTGATATTCAATCTGCGGGATCCGAACATGGCCGACGTGCGTGTGCGTCAGGCCATTGCTCATGCCGTCGATCGTCAGGCGCTCTGCGACGAACTGTTTCCGGGCGCGGCCGCACCGGCCGTGAGCGCGATCCCCCCGGGTGCGCCGGCACACGACCCGAATGCCTGCACGGAGCGTTATCCGTACGATCCCGACCGCGCACGCAAGCTGCTGGCTGAAGCGGGAATGGCGCATGGCATGACACTCGAGGTGGAGGGAGCGCAGGCCGGCTCGGCACAGCTGAACTCTGGATCGATCTACAAGCGTCTGGCGCACGATCTTGACCAGGTGGGCATCCACCTGAATGTGAGGCTGCATCCGGATTGGGTGGCCTACTGTAACCAGTGGCGGGCAGGGGCTCCGGCAGGCGTGGCTTTCAGCGAGATGAGCTGGGGAATGTCATGCGATTTGTGGCTTGCACAGATTCTGCACGGAGACAATGCGTCGCCACACGGATTCAACGTAGGCTACAACAAGGATGTCATACTGGACGATTTGCTGGACCGCGCACGGGTTACTTTGGCGCCTACCGATAGAGCTGCGCGTTACCGGGCTGCCGATGCACGCGTCATGGAAATGTTGCCCATTCTTCCTTTGTTCACATCGCGGCGTGGCATGATCGCCTGGTCGCCGAGGGTGACTGGTTTGACGGTTGTCAACCAGTGTTGGCAGGATTTTCGACGAGTAGGTTTGAAGTGACAGGCTCGGCAGGTATGAAATCCGACAAGCGTGAAAAACCGGCCTGGGCCAGTACGCAGCTCACTGTGCTCTTGAAGACACCCAGTGCCTAGGTGTTGACGCCGACCGAAAACTGAGCCACTTTTTGATGTGATGCCGACCCAAAACTGAGCCAGGTGTTTTACCTACCCTGCTGTTTTTTGCAGCAAGGGCATGAAGAAGGTGATCACCATGGACA